>ERZ1643249.2999-NODE-2999-length-15229-cov-8.097733_pt1 | contig 15229 bp, 17 predicted proteins | sample MGYA00579263_ERZ1643249 | MGnify/ENA primary metagenome ERZ1643249 (study PRJEB29033, sample SAMEA4952264) | chicken gut metagenome | biome: Broiler Chicken; feature: Gastrointestinal Tract; material: Caecum | place: Ireland | collected 2018 | study: Broiler...
CGGCGGCGGAAACGCCGAACTCCTCCTCCAGGGCCTTGACGAGCTCGTTGAGCTCCAGAACGGTCAGGGACTTAACCTCTTCGATCATAGCAGTAATCTTCTCGCTAGCCATGATGAAATACCTCCTTAAATAAATAATATAAAGTAGAATGTGGGCGGGTCAGGGTTGACCCGATGCTGAATTATTCAGCGGCAGTCTCCTCAGCAGCAGCAGCAGCAGCAGGCTCGCCGTCCTTCTCGGCGATGGCCTTCAGGACGATAGCCAGGCTGGTAATGGGAGCCAGCATCATGCCGAGCAGCTGAGCCACCAGGCCATCCTTAGAGGGCAGCTCGGCCAGAGCGGCGATGTCCTCCAGGGGGATCACCTTGCCGTCCATGAAGCCGGCCTTGATGTTGAAACGATCGCCCATCTGCTTGGCGTACTTGTTGACAATACGCATGGGAGCGATGGGGTCGTCCTTAGAGATGGCGATGGAAGTAGTACCGTTGAGCACTTCATCCAGCTCACCGAGACCGACGTTGTCGGCAGCGCGGCGCAGCAGGGTGTTCTTCACGACGGAATATTCCACACCATTCTCTCTCAGTTCAGCACGCAGAGCAGTGTCCTCGGCCACGGTGATACCCTTGTAGTCCACCAGCACACCGGAAGAAGCGCTCTGCAGGGTCTCGGTCAGAGAGGCCACGATGGCTTGCTTTTCACTGAGAACCTTTGCGTTAGGCATTTGGAATTCACCTCCGGAAAATTTAGTGCAGCGGTCTTTGCCAAATAAGCAAAAACGCCGCTTTCGTGTCAAGACGAAAACAGCGCAAACATATCGTTATGAGCTGCATTCTCGGTAGGGCTTACGGCTTGCGCCACCTACTGTCTCCGAACACGAAGTGTATTATATCAACCCGGGAGGGATTTGTCAAGCAAAAACTGCCCGAATTGGATATAATTTTGGGGAAATTCCCGGCCCGTGCCCATACCTTGGTATGGACACGGGGCTGGGATGAAACATTAGTTGCCGAACTTGGCGGCGCTGACCTTCACGCCGGGGCCCATGGTGGAAGCAGCCACACAGCTCTTCACGTACTGGCCCTTAGCGGCGGCGGGCTTCGCCTTGACGATGGCGGTCATCAGAGCGTTGAGGTTGTCAGAGAGCTTCTCAGCGCCGAAGGAGACCTTGCCGATGGGGCAGTGGATGATGTTGGTCTTGTCCAGACGATACTCCACCTTACCGGCCTTGATCTCGTTGACAGCCTGGGTCACGTTGGGGGTCACGGTGCCAGCCTTGGGGGAGGGCATCAGGCCCTTGGGGCCCAGAACCTTACCCAGACGGCCAACCACGCCCATCATGTCGGGGGTAGCCACGACCACGTCGAAGTCGAACCAGTTTTCCTTCTGGATCTTCTCCACCATGTCCATATCGCCCACGAAGTCGGCGCCAGCGGCACGGGCCTCCTCGGCCTTGTCGCCCTTGGCGAAGACCAGCACGCGGGCAGTCTTGCCGGTGCCGTGGGGGAGAACGATGGCGCCGCGCACCTGCTGGTCAGCGTGACGGGAGTCAACGCCCAACTTCACGTGCAGCTCCACGGTCTCGTCGAACTTGGCGGTGGCGGTCTTGATGACCAGCTCCATGGCCTCGTTCACATCATACTGAGCAGCGCGGTCGATGAGCTTCGCGCTGTCCACATACTTCTTACCCTTAGTTGCCATTGCTTATGTCCTCCTTTCCCTTACTCTTCCACCAGAACGCCCATGGAACGGGCAGTGCCGGCGATCATGCTCATGGCGCTCTCCAGGCTGGAGGCGTTCAGGTCGGGCATCTTGGTCTCGGCGATCTTCTGCAGATCGGCCTTGCTCAGGGTAGCCACCTTGGTCTTGTTGGGCACGCCGGAGCCGGACTCGATGCCGCAGGCCTTCTTGATGAGCACGGGGGCGGGGGGAGTCTTGGTCACGAAGGTGAAGGAACGGTCGGCATACACGGTGATGACCACGGGGATGATCAGGCCCATGTCCTTCTTGGTGCGCTCGTTGAACTCCTTGGTGAACGCGGCGATGTTCACGCCGTGCTGACCCAGAGCAGGACCAACAGGGGGGGCGGGAGTTGCCTGACCGGCGGGGATCTGAAGCTTTACATATCCAGTAACTTTCTGTGCCATTTGAAACAGCACCTCCTACATAAAATGTGGTGGTGACGGAGCCGCTTTGTGCTCCTCCCACGGTTTGCGACGGAAGCGTTCCGTCAGTTGAGAGGCTCGACCTGATCCAGTTCCAGTTCCACGGGAGTCTCCCGTCCGAACATGGACACGACCACCCGAACCTTGCTGCGCTCGGTGTCGATTTCCTCCACGGTGCCAATGAAGGATTCCAAGGCACCATCGGTAATTTTCACGTTGTCACCCACGGCATAGGACACCATGACCTCACGCTTCTCCACACCCAGAGCGGCGATTTCCTCGTCGGTGAGGGGGATAGCCTTGTTGGCAGAGCCCACGAATCCGGTGACGCCACGGATGTTGCGCACCAGGTGCCAGGTCTCATCGGTCATGACCATTTTGACCAGCACGTAGCCGGGGAACACTTTGCGCTCCACGGTCTTGGGGCCGTTGTCGGTGATCTCAGTGACGGTCTCCATGGGGATGGAGACCTCGGCAATGACGTCGTGCATGTTGCGGTTTTCCACGGCCTGCTCAATGGAGACGGCTACGGTGTTCTCATAGCCAGAGTAGGTGTGGGCCACATACCATTTCATTTCCTCAGCCATTGTGTTGACCTCTTAAGCGAAGAGCTTGAGCAGAGCCTCAACCACCTGGCGAGCAATCCAGTCGAAGACCCAGATGAACACGCCGACCAGGAGCACGCAGACAATCACGGTGCCTACGTTCTTCAGGGTATCCTTGCCGGAGGGCCAAGTGACCTTCTTCAGCTCACCCTTCAAGTCCTTCACCCAACGGGCGAGACGGTTCGGCTTTTTGTCCTTCTTCTTCGCAGCAGTCTTGGCCTTTTTGTCGGCGGAGCTTACGGACTCCTTGCCAGCGACGACCTCATCACGCTTGTTCAGTTCAGACATTCTTGTACCCTTCTTTCTTTGAGCGAGGGCTCATTACTTGGTTTCGGTGTGCAGAGTGTGCTTTCTGCAGAAGGGGCAGTACTTGTTGAGCTCCAGACGCTCAGTGGTGTTGCGCTTGTTTTTGTTGGTGTTGTAGTTACGCTGCTTGCACTCAGAACAACGCAGGGTAATCTTCACACGGCTACCGGCTTTCGCCATTCTCGGCACCTCCTTTTGAATTTGCCGCCCGGCATCAAAAAACGCCGGAACGGCCATGGCCAATTCCAGCGCTTCAAAAGGGTGCCGGGGCACCCTACATCTGCTACGGGAAACCGGCCTTTGCCTCCCTGTGACCCTATCGAAGAGGGGAGAGGGTTTTTGTGTTCATCCCGTAAAAATGCGCACAAAAAGAAAGCCCTGCTCACAGGTGCATCCAGCATATCACAGGGGTGAGGGGTTGTCAAGAGAAAATTTATCCTTTATAATCGTTTTACCAAATAATCAGGAGGACGAACCTATGCGAGTGATGGCGGTGGACTACGGAGACGCCCGGACCGGGGTGGCCATTTCCGATGCCTTGGGGATGCTGGCGGGATTCACCACGGTGATTCACAGCCGGAAGCCGGACCAGGTGGCCCAGGAGATCGGCAAACTGGTAAGCGAGCACCGGGTGGAGGAGCTGGTCATGGGCTTTCCCCGGAACATGGACGGCACAGAGGGCCCCCGGGCAGAGCTGTACCGGGCCTTTGCCCAGCAGCTTCAAGAGGTGACCGGGATGGAGGTGCACCTGTGGGACGAGCGGCGCACCACCATTGAGGCCCACCAGATTCTCCACGCCTCGGGGAAGAAGATGAAACAGCATAAAAAGAATGTGGATGCTGTGGCCGCTACCTTAATATTAGAGGGGTATCTCAATAAGCTGCGGAGAAGCATCTAAAATGAAGAATGGATAATGAAGAATGAAAAATTGTGGTGTGCCGCTTTGCGGCACGGATTTTGATTCAGGGTGGAGACTTGAGGGCCCTCTCCGCCACGTCCCCTACCCCAGCGTAACGGGACAGTACGGAAAATCCCCGGCGGCGGGAACGCCGCACCCGCCGGACTAGGCCCGGATGTGGAAACCGCCCAGCTGTAGGGCCAGCTGCCCAGTGCGGCCTGGTGTGGTGGCACGCCTAGGCGCCACAGCAGGAGTGACGGGCCGACTATAGCCTTGACGCATGTACATTTCAGTACCCCAGGGAGGTCCTTAGGGGGGAACGCCCTAAGCGGGTTTTGGTTCCTTTTGACCGAGCAAAAGGAACCCCCAGCGGGAAGCGTCCCCACCAGGCTGGCAAGCCTGAACTAGGATGTTGAGAAGAACAATCCCTCCGTCAGCCGGACGGCTGATAGCTCCCTTTGCAAAAGGGAGGCGTTTGGCCTGGTGGAGGTCAGAGGGCTGTTTCCATTGACCGGGGCTGGAACTTCTGGTACACTGATTGTAGGATCTGTACACGGTAAGCATAATAGCTTTTGTGATTTTGGGGTGAACCGTATGAAATGGAAGAACATGATTTCCCCGGTTTTGTCTGTGCTGGTGCTGGTTCTGATGGCCCTATGGGGCGTAGGTATAGTGTCAAACCAGGGACATACCCCATAGAGCTCCGCTGAATGGGACGCAAAGTCAACCCCGCGAGGGGTTGACTTTTTATATCTGTTGTATTATTATCTATAATACAAACAAGACAAAGAGAGGACGGTGAACCCTCATGCTGCTGCAATTGGATTTCAACAGTGAGCGACCTATTTACCAACAGATTCGGGACCAGATTGTGGTGGGCATTGCCCAGGGGGTCTTATCCCCGGGGGAGAAGCTGCCCACGGTGCGGGCTCTGGCCGATGAGGCCGGGGTGAACATGATGACGGTGAGCAAGGCCTACCAGCTTCTGAAACAGGAGGGGTACATCACCACCGACCGGAGAAGCGGCACGGTGGTCAGTGCCCGAGAGGGAGCCCAGACCGTGCCGGAGCAGACGGTTGGGCGGTTGAAGCTGGCCGTGTCCGAGCTGCGCGTGGCCGGGTGGCAGAAGGAGCAGGTGCTGGAACTGTGCCAGAAGCTATATGAACAGGAGGGGTGACTATGATCGTTCGGTTGATTCTTTGGGCGTGTGGAATTATCATCATACCGCTGATGTTTTGGCAGCTCAACAACGAGACCAAGTTTAAAAAGAACATTGCCCTAGGGGTCACGCTGCCCTATGTGGGCCGCACCCACCCCCAGACCGTGGAGCTGTTGAACCGGTTCCGCCGGATTCTGCGGTGGGTCTGTCTGGGCTTGCTGGTATCGGTGGTGGTGCTGGTGCTTTTGCCCATGTCCACGGGGCTGTCCCTGACCGTGTGGCTGATTTGGATTGATGTGGCTATGGTGCTGCCGTTCATCCCCTATGTGAAGTACCACAAAAAGCTCAAGGCACTGAAACAGGAACAGGGCTGGTACCCGGAGGTGCCCCGCACCCATGTGGTAAACCTCACTGCGGCGGCCCAGGCGGAGAAGCCCATCTCGCCCGTGCAGTTTTTGCTTCCTTTGGTGGTGAGCTTGGCGCCCCTGGTGTGGGGCATCGTGAAGCAGGATTGGCTGATGACAGCCCTGTTTCTCACCGGGCCGGTGTGTGTGCTGCTGTTCTGGGCTCTGTATCAGTGGGCCATGCGGCGGCGGGCGGAGACGGTGGACGAAAATGAGAGCCTCACCCAGACCCTCACCCGCATCCGCCGGAGAGCCTGGCGGCGGAGCTGGGTGTGGGGCAGCTGGTTTATGGCGGGGATCAACCTGGCCATGTGGTTGTCCCTGTCCCACCCGGTTTGGGGCCTGGTGGTGATGTTGGCCCTCACCGTCCTCTTTCTGGTGCTGGCGGTGGGGCTGGAGTTCCACCTGCGCCACCAGCAGGAGCGGCTCACCGCCCAGAGCGGCCAGACCTACTATGTGGACGAGGATGAAAAGTGGATTTGGGGCATGTTCTACTATGACCCCAACGACACCCACTTGGTGGTCAACAACCGCATCGGCATGAACACCACCGTGAACCTGGCCAAGAAAAGCGGCCGGGTCATCATGGGAGCTACGGCGGTTCTGATGCTTCTGATGCCTCTGTTCGGCGTATGGCTGATGGCGGAGGAGCGGGCGCCTGTGACCCTCACCCTCACCGATACCGCCCTGGTGGCAGAGCACGGCTGGGATCACTATGAGATTTCCCTGGCGGACGTGGACCAGGTGCAGCTGCTGCAAGAGGAGCCGGAGGGGCTGCGGCGCATTGCTGGCACGGCCATGGACAACGTATATAAGGGCCGCTACCAGAGCGACGAGTACGACAAAATCACCGTGTGCATGGACCCCCAGGAGGGGCCCTGGCTGCTTATCACCATGGACGACGGCACCGTCTACCTGGTAGGGGACGGGGCAGAAGACATGGCGGGCCTGTACGAGCAATTGAAATAAGTGGCAAAGTGTGGCGCAGGGGGCCTCCTTGCGCCACACAAATTGTGCAAGAAATACCTTGCAATTCTGCTCCTGTGTGTTAGAATAGACCGGACAACTGAATACAGTTGCGAGAAAAGCAGAAACGAAAGGAAGAAGCAAAATGCCCAAGTTCACGAAACGGGCCCTTTTGCTGCTGCTGGCCGGGGTCATGCTCTCGGCTTCACTGTACGGATGTACAGGAGGCACGAATAACAGCGCCACCCCTACAGCCTCTGCACAAACGGGCGAGTTATCCAAAGGAAACTCAGTCACGGTAGGTATCGCACAGGATTTGGACAGCCTGGACCCCCACAAGGCGGTAGCCGCGGGGACCAGTGAAGTGCTGTTCAACATCTTCGAAGGACTGATGAAAGCCAGTCCCGACGGCGGTGTCATTCCCGCTGTTGCCAGTGACTACACAGTTTCCGACGACGGACTTCAGTACACCTTTACCCTGCGGGAGGGCGTGAAGTTCCACAACGGCAACGCAGTCACCATGGAAGATGTACTATACTCCTTGGAACGCTGCGCCGGGTCAGAGAACGATGGAACGCCTCTGATTTCGGCGTTTTCTAATGTCACCAGCATGGAGGCCACCGACGACACCCATGTGGTGCTCACCCTCAAAGAGCCCAATCTGGAGTTCATCAACTCCATGACTGCTGCTATCATCCCTGCAAATTCCAGCGACACCATTGCCACCACTCCCATCGGCACCGGTCCCTTCGCCTTCACCTCCTACACTCCTCAGCAGAGCATGGAGATGAAGAAGTTTGACGGCTACTGGGGCGAGCCTGCCCAGCTGGACAAGGTGACCTTCCGCATCATCACCGATGTGAATACCCTGGTGATGGGCTTGCAGGGCGGCACCCTGGACATGGTCATCCACCTGCCCAACTCGGTGCGCAAGGAGGTGGAGAAGCAGTTCACCGTCCTTCAGGACACCATGAAGCTGGTGCAGGCCCTGTACCTGAACAACGACGTCAAGCCCTTTGACGACGTGCGGGTGCGTCAGGCCATGTACTACGCCATCAACGTCCCTGAGATCATCGAATTTGTGTGTAACGGGGACGGCGTGGCCACTGGTACCAGCATGTACCCCGCCTACACCAAGTATTTCATGCCCGAGCTGGCGGAAAACTACCAGCAGGACCTGGAAAAGGCCAAGGACCTGCTGGCTGAGGCCGGTTATCCCGATGGCTTTACCATGACCATCACCGTGCCCTCCAACTACACCCAGCACGTGGAGACCGCTGAGGTGGTCTCCCAGCAGCTGGCTCAGGTGGGCATCACTGCCAACCTCAACCCCATCGAGTGGGAGAGCTGGGTCAGCGATGTGTACCGTGGCCGCGACTTTGAGTCCACCGTGGTGGGCATCGCCGCCAGCGACATGACCGGCCGGGAGATGCTGGAGCGCTACGTCAGCGACAACCAGAAGAACTTCATCAACTTCAACTCGGAGGAGTATGACCGGGTGATGGAGAAGGCCCTGACCACGCTGGACCAGGGCGAGCAGACCCAGCTTTACAAGCAGGCCCAGACCATCCTCAACGAGGAGGCTGCCAGCCTGTGGATTCAGGACCTGTGTGACCTGGTGGTGATGGACCAGGACCTGGAGGGCATGACCTTCTATGCCACCTATGTGCTGGACATGAGCACCATCCACTATAAATAAGAGACCAACGCTTTGGGGGCCGCACCTGCGGCCCCCAAATTGCAAGAGGTGAGATGTATGATGAAAACCCTGGTCAAGCGGGTGCTGCTGCTGATTGCCACCCTGCTGCTGGTGACCATCCTGGCCTTTGTGGCCTTCTCCATCATTCCTGGCGACCCCACCTCCTCCATCCTGGGGGTGGAGGCCACCCAGGAACAGATTGCAGCCCTCCGAGATCGGCTGGGGCTGGATTTGCCCATCTGGCAGCGGTACCTCCACTGGCTGGGGGGCCTGCTCACCGGGGACCTGGGGGAGTCCTACAACTATGGCATGCCGGTGGCTCAGCTGCTGTCCACCTGCGTTACCCACACCCTCACCCTGGCGGTGCTGGCCTTTGTGCTCATTGTGGCCATCGCTCTGCCTCTGGGTATCATCGCCGCCCGGTATGAGGGGGGCGTGGTGGACCGGGTGCTCACCATCCTCAACCAGATCACCATGTCGGTGCCCAACTTTGTGGCGGGCATTTTGCTGGTGTATGTGTTTGGACTGGTGCTGCGCCTGTTCCAGCCCGGGGCCATTGTCACCCCCCAGGCTGGATGGGGGCCCTACCTGTGGTACATGCTCTTTCCCGCCCTGGCGGTGGCCCTGCCCCGGTCGGCCATGACGGTGAAAATGCTGCGGGGCTCCATCCTCAGCGAGCTGGGCCAGGACTACATCCGCACGGCGTACAGCAAGGGCAACTCCAAGACCTCGGCCCTGTGGCGGCACGTGCTGCGCAATGCCATGATTCCCGTGGTCACCTTCCTGGCCATGACGGTGGCGGACATTATGGCCGGTTCCATTGTGGTGGAGCAGGTCTTCGGCATCCCCGGCCTGGGCAAGATGCTGGTGACCTCCATTGGCAACCGGGACTATCCGGTGGTGCAGGCCATTGTGGTGCTCATCGCCACAGTGGTGGTGGTGTGCAACTTCGCCGCTGACCTGCTCTACCGGGTCATGGACCCCAGACTGAGAGGACGGTGAGGCGAGATGACAAAACGCAACTGGTATGGACGGCTGGGCCTGGTGCTCACCGTGCTCATGGTGGGCTTTGCCGGGCTGGGCATGTTCTGGACCCCCTATGAGCCCACCGCCATGGTGGGAGCGGACCGGTATGCCGCCCCCTCTCTGGCCCACCCCTTCGGCTGCGATCAGCTGGGCCGGGACATCCTGTCCCGCACCATGGAGGGAGCGGGCAGCACCCTGATGATTGCCCTGGCCGTGCTGGCCATCGGCTTTGTGGCCGGGCTGCTCATCGGCGCCTTCTGTGGCTACTTCGGAGGTGTCGTGGACGCCCTGGTCATGCGAATTTGTGACGCCCTGGCCGCCTTCCCCAGCATCCTGCTGGCTCTGGTGGTGCTGGCGGTGATTGGCCCGGGCAAGTATAACGTCATCGGAGCGTTGGGCATTCTCTTCATCCCCAGCTTTGCCCGCCTGGTGCGGGGCGAGTTCCTCAAGGTCCGGGACCGGGACTTCGTGCGCTCGGCCCGGCTCATGGGGGTGTCCAATGGACGCATCCTCTTTGTCCACATCCTGCCCAACACCTGGCCCACCCTGTTGTCGGGGCTCACCATCGGCTTTAACAATGCGGTGCTCTCCGAGGCGTCCATGAGCTATCTGAGCATTGGCGTCACCGCCCCCGACGTGAGCCTGGGACGGATGCTCAATGAGGCCCAGGCGGTGTGGTCCACCGCCCCCTGGTGTATGCTCTGTCCCGCCCTGGTGGTGGTGCTCACCATTCTGGGCGTGAGTTTGCTGGGCGAGGGCCTGCGGGAAAGGATGGCGGCATGATGTTACAGATTGAACATTTGAAAATTGCATTTCCCAACCCCAAGGGTCATTTCGAGGCGGTGAAGGACTTCTCCCTCCATGTGGAGGAGGGCCAAGTCATCGGCATTGTGGGAGAGTCCGGCTCAGGCAAGTCCATGACCGCCCACGCCATCATGGGCCTGCTGGACCGGAAGAGCGTCCAGGTCTCCGGCTCCATCCGCTTTGAGGGAGTGGAACTGCTGGACCTCACCCGCAGCCAGATGCGCAGCTATCAGGGCAAGGACCTGTCCATCATCTTCCAGGAGCCCATGACCAGCCTCAACCCCACCATGAAGATTGGACCCCAGGTGGAGGAGGCCCTGCGCATTCACACCAAGATGCCTCCCAAGGAGCGCAAACAGCGGGCTCTGGAGGCCATGGCCCTGGCCGGGCTGCCCAATGGGGAGCAGCTGTACCACCAGTACCCCCACCAGCTGTCTGGCGGTATGCGCCAGCGGGTGATGATTGCCGCCGCCCTGGTGCTGCGGCCCAAGCTGCTCATCGCCGATGAGCCCACCACCGCCCTGGATGTCACCATCCAGGCACAGATTCTGGACACCCTCAAGGAGATCAACCGGAAAGAGGGCATCGCCATTTTGTTCATCTCCCACGACCTGGGTGTCATCCGGGCCCTGTGCCACCACGTGGTAGTGATGCAGCAGGGGGAGATCGTGGAGGCAGGGGACGTGGAGCAGGTGTTCCACCACCCGCAGCAGGCGTATACCCAGCGGCTCATCGCCTCTCGCCCCACCCGAACCAAACTGAAAGCAGGTGGTAGCCATGGCTGAGAAACCAATGGTAAACATCCAGGGCCTCAACAGCTACTATGGAAAGGGCAAGGAGCGCAAGCAGGTGCTGCGCAACGTCTCCCTCACCCTGGACCCCGGCGAGGTGCTGGGCATTGTGGGAGAGTCCGGCTCCGGCAAATCCACCCTGGCCAAATGCCTGTTGGGGGTGGTGAAGGACACCGAGGGCACCTTGGAGGTCAATGCTTTCCGGCCTCAGATGGTGTTCCAGGACCCCTACGGCTCCCTGAACCCCGCCAAGTCGGTGGGCTGGTTTTTGGAGGAGCCCCTGCGGGTGCTGGGGGTAAAGGACAAGAAAGAGCGGAGGGCCCAGGCCATTGACATGCTGCAGCAGGTGGGTCTGGGGGAGGAGCACTATTCCCGCCGCCCCTCCCAGCTCTCCGGCGGTCAGCGCCAGCGGGTGGCCATTGCCGCCGCCCTCATCGGGGGCAGCCGCCTCATTGTGCTGGACGAGCCGGTGTCCGCTCTGGACGTGACCATGCAGGCCCAAATCCTCCAGCTGCTGGTGGACTTGAAGGCCAAGTTCCGCCTGTCCTACCTGTTCATCTCCCATGACCTGGCGGTGGTCTACCAGATCTGCGACCGGGTGGCGGTGATGTACCAGGGGGAGATCGTGGAGCAGGGGGACGTGGACACCATCTACGACAACCCCCAGCACGACTACACCAAGAAATTGCTCCAGGCCTCTCTGGCTCTGGAAGAATAAACACATGGGCGGACGGCCTTTCGAGGCCGTCCGCCCATGCGTTTTGTGTGGTTAGACCCGTCGGTACCCCAGCAGATACCCTGCAAAGTAGACCACCCAGGCCAGGGCGCAGCCCATCACCGGGGCGATGCACCAGTAGCCAAAAAGGACCAGGCCCAAGAGCGTCCATTCAGTGAGACAGAGCCACACCAGACCCACTCCGGCCAGGATGCCCAGGGGGAGGAGAATGCGTACCAGGATGGAGCGGGTGCGGCACAGCACCAGCTGCAACAGGAACATGGGGATGAAATGGAAATAGAACAGCAGGCCCTGGTGCCAGATGTATACATGGATGGGCAAGTGTAGGAATGTTATTTGTCACTTCTACAGGCTTGTATCGCAAGGATAGCCCCCACTACGGCAAAAATTAGGTTCTAGAATAGTTATAAAGTTTAAAGATTTTCGATAGCTGTTTCAATAAGCTCGCAAACAGTTCTACATTCAGCGGGATATTGGGCTTTAAATAGCTTAATACAATCATTTCTGACAGAAAATTCGTCCATTGATAATAATTGTGCTAAATGATAAAATTCTTTGTGCTTTCCTTCCATCATTGCTTGCTCAAGAAACGATGTAATATCTTCGCTGGGCATATCCCAGCGTTCAACTAATTCATCTAGACAAGAAGCTTGGAGGAGATATTGAAGAATACTTAGTTCAGGCCAAGTATCTCCTGGTATATAACAAAGTTTAGATCCAATAGTGGATGTAAAAGTGCCTTCATCACCGATACGTGTTTCTAAGTGATTTTTGATTTGACGAATTTGTTCATCATGTTTTGATCGCTTATCTCCGTCTAAAAACGAAATAAAGTTCATTTTTCCTTCTCGATAGCGAGCAGCCATTTGTTTCAATATGGCTTGATCAGAACCGATAATATACACCTGGAGTCGTTCTCGTATGCGCAGGGGAAGCAAGTTTATTATAATTGCTTTACCAACTTCATCTTCTACAAATACATCCAGTTCATTAGTGTTTTGACCTGCCAATTTTCCAAAAGCATATTCTGCACTAATCCCTTGAGTGATGATCGTGTGTGCATTTTGGTTTTGAATAAAAAATCTTGCTTGGGGAGGTAAGGAACTAAGAATAATATCGGAATGAGTCGAACATATTACCTGGCATTTATTGGTACTGCATATTTCTTTCAATATTCGAATAAATTCCCGTTGTGCTTTAGCATGCAAGCCAAGTTCAATTTCATCTATGACCAGTAAGGTACCAGGACCAGCAATTAATAGTTCCAATAAAATTGATATAACAGCATTTTCTCCTGCACCCATATTAAATCCTGAATAGAAAATCTCATTTCGCTCTACTAAAAACAGCCTATATGAGTTATGAGAGAAGATACGCAAGGAAGAGTAGTTCCTACCAAAAATTCGACCTGCCATTGCTTTTATTTGATCCAGTATATTTTGGGGCAGCTCTTCTGCTTCAAAAGATTTTCGATATGAACGATGTGCAGAACTTTCTGATGGAGGTACAATTCTGTTAATTCCTAAATAAATAACATTTCTATACTTTCGGGTATTGAAATCATTCCATTTTCCGCTAGGTTTTTTCTTTCGTAGATTCGGAATATCACCATCAGCATGGCGAATAACATAGGTTATTTCTATTCCTTGAATTCCCGTTTCCTCTGGAGAAAAAGTGAAAAAATCGCCATACGTAAAATAGCTTTTCTTACGGGAAAATTGGTGAAATGTATCATGGTTATGAAATGCACATGCTGCAAGAGCTAAAAGTGTGGATTTGCCGGAACCGTTTTCTCCTACAAAAGCAGAAATGGGGTATGAAAAATTAATTTTACAAGGGAAAATACCACGGATATTCCCTTTATCAACTTCGATGGCGACTAGAGAATTGCGAGATTTGTCACATGAAAACCATTGGAAATTGTCTTTATCTAGTTGTGATAGAGCATAACTCATATTTTATTACCCCAATCATAGTATTAAAGATATTATAATCTTTAAGTACGGTAATTGCAAGAATTTCGTGGATTTGTGTGTTTGCTGTTAGATATACAAACTAAAATGCCTTTAATGTCAGAATATATAATAGGAAAATAGACGAAATATTCATTATACTTTGTGGTCGATGGGTAGAGTCGGAGAGAGGAAGAAAACAGTACTTATTTTGCTGAAGTAACAGGACTTGACCCACTGGCCTCCAGAGCGGACGCTCTAGAGGCCATAGGGCGGCGGATTTTATGTGCCTGACGGCACCAAGAGGCCGCAGGTTCACCAAGCATACAGACCAATAAAAAAGGACACCACCGACCTTTGTCGATGGTGTCCTTTTTTATTGGTCCGAGTGACAGGACTTGAACCTGCGGCCTCTTGACCCCCAGTCAAGCGCGATACCAAACTTCGCCACACCCGGATCTGAACCGAACTATGACATAATAGCACATGACTTTTGAAATTGCAAGAGGGAAATCAAAAAAAGTTGAAAAAATTTTTGGCCATTTCCAGGGCTCCATCTGGTAAGTGGAAATCTTGCATTTTCCACTGCGGGTTTGCTATACTGTAAAAGAAATGACCGCGCCAAGTTAGGAGGGAATCTCTATGGAATATAGCTGTTATACCATCTATGACCGCCACACTCTGGCCGACATGTCCCGCGCGCTGCGGAAAACCGTTCGGAAGAAGACCGCCCGGCGGTGGTGGATGGCGGGATGCCTGCTTCTGGTCCTGGGGCTGTCCCTCCTGCTGGAGCCCGGCGAACGGCTGTGGTTCAAAGCCATCATCCTGGTGGCGGTGGTGTGCCTGTTTGTGGTGCAGGGCTGGGGCGACGGCCTCAACGCCCTGATGGCCCAACGCCGCATGATGCCGGGCAGCGAGCTGTGCAGCAGCAGCTTTTACGGGGACCACTATGAGTGCAAAATCTCCGGCGCCACCACCAGCTGGGAGTATGGGAATATCCTGGCCATCGCGGAGACCCGGGACTATCTTGTCTTTGTGCTGGGCAAAAACCACGCCCAGGCATTTGCCAAGCGAGAGTTGAAGGGGGGCACGGTGGACTCTTTCCGCAGCTTCCTGGAGCATAAGGTGGGAAAACCCGTGGAAAAGATCGGCGGATAACCAAATAGATGCACAAAAGGGGGTGACGGTTTCGTCACCCCCTTATTGTTTACTTGAGTTTGCTGTACTCCTCGTCGGAGACGGCCTCCAGCCATTCGTTGGAGCTGTTCTCGCCGGGAACCTCCAGAGCCAGGTGAGAGAACCAGCTGTCGGGAGCGGCCCCGTGCCAGTGCTTGACCCCGGTGGGAATGTTCACCACATCCCCGGGGTGCAGCTCCTGGGCCTCCTTGCCCCACTCCTGGTAGTAGCCACGCCCGGCCACACAGATCAGCATTTGACCGCCTCCCTGGGTGGCGTGGTGGATGTGCCAGTTGTTCCGGCAACCGGGCTCAAAGGTCACATTGAACACCCCCACCTGGCTGGTGGACAGGGGGTGCAGGTAGCTCTGTCCCACGAAATACTGGGCAAAGCCATCGTTGGGCGCGCCGATGGGGAAGACCATCTCTTGCTGATGCTGGGCCTTGCCGTCTGCGTCATCTTCCTCCGCCCACACCTCTTTGGCCATGCGGAAGGCGGCCCAGGCCTTGGGCCAGCCAGCGTAAAAGGCGGCGTGGGTGAGAAT
>ERZ1643249.3001-NODE-3001-length-15219-cov-10.474083_pt1 | contig 15219 bp, 10 predicted proteins | sample MGYA00579263_ERZ1643249 | MGnify/ENA primary metagenome ERZ1643249 (study PRJEB29033, sample SAMEA4952264) | chicken gut metagenome | biome: Broiler Chicken; feature: Gastrointestinal Tract; material: Caecum | place: Ireland | collected 2018 | study: Broiler...
TTTCAAAGTATTCCTCTGCATCTTCTTTTTCGGCTAAACGGAGGACATAGCCGTCTTTCTCATAAACCTTGTTCATGTCTTGCCGCCTTTTCAAACTTATTCTTAAAGTTTCTCTGATCACAGGCCAAATTCCTGTGCATAGACCACTTCTCCTTTTACCGGCGCTGCCTCTTCCCTCAGTCTGGCCGCCATAAAATTAGGAGAAGGAAAGCCTTCCGGAACCTGGATCCCCACTTTTTCTGCCGGAACATAGCCGAATTTCGGATAATAGGTTTCGCTTCCAAGGACCAGTGACCAGGAATATCCCAGTTCCCCGGCAATTTTGTGCCCCTGCCGGATCAGGGCGGCTCCAACGCCCTGTCTCTGATATCCTGGCTTTACAGATAAAGGCGCCAGAGCCAGCACCCTGTCTTCCCCCACCTTTGCCTCTGTAAACAGGATATGGCCGATAATCTCACCATCCTCTTCTGCTACTAAAGACAGCTCCGGCACAAAGGCCCGGCTCTTTCTTAAAGCTTCTGCCAGATCCTGTTCATTGCCATCTGCGTGTTCTGCGGTTGCAAAAGCTTCTTTGATCAGTTTATATACTTCCTTATGATCTTTTCTTTCTTCCTGTCTGATTTTCATAGACACCTCTCCGCCATTTGATTTTCTTTAAGATTTATTATCATCTATTCTCCTTATTTTTGTCAACCTCCCAAAGTCAAAGACCCTTGCGGCAGTCCCTTTCGGAACATATTTTTAACTTTCCTTACTTTTGCTCCGGGGTTCAAACCCTAAGTTTTTTTCCGTCAGATCTCTTGCTTTCGGATCTCATTCTCCAACCGGTACAATACATGGCTCATCATAAAAAAGATGGTTTCGTAATGGACATAATCCAGGATATTCTCGTCCCACATAAATTTCAGCATTGCCGGGAATTCTTCATCGGAATACCAGAACTGGAAGACCGCAGGCAGGAAAGGAAAAATTTCCAGCCGATAGCTTATATCCCCTACCGGCTCCGGGATCCCGCCCAGTTTTTCACAGGCTCTCGCCAGTTCTTTGGTTTTGTCATCAAAAAATCCTGTATATTTCTGAAAGATATTTCCCACAGTCCCGGAAGAAAATACCGTTCCTTTCAGACTGTTCAGGCTGACAAATTTTCCTGAAAGATGGCAGTCCGGTTTGGAATCGCAGAGCACATCATAGATGGACATGGCTTCATTATAATCCGTCTGCCTCCAGTCTTTTGTCTCCGGCTCCTGAACCTGGATCTCCCCGGTTTTCCGGTTTATCCGGTAAAGACTGCTTACAAAAGTAACATAAATATATTCTTCATCACAGGGAAGCTGAAATTTCTCCGTCATCTGTTCCTGGTTATACCGGAGAAATCTCTTGGCCATCTGTCCCTTCATGATCTGATAGTTGGATTTTGGCATTTTCATCTTTTTTACTCCTCTGCATACTTTCCGTAAATACAAAGATCATAGATCTTGTCACCCTTGGTAACTGCCTTTTTCATAACGCCTTCCAGGACAAATCCATTTTTTTCCAGCACCTTTCTGGAAGGAATATTGGGTTCATAGACCAGTCCGGTGATGCGGATAAGATCCAGCTCTTTAAAAGCCAGAAGGCAGATCTGTCTTACCGCTTCCGTCATGATCCCCCGGGAATAGTATTCTTCTTTCAGCATATAGCCGATCTCTCCGTCTCTTCTGTAAACATCCGCTTTTCTCTCCACGGAAATATTTCCAACGATCTTTCCATCTGCCAGAATTGCCCGGAAAATCCCATCTTTTCCCTCCTGCTTTTCCGCCATGCCGATCCACCATTGGGCATTATCTTCTGTATAGGGATAGGGCAGACGGTCAGAAAGGAACTGCCGGTCTGCATTGTGACATAATTTTGCCAGATCTTTTTTATCTTCCAAAGTCCATGGTTTTAATTCTATTTTCATAGGTGATCTCCTCCTTTTTCTTTACCCTTCCTCAAACATACTCTCCCGGAAAAGGATCTTATTTTCCTCACCGAAAACCTCTGCTTCTACCCCATAGGGAAGGACGCATCTGGGGTGTGCATGGCCGAAATTCACGTTATATATAATAGACAATTCCGGATTTCCCACTGCCTCCCGGTATACTTGTTTGTATTCTTCGTAGAAAACTTCGTCCTGGGGTTTTCCTGCCAGGATTCCTGTGATCTCTTCAAAAACCCCTTTTTCTCTCAACATTGCCAGTTCACGGGCCAAAAGCTCCGGCTCAGGCTGTTCTTCGCAGGTCTCAATAAAGAGGATCTTTCCCCTCCACTCTTCTCTTTCCGGGAAAAGTCCGTACCTTTCGCAGATTTCTTTTTCCTCTTTATATCTGGCTCCGGAAAGGGCGTCATATATGCTCTCCGCACAGCCTCCCAGAAGCTTTCCCCGGAAATGGCCGCTTCCCTGAAGGATCTCAAAGCCTTTTGTATCTTCGTGAGCCGTTCTTTCTGTGCCAAGAGCTGCAACAGAAAAGTCTTTCCTCTCCTCGTACCAGACCGGGCTGGGACAGATTTCCTTTTTCTCCTGTCCGGCAAAATATCCCTGAAAATATTCTTTTGTATAGGGCAGCATGTCCTTACCCATATCCGCCAGATCGCAGATAAAACAGGGTCCATAATATGTAGTCAGCCCCAGCTTGTAAAACATCAGGTGATTGATGGTGGTATCTGAAAATCCGGTAAACAGCTTTGGCTTTGTTTTTACCAGCGTTGCAAATTCCGGATCCTCCATAAGATAAGGGAGAAGGCGGTAAGTATCGTCTCCTCCTATAGCACAGATAATGCCTTTCACAGAGTTATCCCGGAAAGCTTCTTTTAAATCTTCAGCCCGTGCCTGGGGATTTTTATCCAGATATTCTATACCCTTTAGAGAATTAGGCATAAAAACAGGCTCCAGTCCAAACTCCCGGAGGCGTTTTGTGCCAAGCGCCACATTATGTCGGCAGGACTCCTCTCCAAGCATTCCGCTGGAAAGGCTGACCACCGCCACTTTATCTCCTCTTCTTAACGGTTCCGGCTTTCTCATAGCTCGTTCTCCTCCTGTAAAAATCTTTTGTGTCAGATGTTTCGTTTACATTCTATCACAGAGTAATTCCCCCAACAACCGGAGATTAAGCATAGCATTTTTACCTCCCAGGTGCTATAATCATTTCGACTTTATAAACAACAGGAGATAATTGTTATGATTTCTATACTGCTGGCAAAACAGCTTGCCGTCTTGTTCCTGATCATGGGCTGTGGATTCCTTCTGGTAAAACTTCATCTTGTGAAATCCCAGGAAAGCAGGACCCTCTCTGTGATCACCCTATATCTTATCATGCCCTGTGTGATCATTAACGCTTTCCAGATCGATTATTCCAGAGAAATCCGTGACGGTTTCCTGCTGGCTCTTCTGGCAGCAGTCCTCATCCATGTGATCTTGTTCCTCCTTTGCTGGATCCTTGGGAAACTTCTGAAATTCAGTTCCGTGGAAAAGGCCTCTCTGATCTACTCTAATGCCGGAAATCTGATCATTCCCCTGGTAACTGCTGTATTGGGAAAAGAATGGGTGATCTATGCCAGCGCTTTTCTCTGTGTCCAGACCGTTGTTCTCTGGACCCACGGCCAGTCTCTCATGAAAGAAAGCAAAGGGATAAGCTGGAAAAAGATCCTCTCTAATATTAATCTGATTGCTATTGTCATGGGAATCCTGCTGTTTTTTACCCAGCTTCCTCTGCCTTCTGTACTGACTGATACCATCGACACCTTATCCTCCACCATCGGTCCTGTAAGCATGCTGGTTCTGGGAATGCTCCTGGCAGAAGTCCATTGGAAAGAGATTTTCACAGGAAAACGGATCTATCTGATCGTTTTTCTGAAAATGGTGATACTTCCCGGAGCAGTGCTGCTGTTTCTCCGTTTTCTCAGTCATGCAGTCCCTATGGCCCATGCACAGACGATTCTGCTTATCAGTCTTCTGGCAGTGATCACACCCTCAGCTACCACCATTACCCAGATGGCTCAGCTCTACCACAATCATGCGCCATATGCCAGTGCCATTAACGTGCTGACTACCCTGGTCTGTATCCTGACAATGCCTCTGATGGTGGCTTTATATACCTTGTAATTTAAAGGGGACTGTCCTGATGATCTGATCCGGGAGCAGTCCCCCTTTGTTCATAGTTCTAAATCCTACCTCCGCTTGCTTCTTTTTTTCTTCACTGTCATGGCTATTACAGCCCCGGAAAGGAACAGTACACAGAAGATTTCACCAAAAGGCGCTTCATCTCCTGTTTTCACAGAACCAGTACCGGAGTTTTGGGTTTTCTCCTGGTCTTTTGCAGGCATATCAGGAGTTTCCTTCTTCTCTGTCTTTGATCCGTCAGGAGCTTTTATCTTTACTGTCTGATTCTTGTCCTTCAGATCTGTATGGGAAGCCACCTCAATGCCCTGTACATAAAGGCGCTCAAAGACAACCAGCTCCTTTCCGGGTATTTTGGAAGCGTCGAAAGTAAATTCCAGTTCTTCCCTTCCGGAGGATTTTTCCGGTATAAAAGTTTTCTCTGCAATGATCTGCTTTTCATTGATCAGCAGCGGCTCTCCGATGCTCTTATCCATGAGCATACCCTTCAGAGTATAGCTCTGGCCTGGGATCAGACCTTCATAAGTAACGGTATCTATAATCATCGTATCGGCTTTGGCCTGGACTTCCTGGGTTCCGGATCCCTTATCCCTTGCCTGAGTCTGGATCTTATGTTCGGGATATTTTACAGTCTGGTCTTTGTCATTCAGATCCCTGTGGGCATTGATCTCTTTATCCTTTATATACAGTCTTTCAAAAACCACAATCTCCGGATTTTTCAAAGATGTACTGTCAAAGAAAAATTCCAGAGCCGCAGTGCCATCTGTTGTTTCCGGTATAAACGTCTTTTCTGCTGTAATCTCCTTTTGGTTGATCAGCAGCGGCGTTCCGGTGGATTTATTCATCAGGGTTCCCTTCAGGGTATATTCCTGTCCTGGTACCAGGTTCTGATAAGTCACAGTATCTGCGATTACAGTCTGCTCTTGCCGGATACCTTCCTGAAGTCCTGTGATCTTATCCTTCGCCTGAGTGCCCAGGTCCGGATAATGGATACTCTGGTCTTCATCCTGAATATCTCCATGGGAGCCGACTTCTACACCATTATACAGAAGGTCCTCAAAGACTACTGCCGTCTTTCCGGCAAGCAAAGTGGAATCCAGTTCATAAACCAGTTCTACGCTGCCGTCTGCCTTCTCCGGGGTAAAGATTTTCTCTGCAGTAATATCTTTGCCTTCACTGTTTTTAATGGATTCTCCAGTCTCTTTATTCATAAGAGCGCCTTTTACGGTATACTCTTTTCCCGGAAGCAGACCTTTGTAGGTCACAACATCGACTACCGTTGCTTTCTCACTGACAGTTCCAGCATGGTTTCCGGTAACGCCATCGGAAGCATTGGTGTTGAGCTGAGGGAAGGTTACTGTCTGTCCCTCGTCATTGATATCTTTGTGTTCCCCGATCAGGTTATCGCCCATATAAAGCTCTTCATAGACAACTACCTGTTTTCCGGCCAGATTGCTGCCGTCAAAGGTAAATGTCACATTTACTGTGCCATCTGCTGTTTCCGGTTTAAAGCTGGTTTCTGCAGTGATCTCTTTTCCTTCAGGGTCTTTTACAGGTTCCCCGTTTTCTTTGTCCATAAGGGTCCCGGTAATCTTGTATTTCTTCCCTGGCTGCAGGTTCTTATAAGAAACAGTGTCCACCAGGATAATCTCTTCATCTGCTTTGGATACATTGGTGTTTGTCTCCTGGTCCATGGCCTTTGTGCCGATCTCCGGGAAATGAATCGTCTGGTCCTCGTCTGTGATATCCCTATGTTCTGCGATCAGATTTTCCTTCTGATAGAGTTCCTCGAACACAACAATGTCTGCTCCGGAAAGTTTGCTGCTGTCAAAAGTAAACTCCATTTCTGCAGTTCCATTTACTTTCTTTGGAGTAAAAGTTTTTTCTACAGCGACCGGATTTCCCTCCTCATCTGTCACCGGTTCTCCGGTTGCTTTATTCATGAGAGTTCCCTTTAAGGTATATTCCTCTCCCTTGTTCAGGTTGGTATATTCCACTGTATCGATGATGGTCGTATTCTCCCCGGCTGCTGCATAATGATCTTCGGCGTCACTATCTATGGCTGTAGTTGTGATCTCTGCCAGATCCCTGTCGTCTGTCAGAGTTCCTAAGGGAATGGTATAGTTATCTCTGTACACGGTAATTTCAATGGAAAGCAGCTTATATCCCTGATTTTCCTCACATCTCTGCTCTTCGATCCGATATGTATCATAAGGCAGCGCCCCTTTCTCATCGTTTACCGGCACCTCTTTTTCTGTGGTTCCAGAAAACCACAGGCCGTCTTTTGGAGTTTCTCCCCGGTTGGTATTCTGGCTGTGTAGGTTCCATGCAGAGGATGTATCTACCTGACCGTTTACGTCAGATACTACAATATGAGCTTCTCCTGTAGTCTTACTGGTGATCTTAAAGGGTACATTTGCCAGCCGCTCCAGGGTACTGTCGGCTACTTTCACAAAGTTCAGATCTCCACGTTTCACCTGGTTTTTGATTGCGCCCTCATTGTTATCCAGAGAAAGGATCTTGCCCTCTTCCCGAATCTGAAAGGTCTTCGGCTGGGCCCCTTCCGGCAGATATCCGTCTGGTGCCTGAGCTTCCACAACCTCGTATGTACCGTAAGGAAGCCAGTCTTTGGCAGATGTCCAAAGGCCGTTTTCTTCTGTCTCTATCGTTGCAATCACTTCTCCCGGCCCATATATCTGGTTGTCCACCAGGACTGCTTTTGCAGACTGGTTGGTAACTGTAAATTTTGCTCCGCCTAAGGTTGCACCGCCCTGTGGACTGCGTTCATTGATTTCCAGGCTCCATTTTGCAATGGTAATGCCGCCGCGGATCACTTCATTCTTGATGGCCGTATTTCTATCTGTCATCTGGACGATCTGGCCGTCTTCCCGGATCTTAAAATTCCGGGTAGTGGTTCCCCCAGATGTATAACCGGTTGGCGGAACGGTTTCTTTTAACTGGTAATCTCCATATGGAAGAAGGTCCGCTGCTGTACTGGCCTTTCCATCTTTATCTGTAGTAAGAGTTGCGACTACTTCACCTTTTCTGTATTCTTTCTCCCCTACAAGGACAGTATATGGATTATTGGAAATGATCTGGATCTGAGCCCCTTCCAGGCTGGCGTCCCCCTGAGGTATCCGCTGCTCCAGTTCCCTGTCCCATTTTTCCACGGCCACGCCGCCTCGGATCACTTCATTCTTAATGGCGGTATCCGAGGAATTCATCTGAACGATCTTCCCATTTTCCCGAATCTCAAAGTTACGGGCAGTTATTCCTGCGGAGGTATATCCCCCAGGCTGTTTCACTTCTTTAAGCTGATATCTTCCATATGGCAAAAAATCTGCCGCTGTACCGGCCTTTCCATCCTTATCTGTTGTTAGGGTAGTGATAACTTCCCCTTTCTTATAGGTTTCGCCGTCTGCCAGGATTTCCTGATCATTCTGGGAGATAATCTGGATCTGTGTACCTTCCAGGGTTGCTGCGCCCTGAGGTTCTCTCTTGTTCTTCTCACTGTCCCATTTTTCTACAGCCACTCCGCCCCGGATGATCTTTTCCTTACTGGTCACGGATTTGTAAAATACCTCTGCAGCAGTATCCTCTGCAGTAAGCTCTACGGTGTAAATCTGTGGATCTACCTGGTATCCGGGAGAAGCTGTTTTTTCTTTTACTGTGTAAGTACCAAGGGGCAGCCGTTCGCTTTCCCCTTTACCAGTATTATCTGTAGTAATAGTGCCTGCCACTTCATTACTGCCGTTTCGTATTTCATATACAGCTCCGGCAAGGCTTGCCTGTCCTTGAGATGTGTTTTTTTCTGAATCAGACTTCTGCAGCCGGATAATACCCTTCTGTGATGTTTCCGGTACTATCGGCTGATTATAGGTGGCAACCGTTTCTGCTGTTCCATCAGAAGTGATCTGGCGGATAAATATTTCCGGGTTGATCAAGAAGCCTGCTGGCGCTTTAGTTTCCTGGATCGTTACGGTCCCCAGAGGCAGCGTCGGATTTCCATTGGTCATATAATAAAAATCATCACCGGAAATTTTTGCATTTTCCTCAAAGGGAACGTCACCGTTTTCATTTGTCTTCATGATCCAGGTCCGTTCGGGATTAATCCCCTGTAAGGCCGGATCTGTGTCATAAATTCCTTTGTAATACTTTAGGGTAAATTCTGCATTTGCCAGGGAAGCACCGCCCTGAGGCTTATTCAGGTCTGCCTCTGCTTCAACCTTTTCCAGCAAAACTGCAGCCGGGTTGCTTTGTGGGATATCCTGGCAGTTATAAGTAACTGTCTGGCCCCCTGTAACGGTAACTATGCCTGTTGTCGTATCCAGGGCATATCCGGCCGGGGCTTTCAGTTCCCGGATATCATAATTTCCTGCAGGTATATCCTCTACTTTCCCACAACCATTTGCGTCTGTCACTAATGTTGCAACCTGCTCTTCGGTGCCTTGCTTATACACGCCGTACTCTGCACCTGCCAGGCTGTAAGCGCTGTTGTCATCTGTCATTTCCGGTTTAGCAGAGGATTTTGCAATGCTTATTCCACCTTCTGCTTCAACAGTATCCGTTTTCACCACAGTCATGGACATACAGGTGGTTTTCGGAAGGATATTCGTAATCATGTTGCCTGGCTCATAACTGTCTGGAATACCGTGATCCGTACTATGCCAGAAACCATTGATATCACCATTATTTTTATGGAACCATCCCGGCGATGCATTATATGGATTGGCATTATCAAACTCAGCGCCGATATAGATCCCCACATGATGGTAGTTGGAAACACCGTAGCTCAGGCCATTCTGCATTTGTCCGGCGTTTGCGTCCCACATCCAGATAATATCCCCGGGCTCAATCCAATCATCCTCATACAAAATCGTATTGATGATATCCGTGGCATCAGACCCCGTGTAGGTACGGTACTTGATATTATTCTCTCTGATAAACGACACCCATCCACTGAGGGCCGGAATACCTTCTCCGCCTGCTTTTGTCAGTGCATGCCATACAAAACCGGTACAGTTCATACCCGCTTGTCCCTCTGTGTCACCGGCGCCATACGCACCCTGGCAGTCGCCGTTGGGGTTACGGTAGTCTGCGGACATTCCTGAATTTTCAATCCAGCCTGGATTATACGGCGTACTCAGATAGTAATCCGTTGACACATGGTCGCCAAGCCAGCTCATAATAGACGCACGGTTTACACCAGCTGCATCTGCCAAAGAATTGGAGCCATATTCACTAACCGTTGTATCTCCAGCCGCCACAGTAAAGGTATCATCCGGTAAATCTTCTTTTAATTGTTCTGCGGTGTATGTTTTTACCAAATTCGGCTCAACTGTGGGGATCGATCCAGCTTCATACATAGCTGCTTCTTCTGCGGAAACCCCAACATCCTCCTGTCCGCCTTTTTCAACCGGTTCTTCAGTTATCGGCTCACTGGTATAATCCGCTGCAAATACAAGCCCCTGATTCAGGATATCCTCAACAGCTTCTAAACCATTTGCAGAAACAAAACCAGTAAACAAAGCAGCGGCTTCTGATGTAGAATCTGCTATAACATTATAATCAACCGTTTCACCGAAATTAGACGTATTCAGCCGGGTTCCATCTTCCTTCGCCGCTCCTATAATAGATGCCTCATTTACAGAGCCAGGCATATATCCCGCCACATCTGCGCCATCATTGCCCGCAGCGCCAACAACAAGAATCCCTGCTGCTGCCGCTTTCTGAATTTCCTGTTTCAATACAGATGTAGACAATGTTACTTTCCCACATACAGAAAGATTGATAATATCCACTTTCTGCTTCATCGCATACTCCATCCCAGCGACCAGAGATGAAATCGTACCCATTCCTTTATCATCCATTGCACGAATGGAAAGAATCTTCCCATCTGGATCCTGGCTGATAATCGCCTCCAGCATATCATTCCCATGCCCATTTCCTTCCAGTATATCATCAATGACAGACACTCGGTCCAGAACATGCTTACTCTCAGATACTCCGGTATCAATCAATGCAACCACACTATATGCATCCGGTACTTCGGCAGATGTCGCTACATCATTTAATGCCTCAACAGGATTCCTTTCAGAATCCATAACAATACTGGCAATATCCTCTGAGTCATTATCTTCAGAAGCAGTTTCAACAACTGCATCCGGCTCTACTGCAGTCACTTTGTCCTTATAATATACATAAGCTTCCATTGCCTGCTGTATAGACGAAAACTGGAGCAGATATACATTCTCATACTGACCGATAATATCGCTGTCATCAGCAAGGACAGATGTATCATCTGCCAGTACGATCAGACGCATTGATGCAAAATCAGCTGCATTCAGATCCGCAATATCCGGTATAACTGTTGCATCCGCCGGTTCCTCTGTTAATGTTTTCCCCGGATCTTCCGCCGGAATTTCTTCAGGAATTTCCCTTACTTCCGGACCTCCGGTCTCTTCTGTTTTCTGTTTCTCTGAATTTCCTATGCTCTCTTCTGTTTCCGCTGCCGCGGAAACAAAGACCGGCTGAAGGAAAAGAGAAAGACTCAGAACTGCCGCTAGTACCCACGCCACCGTTCTTTTAAACCCTTTCATATCTGGCTTCCTTTCTTTTTCTTATTTTCAGGTACAAAAAGGAGGCTCTATAGAGCTCCTGTGGTATTATCGCTCCCTTCCCGGGATCATCTGCGCAATGGAACCGCCCCCTTCCCAAAGGCTAAAAAAGCCATAACAGACTTGCTGGTTTAGATAAATATTGTTTGGAATATGTGGTGCGAACGCACCAAAAGAACTAAGCCGATAGGCTGCAAAAGAAATATCATATAGGATTTGTTTTCATTATGATATCTTTTCCTGTTAGTATATACCGGATTTCTAAAAGTATCAACCGGAAATGCCGGATTTTCCTTAAAATTTTGCGACAGTTTCCGACAGCCTCCGGCCTGAATCTGTATCAGATGTGTTAAATACTGCCCCGGTTCTATTCCACCTTTCAGACTGTCTGTAAGTTATCAAATGTTAAAAGCCTCCTAGTGCTGCCAGTGCTGAAGCAGTACGACACGAAATAGAAAAAAGCCTGTAAATACAGGCTTTTTACAATGGAAGCAACGGGGCTCGAACCCGTGGCCTCTCGCGTGTGAGGCGAACGCTCATCCCAGCTGAGCTATGCTTCCGGAACATGAATTTATTATACTCCTAAAAATCATAAAATGCAAGGGCGGTATTACCCGCCCTCTGAACCTCCTGCTTCGGGGATACCTGCAACAGAAGTCAATAGACTGATCACTCCTCTGCTCCACCTTTTTCATTCTGTTTTCTATAAAGGATATGCAGAAAAATACAGCTGGTGAAAAAGGGTTGTTCACTTGATTACTTTCCATTTTATGCAACAAAAAAGCCCGTAAATACGGACTTCCTGAAGTGGAGCATACGGGACTTGAACCCGTGACCTCCACACTGCCAGTGTGGCGCGCTCCCAACTGCGCTAATGCCCCATGCACTTTTTTTATTATAACACATGTTTTCATAAATGCAAGAAAAATTTCTTCAATTTCTTACATTTATATCTTTCCCTTCTGAAACAAAGGATATGTAATCCCGCTCCAGGACTTATCCTCCCAAAATAAGGTTACATATCCCCTTCCATCAAGCGGTATGTATATCCGCCATATACTCTATAAAGCTGTTCATTCCCTTACCTGCACCAGATTTTTCAGGCTTTCTCCAGCCAGGTACCTGCCCAGGTTGCCTACACAGATATCTACCACATTGTCCAGAGTCACGGAAAGATGGTACCCGCCTGAAACATGAGGTGTAAGAAACACCTGGGGCATATCCCACAGGGGATGGTCCTCCGGTAAAGGCTCCGGATCCGTCACATCCAGGGCAGCGCCCCCCAGTTTTCCCTCTTTTAATGCCTGGAGCAGATCCTCTGTAGAAACCGTATCCCCTCTTCCACCGTTTAAGAAAAGACTTCCCGGCTTCATCTGGTCAAAAAATTCTTTACCGAAAAATCCCTTGTTCTCTTCGGAACTTGGAAGGAAAGATACCACTGCGTCTGCTTTTGGCAGGAGTCCCCTGGTATCTTCCTGGAGATGAAGTTCATCCACATATTCCGGACAGGGGCTGTAAGTTCTTTTAATTCCAATCACGTAAGCCCCCAGGGCATGGGCCAGCCAGGCAAAACGCTTTCCAATATCTCCCAATCCCAGGACTATGACTGTAGTATCGCTGATGGAGGTAACCTGTCCCTCATCCCCCCATTTATGGACTTTCTGATCATCCCGGTAAAGGTGCAATTTTTTCTGCATTGCCAGAAGCATGGCAAACATATGCTCGGACACTGCCTGGCCATATGCGCCGCTGCAGGAAGTGAGAAGCCGGTCTCCTATGATCTCTTTCTTTGCATAGGCATCAAATCCGGCAGAATTCAACTGCAGCCACTCCAGCTTTTTCGCCTCTTTCACCATTTCCGGAGGAACATTGCCCAAAATGATCTCCGCCTGGTCCACCTGGTCCTGGGTAATCTTTTCAGGATCAGAAAAAATAATCTTACTATTCTGCGCAGTTTTTTTCAGTAATTCCTGATGTTTTGCGTTCATAGGAATCACTGTCAGTATGTTTTTTTCCTGCATGGACTGCCACCTTCTTTCTTTAGAAATATCTGTATATCCTCTATACCTTTTCTGTCAGGATATGGATCTTGTTCCGTATTCTTTGAAGAGCGTTATCAATAGATTTTGGAGATTTTTCCATCTGCCGGGCAATCTGGTGGTAATCCAGTCCCTCCAGATAAAGCTCCAGAACCTGATTTTCAAAAGGACTGAGCTTTTGTCTGATTTTTTCCAGCATAAGGTCTGCGTTTTCTCTGTCAATAATGATTTCTTCCGGATTCTGCTGCTTGGTATCCTCTGCATTCTTTAAAGGACTGTTTTCCTCGCTTAAGGAAATGTAAGAATTTAAAGGCCTGTGCTTTTGTCTGCCTGATATTTCTATTGCCTTATAAATCTGTCTCTCCACACACAGATTGGCAAAGGTGGCAAAAGAAGCGTTTTTATCCGGACGGTAATCCCGCACTGCCCGGAAAAGGCCGATCATCCCCTCCTGGATCAGATCTTCCTGTTCTCCTCCGATGAGGAACATAGCATGCGCTTTCTTCCGTACCATGCCTTTATACTTGTCGATCAGAAATTCTTCCAGTTTCTTTTCTCCGTTTTGCGCCCGAAGGATCAGCTCTTCATCAGAAATCCCTTCATACTCTTTCATCATATCTGAAACCTGTATTATTTTACTTGTTTAATCTCTGCCTTACGATCTCAAAGGCCAGTACTCCCGCAGCCACAGAAGCATTTAAAGAGTCAATATCCCCCTTCATTGGAATAGACGCAATGAAATCGCATGTTTCTTTCACCAGTTTAGACACACCCTGTCCCTCATTGCCGATAACCAGACCTATAGGTCCTTTCAGATCCAGATCATACATCCGGGTCCCGCCCATATCTGCGCATACAAACCAGATTCCCTCTTTTTTCAGGCTTTCAATGGTCCTGGCAATATTGGTCACCTTCGCCACAGGAGTATAGTTCAAAGCCCCTGCAGATGTCCGGGCTACCACAGCAGTTAACCCTGCCGCCCGGTTTTTAGGTATGATCACACCGTGGGCTCCTGCCAGATTGGCCGTACGGATAATGGCCCCCAGATTGTGGGGATCTTCAATGTTATCCAGTATAAAAAGGAAAGGCGGCTCCCCTTTTTTTTGGGCGGCTTCCAGTATATCCTCCACCTGGGCGTAGGCATAAGCCGCTGTCTGTGCGATGACTCCCTGGTGCATTCCTGTTTGAGACATCTGATCCAGACGTTCTTTTTTTACAAATTTCACAATGGTGTTCTGTTTTTTGGCCTCACGGAGAATGGTCCGCACCGGCCCGTCCTCACAGTGCTCCAGCACAAAAAGCTTATCTACCGTCCTGCCGGAACGGAAAGCCTCCAGCACTGCGTTTCGTCCTTCAATATTATTTTCCTGGTATCTGTTCTCCATCCTCTTCTCCTTCCTGAAGTCCCAGTTTCACCAGCTCCAGTATCCGCTCCCACTGCTCTGTAAGATACAGGTATCCCATAAGGGCCTCAAATCCTGTAGCCCTCCGGTAATCGGACATGGTAGCATTTTTTGCCATAGTGTAGGACTTGGCGTTTCGTCCCCTGCGGAAGATCCCCAGTTCTTCTTCTGTAAGACAGGGCTTCAGTTTTTCAATCATTTCTGACTGTGCAGAGGCCTTCACCAGCCGGTTCGCTCTCTGGTTCAGTTTATTTACCTGGGTATTTCCCTTTTCCACTAATAGGGTGCGGATCACCAACTCATAAACTGCGTCTCCGATATAGGCCAGGGTCAGAGGCGAGTATGTCCGGATATCCGGTGCCTCCAGCCCGAAAAGCTCCCTGAAATGTTCTAAGCTCTTTTCCATTGCACGCCTTCTCTCGTATCTTTCAGAATAATGCCCATGGCCGCAAGCTGGTCCCGGATCTCATCTGCCCGTTTGAAGTTCTTCTCTTTTCTGGCTGCCTGACGCTCAGCGATCAGCTTTTCCACATCTTCATCCAGCACTTCCTCCTCTTTATCCACCAGAAGTCCCAGAACATCACTTAATTTTACAATGGTATCAAAAAGATACTGGACAAAAGCCTTAGTGCTGTCTCCATTGCCATGGGTATTGGCAAATTTTACCAGTTCAAAGATGGCAGCGACGGCGTCTGCTGTATTAAAGTCATCTTCCATAGCCTCTTCATATTTTTTCACATAAACCTGCACTTCTTCAGCCAGCTTTGTCTCTTCTTCTGTCATAGTCTCACCCTGGGCAGACCCGGCCAGACGTTTTAACTGGTCCACACAGGTTACAATCCTGTCCAGCGCATTTTTGGAAGATTCCATCAGTTCTGCGCTGAAGTTCAGCGGACTTCTGTAATGGGCGTTCAGCATAAAGAACCGCAGAACCTGGAGATCATATTTTTCACCGATCTCACGGACAGTGAAGAAGTTTCCAAGAGATTTGGACATCTTCCGGTTGTCAATATTCAGGAAGGCAT
>ERZ1643249.3002-NODE-3002-length-15211-cov-11.937516_pt1 | contig 15211 bp, 17 predicted proteins | sample MGYA00579263_ERZ1643249 | MGnify/ENA primary metagenome ERZ1643249 (study PRJEB29033, sample SAMEA4952264) | chicken gut metagenome | biome: Broiler Chicken; feature: Gastrointestinal Tract; material: Caecum | place: Ireland | collected 2018 | study: Broiler...
AAATAGTAGAGTATGAAAGATTAACTATTAAAAGTAAAGAGAAGAAAGTAATAGAATATACCGTAAATAATAATACAGATAATAGTTTATATTATGGAGTATGGTATGAAATGATAAATCCTAGTTCTATAAATGATGATATAGTAATAGGAAAAAGCGAAGATACTCAAAGTGATACCTTAGGACAATTATCTAGTGGAAGTAATGCTAAAGTATTATTTGTAATAGAAAATAAGACTGATTCCAACATAATTGTAAATGTTGGAGTAGGATACTCAGAGACAAGTAGTTTAAATTTACCAACGAATAGAAATTTAATTACGGAAGAATATGTAGATGTTTTACTAGCGACAGAATATATAGAGTCATTATTACCAAGTAATCCAACCACAATGAATAATGATGATCCGGATGGTAATGTAAGATATATGGGGAAAGATCCTAATAATTATGTTAGTTTTAATGGAGAGTTATGGAGAATAATTGGGGTGTTTGATGTAGCATCAACTTATGGTGGGGCAACAGAGAAAAGAGTTAAGATAATAAGAAATGATTCAATAGGCTCTTATGCTTGGGATAATAAACCATCAGGAACTGGTTCATCTACTTCTAGCAATGGAAGTAATGATTGGACAGATAGTGCATTAATGGAAGTATTAAATAATGGAGCATACTGGAATAGAACAAGTGGAAAATGTCCAAGTGGAAAAAATGGAGCTACAACCAGTTGTGATTTTAGATCTATTGGTCTTACTAACGAGGCAAAGGACTTAATTGGAAATGCTGTTTGGACTCTTGGAGGGACTGCATCATATACAAATACATCAAATGGATTGGCAAGTCATTTGTATGGTTTCGAACGAGGAACAACTGTATATAATGGCCGCCCAACTTACTGGGTAGGTAAGGTAGGTTTAATGTACCCGTCTGATTATGGATATGCGACAAGTGGAGGGACTACAAAAAACAGAGCATCTTGTTTGGCTCATCAACTAGTATATTGGGATAGTTCTAGTTATAGTGATTGTTACGAAAATGATTATCTATATAATTCTAGTGTAAATCAGTGGACAATTACTCCTAATACTGGTGGTTCTGCTCAAGTTTTTCATGTACTTGCGGCCGGGTGTATTTATCGTAATTATGATTATGTTTATGGCTTACATGCTCCTTTACCAACCATTTATCTAAAATCCACTGTCTTAATCACAGGAGGGGATGGCTCATCATCTAATCCTTATATATTATCAATATAAAATAGTTAATATAAATATGAATTAACATCTAGTATTTAGTAATTCCATATTTATTTTCTATATATTAATGTTATAATAGATATATAGAAAAGAGGACTTATGAAAAAATTCAATATTTTAATAATTATTATTGTAATATTTCTATGTTATATGCTAACCCCAATAGTATTTCAAAACGATACTTTTTATACAATTAAGATTGGAGAGCTTATTGTACATAATGGTATTGATATGTTAGATCACTTTTCAATTCATAACATAGCATATACTTATCCACATTGGCTATATGATGTATTTATATATATTATATATCATTTCTTTTCTTTTACTGGAATATATATATCTACCATAATATTATTTATTGGACTTATGTTATCAATATATTATACTAATACCAAATTAAATAAGCATAAAATTATAATAGCTTTTATAACTATTATAAGTATTTTACCATTAACTAAATATGCAACTGCAAGAGCCCAATTAGTTAGTTATATTTTATTCGTATGGGAATATTACTTTATAGAAAGATTTTTACAAACAAAAAATAAAAAATATGCACTATATTTAGTTGTAATATCATTAATATTATGTAATATTCATGTTGCAGTATGGCCTTTCTATTTTATATTATTTTTACCATTTATAGCAGAATATTTAATAGCCAAAGTATTCAAATTGAAAACTTTATTTAAAGAAAGAATTATTATTGAAAAAAATAATAATGTTAAGTATCTTCTTATAATAATATTAATTAGTTTATTAACAGGATTACTAACCCCAATTAAAGATACGCCTTATACATATTTAATATATACAATGATGGGAGACTCACAAAATTATATTCAAGAACACTTAACTCTAGATAAAGTGGGAATAATATATGTAATAACTTTCCTAATTGAATATTTAGTTTTAATAATTATGTCCAAAACAAAGCTAAGATATTTATTCTTAACTATAGGTCTTGCAATTATGTGTTATACATCTAATAGACATGTAGCTTTATTTGTAATTTTATTTTCCTTTGTATTTATAAATGTATTAGATAATTTCTTTATTAAATATAAATTAAAAGTGGATAATTTAATTAAATTAATAACAAACAAATATATAACTGTCATAATAATATTACTTTTGTGTGGTAGTTCTATATTTGTGTTTATTAAAAATCAAGATAAAGAATACTTTACTAATGATAATTACCCAATAAAAGCATCAGATTATATAATTAATCATTTGGATTATAAAAATATAAGAATGTTTAATGAATATAATTATGGCAGTTATTTAATATATAGAGGTATTCCCGTATTTATTGATTCAAGAGCAGATTTATATACCAAAGAATTTAGTGGATTAGATTATGATATATTTGATGATTATATTGAATACGGAATTAATTATAATGATATTATAGATTTTTATAATTTAAATTATGTTCTCTTATGTAAAGAAAGAGGATTATATACAGTGTTTTTATATAATAGTAATTATAAAGTATTATATGAAGATGATAGTTTTATTTTATTTGAAAAAATAAAATAACATTACTTTATTGTATTACGAAAATAAATGTTGTATAATTAACTAGAAGGGTGGAATAAAATGGAATACTATCAATATATAATCGTAGTAGTAATATTAGTAATTATTGCACTAGCTATCGTTAAAAGTAATAAAAAAGACTTAAAATTAGAACTAAATAAACTTGTTGAGTATCTTGGAGGAAAAGATAATATCTTAGAAACAGAAGTAGAAATGTCTAGATTCAAAGTGACATTAAAAGATATTAGCAAAGCAAATAAAGAAGGAATTATCAAGTTAGGAGCAAAAGGCGTTGTAGAAATAGATGATCAATTAAAAATAATATTAGGAAACAATGCCAAACAATTAAAAAAATACATAGATGACATAAAATTATAGTCATCTTTTTTTGACGCTATTATACATTTTTCGACAAAATTCGACAAAATAAAACACTATAATATAATTGGTGATATTATGGAGTTTTATGAAGAAATAATTTTTAACATTACATTAATAAGTTTTCCAATGCTTATCTATTTTATATATAGAAGTTATTGTGAAATTACTAATAATAAGTATAATAATATGATATTTGATATAACTATTGCTATCTCATTATATGTACTACTAAAATATGGAATTAAAGAAAATATTAATATATTACTTCTATTTTGCAATATTCCTATATTTATTTGTTATGTAAAAAATAAATGGACCCTAGGATTAATATTATCTATATATTGTATTTTATATGCATACTTTTCTTTTGATTATAATATTTGTTTTTTATTAATTAAATATATATGTTTCTATATAACTTACTTATTTATAAATAAAATAAATAAACAACATAATTTAATAATCTCTTTATATATTGTTCAAGGATTCTTTTTATCATTTGAAAGCTTTTCTGTAAATAATACTAGTAATATAATTGTATTTATAAAATTAATATTAATGGTGTTAACCGCATATATAATCTCGATATTAAATTTATATCTATTAAATTTATCCGATAAGATAACTAATTTATATAGTAAAATAAAAACACTAGAACACGAAAAAGAAATAAAAGAATCATTATTTAAATTAACACATGAAATTAAAAATCCCATTGCCGTATGTAAAGGATATTTAGATATGATGGATTTAAATGATAAAGAAAAAACTGAAAGATATATTCCCATTATTAGAGAAGAAATCGATAGGAGTTTAAATATTATGACAGACTTTATGCAGTTAAATAAAATAAATTTAAATAAAGAAATAATAGATATAAATATGATGTTAGATGATATTTATGAAAACTTTAAAATAATAAATAAATCTAATAACATTAATTTAATATACACATCAGATGAAAGTGAAATATATATAGATGGTGATTATAATCGTTTAATGCAAGTTTTTGTAAATTTAATAAAAAATAGTAAAGAAGCTATTAAAGGTAAAGGGGAAATTATTATTGAAAGTAAAATTAATAAAGATAACTTTGAAATATATATAATAGATAATGGAATAGGTATGGATAAAGATACTTTAAAACAAATAAAAGAAATATTTTATACGACTAAAGATAAAGGAAGTGGAATAGGGGTATCTTTATCAAATGAAATAATAAAAGCTCATGGTGGTAAACTAGAATATTATTCAACCCCAGGAAAAGGGACTACTACAAAAGTTATTCTTCCAATAATGAAGAATTTTTGATATAATTAATGTTATGGAGGCAGTATGACGGAAAATATATTTATAAAAAATCTTCCTACACTTGATTTACATGGAGCAACTTATGATATTGCCGTAGTAATGACTAACGATTTTATTATGGAAAATTTAATTTTAAAAAATAATAAAATTGTTATAATTCATGGAATAGGTATGGGAATAGTAAAAAATGCAGTGATAAAAGCATTAAAAGAAAATAAAAATGTAATTGATTATAAAGTAGATATATTTAATCCCGGTTGTACAATAGTTGAATTAAAAATATAGGTGGTGAATTATGAGTGTTAAATTAGAAAGATTAGGACATATTTTTACTGAAGAAATTAGTAAAATTATTCATACGGAATTAAGAGATGAATCAATTGGATTTATAACTATTACATATACTAAAATGTCTAGTGATTTATCGTATGCTAAAGTATATTTTAGTTTGCTTGATTTATCTAGAAAAGAAGAAGTAGAAAAGAAATTAAATAAAGCAAGCAATTTTATTAGAAATAATTTATTTGATAGAGTAGAAATTAGAAAAATGCCAGAACTAACTTTTGTATATGATGAATCAATTGAATACGGAAGTAAAATAGAACACATAATAGATGAAATAAATGGAGATGAATAAATGTATAAAGAAGTATTTAGCAAAATAAAAGGAGCTCAAAATATAGCTATTATAACGCATGAATCTCCAGACGGAGATGCTATTGGAAGCAGTAGCGCAATGTATATGGCTATTAAACAATTAAATATTAATGCTGACTTGATAATAAAGGAATATTCTAATGTTTTTAATATTATACCTGTTTTAAAAGAGAGTATAACAGAACCTAGAGATATTATTTATGATATATGTATATATGTTGATTGTTCAAATTCTAGAAGAGTAAATGAGAGTAATATTAAAAGTAAATATATAATAAATATAGATCATCATATTAGTAATGAAGAATTTGGAGATATTAATATTGTTGAAACAAGTCCTTCATGTACGCAAATATTATATAAAATATTTAAGGATAATAATATTAATATAGATAGAGAAATAGCCACTTCTATTGCTATTGGAATAATAACGGATACTAATGGATTTAGAAACTCTACGACTAATAAAGATACTTTCTTGGTAGTAGCTGATTTAATTGATTGTGGAATTAATTTATCTGATATATATGTAAAGGTATTATATACAAATAGTATTCCTCAATATGAATTAAGAAAAATAGCTATGAACCGTTTAGAACTGTTAGAAAATAATAAAGTAGCTTTTACTTATATAACTAGTATTGATAAAGAAAAAGTTCATGCTGGTTTGGGAGATCATGAAGGAATTGCTGATATTGGAAGATCAATTGAAGGAGTAGAAGTATCCATATTTATTCATGAAGTCGATAATATATATAAAGTTTCTTTAAGATCTAATAACTATGTAGATGTATCTAAAATAGGTTTAAAATTTAATGGCGGTGGTCATAAAAATGCAGCAGGTTTTGTAAGTGAATTAGAATTAAATGAATTAAAAAATAAAATATTAGAAGAAATAAGAAAAGAACTTTAATATGGATGGAATATTAGTAGTAAATAAAGAAAAAGATTATACAAGTAGAGATGTTGTTAATATTGTAAGTAAAAAGTTAGGAACTAAAAAAGTAGGTCATACGGGGACGCTAGATCCTATTGCAACTGGAGTATTAGTCTTATGCGTAGGAAAAGCATTAAAAATAGTAGAAGATTTAATGGAACATGATAAAGAGTACATTGCTACATTTATCTTAGGATATGAAACAGATACATTAGATATTACTGGTAAAATATTATATACAAAAGATATTTCGGTATCGAAAGAAGATATAATAAATGTATTAAAAACATACATAGGTAAGCAGAAACAAGAAGTACCTAAATATTCTGCCATTAAAGTTAATGGGAAAAAACTATATGAGTATGCTAGAAATAATATAGATGTAAAACTTCCTATTAAAGATATAAATATATATAATATAGAATTATTAAATTATAATCCTAGTACTGAAGAAGTTGTTATTAAGTGTCTAGTAAGTAAAGGCACTTATATTAGAAGTTTAATTAGAGATATTGGTAGGAGCTTAAATAGTTATGCTACGATGACTAATTTACAAAGAACTAAAGTAGGAAATTTCTCTATTGATAATTCTTATACATTAGAAATGATTGAAAATGATAATTTTAAATTGTTAAAAGTAGAAGACGTATTACCATATGAAAAGGTATATGTAGAAGATGAGTTATTAAATAAAATAAAAAATGGCTGTATTCTAAAACCTTTTTTTAAAAATGATAAAGCATTAATTATGGATAAAAATAATAATTTAATAGCTATATATAAAAAAGATAAAGACGTAGTTAAAGTACACAAAATGTTTTAAATAAATATAGAAAAATCCCTTATATAGAGGGATCTTTTTTTAAGATATAAATAAATATATAGTAGAAGTTATAAGTAGTGATACAATAATTAATATTAATATTGAAATTGATGTATATCCAAGCCTTCTAGAACTTTGATTCATCATAGCTTGCATCTCTTCAATCTTTTTAGCTTGTGCTTGTTGAACTGCAATGGTTGTGTATAATAGGGTAATTAATTGTTCATTACTAAGAGTAGCAATTTTATTATCTAAGATATTAGGATTAGGCTGTGGTGGTAATGGTTTATCTAAAGGTTCAAAATGAATCCCATTATTTTCCATTTTCTTTAAAAATTCATCTAAATAATTAATCATATCATTAACTTTTTCTTTAGAATTATTCTCTTTATCGTTATTACTAGTATTGTCTTTATTATCTACATTTTGATTAGTAATAGTTTGACTATTATCATTTGTTTGTTCATTATTTTGAATTGGGGTCTCTCTATTAATACCTAACTCTCTTGCGTTTCCAATTAAGTTCCTACTAGATACTCTTTGTTTATATAACTTTCTTCCATACATTCTTTTTTCTACAGCATTTAGTTTTTTAATCCTTATATGTAATTCTTGCTGCATTTTAGTATTTTTAGCAATTAACTTTTCTTCTAAATTACTTTTAATTCTATACTGTTCAATATTTTCTAATTCTTGATTAATTCTATTTTTAGAGTTTTCTATTTCTTGTTTAATATTACTATTATATAATAATTCATTATTTAACTTTAAATCAATTTCATTTAATAAATTAATAGTATTCTGTAATCTAACTCTTCTTATTTTAGCAATAAATCCTATTTTATCTAATACGCTTGGTTTAGATCTTCTAAGCATTTTTTTAAACTGCTTTTCTCGTTCTTTAGATATCTTCTTAATTCTAATATTACTATCCTTTAATTCGTGTTTATTATCAGTAATTTTTTCTTTTTCCGCTTGTATTATATTTTGACTTTTAACGATGTTTTCTTGTAAAGTTTGAATAGTTTTTCTACTGTTATCAATACTAGCGGATAAATTATTATATTCATTATTATAGTTTATTTGAATTTCGTTTACGATCTCATTAAATTCTATCTTTTCCTTTTCATCCATAACACTATATAAATATTTTAATTTATATGGCATTAATAATTTAATTAATTCTTTCTTTTCTTCTTTACTATATAAATTTAGAAATTTCTTTAAATTATAATAATCTAAGTTATTTAATACTTCTTCTTTAATAAATTCATTAATTTGATTAAATAGTTCTTTTTGTTTTTCTTTGGGAAGACTATTAAAATAACTTATTTTATTATTAGTATCTAATTTATTAAACTCTTCACTAGACATTTTGATTATTAATAGAATTCATTGATTGATAAACGGCATTCATTACTAATTGTTTTTCTTCTTCATTTTCTAAATCAATTAGTTGTTCTTCATTGTTAATAATAACTATCTTAGATGCATATATGTTTTCGTTATTATCGTTACTAGCTAATGAATATATTAAATATTTATTATTATTAATTTCCATTTCAAATAAGATATTTATTTCTCTTTCTTTACCTTCTTCATCGTACATTGTAATTAATTCCTTTTCTTCGTTCATATTTTCCCTCCATGGCAGTTATACTTTTTAAATATTCTTTTGTTATTTGACTAGTAATTGCTTTTTCTTTTTCATCAGTAATTGGTAATAATTGATTATTTGTTAATCTTGAACAATAGATATTGTTATCATTACTATTACTAGATACAGAATAAATACAATATCTTTTATCAAATAAAGTAAATGTAGTTAATACGGTTGCTTTAGTTAATCCACCATTATTGTTAATAATTGAAAACTCTTGATTATTCATATTACACCTTCCATATTATAATTTAATATTAACATAAATATTGGTTATAGTAAATAAATTTTCATTTAAAAAATATAGATAATTTGTGTAAAATATGATATTATGTAATATAGATATAAGAGGTGTAACCTATGAAAAGTTATAAAATTTTTGGTACTATATTTGGTGTGCTTGCTTTTATTGCTTTAGTTGTTGGTATTACTTATGCTTGGCTCTTTTGGACAAGTGGTAATACTATAATTGGTGGTTCAACAGAATGCTTTACAATTAATTATGTTAATGGGCAAAATATAAGTGGGCAAATAACCCCATCATCGACATATACAGGCGGTAAAACAACTACAGTTCAAATAGGGATAGATTCTAGCTGTAATATTGGAGGGTCTGCTACGATTAAATTAACTACCGATAATAGTTCAACAATAAATTTAGGTGAAGGTGCTGTTAAATATGCTGTTTATAATGGTTCAACTTTAGTATCTAATGGCATTGTATCTGCGAATACGATTGACTTGGCCACCGTTAATTTAACAAAATCTTTGATCACTTACACTATATATGTGTGGGTAGATGGTAATATAGTTGATAATAGTTATGCAGGAAAGACATATTCTGGTTATGTTCATGCATCAGCAGAACAAACTCACGAATAAATTTAACTAATTTTTAGCCAAATTTTACAGTAAAAGAACGAAATTATGTTGACTTTTACAGCTTTTTTTAGTACAATCATAATCGGTACATTTTATATTCAAGGGCCAAGGTATTGGGAACACCGTGGTTTTAGAACAACTTATTAAAATATTATAGGAGGAAATTATGAAAACATTTATGCAAACTAAAGAGAATGTAGAACGTAATTGGTATGTAATTGATGCTAAAGATATTCCATTAGGAAGAGTTGCTACAAAGGCTGCAACTATGTTAAGAGGAAAACATAAAGTAACTTATACTCCTCACATAGATTGTGGAGATTATATTATAATTATTAATGCTAAAGACGTTGCTTTAACAGGTAATAAATTAGAAGACAAGATGTATTATGATCACAGTAGATATGTAGGAGGTCTTAGAGAAAGAAATGCTAAGACTATGAAAGAAAAATATCCAGTAGAAATGGTTGAAAGAGCAGTAAAAGGAATGCTTCCACATAATAGATTAGGAAGACAAATGTATAAAAAGTTATTTGTATACGAAGGTAGCGAACATCCACATATGGCTCAACAACCTAAGGAAATTTCTTTAAAAGGAGGTAATAATTAATTATGGCAGAAGTTAAAAGATATACTGGTACAGGTAGAAGAAAAAGTGCTGTAGCTAGAGTTATTCTTACTCCAGGTAAAGGAAATATAACTGTAAATGGTAGAGATGTAAATGAATATTTCCCATTTGCAGTACTTGTAATGGATATTAAACAACCACTTGTTCTTACAAATAATGAAGAGGCTTTTGACATTACTGTTAATGTTAAAGGTGGAGGATTCTCAGGACAAGCTGGAGCTATTAGACATGGTATTACAAGAGCTTTATTAGAAGTGGATAAGGTAAATGAAGGGAAAGAAGATTCTTATCGTAAAATATTAAAAGCTGCTGGATTTATAACTAGAGATCCAAGACAAAAAGAACGTAAGAAATATGGTCTTAAAGGTGCTAGAAGAGCTCCACAATTTAGTAAGAGATAATTATTGGGAACTAGGGTATCTAGTTCTTTTATTATAAGAGGTATTATGTTTAAAATAGGAAATGTTGAAATAAAAAATAAGATAGTATTAGCACCGATGGCTGGAGTATGTAATAGTGCGTTTAGAAAAATAATTAAAGAAATGGGTTGTGGATTAATTTATGCTGAAATGGTAAGTGATAAAGCACTTATGCATGATAATAAAAAAACGGAAGATATGTTATATATGGAAGAGATGGAAAGACCAATTGCTCAACAAATATTTGGATCTGATAAAGAAAGTTTTGTAGAAGCTGCTAAAAAAATATGTATGGAAATGCATCCGGATATAATTGATATAAATATGGGGTGTCCTGTTCCTAAAGTAGCACTTAGAGCTCAAGCAGGAGCAGCCTTACTTAAAGATCCTAAAAAAATAAAAGAAATAGTTTCTTCGGTAGTTAATGCAGTTGATGTTCCTGTAACAGTAAAAATAAGAAGTGGCTGGGATATTAATAGTATAAACGCAGTAGAAGTAGCTAAAATATGTGAAGAAGCAGGAGCTAGTGCAATTACTGTTCATGGCAGAACAAGATCACAAGGATATAGTGGTAAATGTGATTTAGAAATAATAAAAAAAGTAAAAGAAAATGTTAAAATACCAGTAATTGGTAATGGAGATATTGTCGATATTGAAAGTGCTAAGAAGATGTTAGAATATACTAAATGTGATGCTATTATGATAGGAAGAGGAGCATTAGGTAATCCTTGGTTAATAAGAGAGTTAGTAGAATTTACATCTAATTTAAAAATATCACCACCTCCTACTTATCAAGACAAAATAAATATGTGTTTAAAACATATGGATTATTTATTAAAAATAAAAAACGAGAAAATAGCAATATTGGAAATGCGTAGTCATATTGCATGGTATTTAAAAGGAATGCCTAATAATATTGAAGTAAAAAAAGAAATATTTGCATCGCAAACCAAAGAAGAAGTACTAAAAATATTAAATAACTATTTGAAAAAATTAAATAATAGTATATAATAGTCTTGAAAAGGAATGATATTATGAAAGCAACATTTATTCAAAGATTTTTAGCATACGTTATTGATATGATATTAATAATATTAATAGTAAATATTATAGGAAGTGCTTTTAATCAAAAACAATTAAAAGAATTAGATAAAGAACTAAACGATAAGTTAAATACTGTAGAATCAGTAGAACAATTTTATGATGATTCTTCAGAAGAATTACTTAATGAATTAGCAGATATACAATATAGAATAGATAAAGCTAGTGCTCCAATAACTGCGGTTAATATTATTATAAGTATTGGATACTTTATTATTTTTCAGTATATGAATAATGGTCAGACATTAGGTAAAAAGTTATTTAAAATTAAAGTTCAAAGTGAAAAAAAAGAGAAATTATCATTAATGCAAATAACTGTGCGTAGTTTATTAATTAATGTTATTGCGTTTAATTTTATAAATGTTTTAGCAGTTGTCTTTTTATCAAAAGATTTATATTTAGCAGTTAATAGTATAGTTACGTTTGGCCAATGGATTATTTTTATAGCTTCAGTATTATTAATACTATACAATAAAGATAAAAATGGAGTTCATGATATGTTAGCTAAAACCAAAGTTGTAAATGAAAGAGGGTAAATTATGGATAGAACAGAACAAGAATTAGTTAGAATAGAAAAAGTAAAAGAATTAAAAGATAAAGGAATAGACCCATTTGGAAGTAGATTTGATGTCACTTCTAATTCTAAAGAAATAAAAGAAAAATATGACAACATGACAAAAGAAGAATTACATGAAGTAGAAATCCCTGTAGTTATTGCTGGTAGAATAATGACTAAAAGGGGAAAAGGGAAAGTTGGATTTATGCATATTCAAGATAAGTATGGACAAATTCAAATATATGTTAGAAAAGATGTTGTTGGGGATTTACAATATGAACTTTTTGATAAGGCTGATATAGGTGATATAGTTGGAATTAAGGGTACAGTATTTAGAACAAATACTGGTGAATTATCAGTTAAGGCTAATGAATATATACATTTAGTTAAAGCAATAAGACCTTTGCCTGAGAAATTTCATGGACTAATTGACATTGAAGAAAGATATCGTCGTAGATATGTAGATTTAATTATGAATGAAGACTCTAGAAGAGTAGCTTTTATGAGACCTAGAATAATTAGATCTATTCAAAAATACTTAGATAATTTAGGATTTACAGAAGTAGAAACTCCAATATTATCGCCAATTTTAGGAGGAGCTGCTGCAAGGCCTTTTATAACTCATCACAATACCTTAAACATGGATTTTTATTTGAGAATAGCAACCGAACTTCCATTAAAAAGATTAATAGTTGGAGGAATGGACGCTGTATATGAAATAGGTAGATTATTTAGAAATGAGGGAATGGATAAAAATCATAATCCTGAGTTTACTACTATTGAGTTATATAAAGCATATAGTGATTTAGAAGGTATGATGGATATTACTGAAAATATTATTTATAATGTTGCAATGGATACTTTAGGAACTTCAGAAATTGAATGGAAGGGACATAAAATATCATTAAAACCAAAGTTTAAAAGAATTCATATGGTAGATGCTATTAAAGAGAAAACAGGTATTGATTTCTTTCAAAATATGAGTTTTGAGGAAGCTAAAGATTTAGCAATAAAACATGGAATTGAAGTAGAAGATCATTTTTCTTATGGACATATCGTCAATGCATTCTTTGAAAAATATGTTGAAGATACAATCGTTGAACCAACATTCGTATGTGGCCATCCAATTGAAATAAGTCCACTTGCTAAAAAGAGTAAGGACGAGAGATTTACTGAAAGGTTTGAATTATTTATTTGTGGTAATGAATATGCTAATGCATTCTCTGAATTAAATGATCCTTTTGATCAGTATCAAAGATTTGAAAATCAATTAAAAGAAAAAGAACTTGGAAATGAAGAAGCTAATGAAATGGATATAGATTTTATCGAAGCATTAGAATATGGAATGCCTCCAACAGGTGGTATGGGTATGGGAATAGATAGATTAGTAATGATGCTTACTAATAGTGAATCTATAAGAGAAGTACTACTATTTCCGCATATGAAGAAGAAACAATAGTTTCTTTTTTTTCTAGTTTGCGTTAACGTGAAGTAAAAAATGCACCCATTATGTTATATTATGGTATAATTACCAACAGGAGGATATATATGAAAAAACATAGTTTATTTAAGATTGTTTTAATAATTTTAGCATTGCTAGTTATTACAAGTTATTTTATACCAACTGAGTCTGGTTCAGCTAGTTATTTAGGAATAGGTACAGTATTTTTAAATAGTATTCAATCATTTTATTACTTTTTTGACACTGCATTATTCTTATTTGTAGTTGGAGGATTTTATGGTGTATTAAGTAAAAGTGATGGATACAAAAAATTGTTGGATTCTATAGTATCTGCTATAAAACCAAATAGTAAGAAGTTTATCTTTATAATTATTGCTTTATTTGCAATAATATCATTTTTAACAGGATTTACTTTAAATTTATTTATCTTTATTCCTTTTATAATTTCTATTATATTATTATTAGGATACGATAAATTAGTTGCTATGAGTTCTACAGTTGGTGCCATAGTAGTCGGATATTTAAGTAGTTTATTTGCTACAATTAGGGATCCTAACTCTTATTCTGCAACATATGTTACATTTGAAGAATATGTTGGGGTTGATAAATTTGTAAATACTTTCCCTAAATTAATTTTATTAATTTTAGGCGTTGCATTATTAATCTATTTTGTAAATAGACATATAGCAAATGTAGAAAATAAGAAAGTAAAATATGAATTAAATGAAGATGATGATTTAAAAGTTTCTGAAGTAAAAGGAAATTACAAAAATATTAAGTTATGGCCTATTGCTACAATTTTATCAATTATATTTGTATTATTAGTATTAGGATACGTTCCATGGAATTCGTTATTTGGAATTAGTGTATTTGATGATTTCCATACTTGGTTAACATCATTAAAGATTAATGATTTTGAAGTATTTAATAATATTATTACTCCAATGTCTTACGCATTTGGACAATGGAATCAATTAGGAAGTTATATGATAATTTGTTGTATACTTGTAATTGCATCACTAATTATTAAATTTGTATCTAAAATGAAGTTTGATGAGATGTTAGATGCTTTTGTTCTAGGAATGAAGAAAATGCTTCCTACAGCAGTATTAACAACTTTATCATTTACGATTTTAATATGTGCAGTTAATAGTGGTCTTGTATCTAATTTAATTACACTTGTAAATGATTCTTTAGGTAGTATTAATATAGTAGTTGCATCACTATTTAATATATTAGGAAGTTTACTATATACTGATATATATTATACAGTAATAGGTACTTATAGTCCTTTATTATCAGTAATTACTGATGAAGGATTAATGCAAGTACTAGCACTTAATTTCCAAGCATTAAATGGACTTGTAATGTTAATTGGACCAACTAGTTTAATATTAATCGCAGGTCTTACATACTTAGATATTCCATATACAACATGGGTAAAATATATATGGAGATTTATCTTAATGTTATTTATATTAATATTTGCAGTGCTAATGATAGTATCTTTAATTTAGAAACCATTTTTTGGTTTCTTTTTTTTATTTTTGTTCCGGGTTAGGGAAAAAATAAAACCACCTGCTATGCAGG
>ERZ1643249.3003-NODE-3003-length-15202-cov-4.580115_pt1 | contig 15202 bp, 20 predicted proteins | sample MGYA00579263_ERZ1643249 | MGnify/ENA primary metagenome ERZ1643249 (study PRJEB29033, sample SAMEA4952264) | chicken gut metagenome | biome: Broiler Chicken; feature: Gastrointestinal Tract; material: Caecum | place: Ireland | collected 2018 | study: Broiler...
TTCCGAACAACTGCGGCAGACGGAAAAAACTATAATACAATGCATTATAATCTCGATGTGATTATTTTTCTTGGGTCTAAAGTGAAGTCTAAAATTGCTACAAATTTTCGTTGATGGGCTACCGAACATTAAAAGAATATATGATAAAAGGTTTCACGATGGATGATGAACGGCCGAAAAATCTGGGTGGAGGTAACTACTGGAAAGAGTTATTGGATCGTATTCGGGATATTTGTTCATTTGAAAAAGTTATGTATCGACAGGTGCTAGAGGGAGCGGGAACGATTAGTCATACTCAAGTAATGCAAAAAGCAATGGAAGAGTATAGAAAATATCAGACACAAAACTTGTCGTCGGTCGAGGAGGAGTATTTGGAGAGCATTAAAAATATCCATAAAACAGCGGAGAAAAAGGGTAAGAATTAATAGACAAAATTATTTTTCATGTAAAATAATCGAAATTTGAGTACGAATTGTGTATTATATTTATAAAGTTTTTCTTTTTACAGAACTTGAACAGTAATATTAAGATTCTTCATAGATACATATTTTTGTGTTGAAATATAAAATATAATAAATATATGAAATTTTATAATGATCTGTTTTTCCAAGGCAAACAGATCATAAAAGAGGACAGTTTATCGAATACAGAAAATGAATCACAATGCAAAGCAGATACCGGCAGGATGCATGAAGAAAGAAGAGACTTATTGAACCTTTGGTCAAATGGAAATGTGATTTTCGAATCATTGCGGAATTTTTTGCTGCACAGAGAAAAGGCGAACCATACAGAGGAACCAACAGGAAGATTAAGCATGTGGATGAGATGTTAAAGTTTATGGCAGTATTTACAGAAGACCATCGTTTTTTGGAAGTGAAACTCGATGACAAAGATAAGGAGGAAGCTAATATGTGTGCAATATTAGACCAGATTGAGAATAAGGGAATAGAAAAAGGAATAAAAACTGGAAAAAATCATGGAATTCAATCAGTTTCAAAATTGATCGGAATTCTGATACAGCAAGGAAAAACCGGAGAATTGGAGATGCTGAGGGATCAAAATTATTGTGAAGAGCTGCTGAATAAATATCATCTTTTATAAGCTGCATTTTATAGATATTGATGATCGTTTGAGGAAGACAGGAGATGAGGAAATGACAGAGGAAGAATGGATGCGGCAATTGTTTGAGCGGCTCTTAAGATCTAAATTCCGCAGTCGATTTCATTTGAAAGACAAAGAGAAAGAATATGTCCGGGAGAAGGGAATGGAAGAGATCCGAGCACATGCTTGGGAATTCATAGAACGTCGGATTGCGCCCGAGAAGATTCCGAACGATGGAAAACAGACGCCGATGCGAGGGCACCCGGTATTCATTGCTCAGCATGCCACGGCCACTTGCTGCAGAGGATGTATCAAAAAGTGGCATAAAATAAGCCCGGGAAGAGAACTGACTTTCCGACAGAAAGAATATCTGGTCAATGTAATCATGCGCTGGATCGAACAAGAAATGAAAGGATAAAAACCGGAGAATTGGGGATGTTGAGAGATCAAAGTTATTGTAAAGAACTGATGAATAAGTATCATCTATGATAGAACAGAAAGGTTTGGTGATATTTATGTTTGAGGATAATATAAAATATGAACTGATACCCTACGATGACTTTGTAGGTTCCGAGGAGTTTGATTTTGATAAAACCATTTATGATCTGAACAGTCAAATCGAATTATTATCGAGCAAAGCGGATAAGCTGGATTATATCGTTGCAATTGCAAGCGGTATTGCCTGCAGCGTGCTGGATATCCTCTGGGTGGGTGAGTTTGATCTGGAACATGGGCGCAAAATTGCAAGTGATAAGATAGATTCGTTTGTTAAAAAGACGGCAGAGTTAGTGGAAGGTAAGAAGTTTGATGATATGCCATCTGCGGTGAAGGCATTGGAGAAGCGATTTCCGATTCCGAGTGATGGAAATACTCCCGATTTTGGAGGAGGAAAGCAGCACCATTTGCGGGATTTTGCTCACCATCCAACAATCGTTGGATTGGCTTTTTCTTTACTGACACAGTTTACGGGGAAATCCTACGGAACAGACGAGAATGGTGTTTTCCTTGTAGTGGATGTGCCGGATAAAAGCAGACCATTTATCGGAAAAGATGTTCCTGAGAAAATCTTAAAAGGGACAATCATCTGGTTTTTCCATCTTGTGAGTGATATGGCAGGATCAAGCAGTACTGCGGGAATCACCGGCGGAACAGGGATCCCCGGACCGATTCTTGCATTGGCAAAAGAAATTTCTGCCATACCGATTTTTAAGAATATAAAAGTTGATGGCGATATGTCGCTGTCCCTTTTCCTCTCAAAGCTGTTTAATGGCACCTTTATGATGCAGCGTGATGAAAAAGGACAGATCATGAAGGACTCCGTTATCAAGTTTGATTTGCGCGGTGAACTTGGTGCTGCTGTGGAACTGAGCAGACAGGCTGTTCCTGTGATTGCAAACGAATGTATTGTGCGCAGCTTTTATTTCATAAGACGCTTTGCGGTGGAAATGAAAGAAAATGAAGTACGCTGTTTTGCAGATATGAAAAAGATCAATTGGAGTTTGGTGAAGCCGGGAAATAACCCGACGATTGTCCGAATGCTGACGATTTCGACGGGCGTGTTTACTGCGCTCGATATCGGAGAGGCAATAGCGACCCAGAAATATTGGGTGTCTATCAATTATGTCGGTGTGGGAAGATTTGTGGTTGCGATTGGTTATGATGTCAGTTGGGGGCTTAAGGCGCGTAATGTCAAAAAAATCCGGGATATGTACGAAAATATAAAGCATCAGACTTTCCGGAAAATGGATGCGAATATTTATAAGAGAATAGGAGATGACATGGATTTGCAGATGGATAAACTGGGTCTTTCTTTGGAACAGACAGAGATACTTTATAATCTTGAGTATTACAAGACACTGAATGATATTGAGAATACCAATATTCCGATAACTGGGGAAGCTGTTAAGGAGCTGAAATCTGCATGGCTCAGGGAATGGTCCATGTTCATTTCCGATGGGTTTGAAAGTTTCACACAGGTTCCGGGGGCAAAAATGCATTGGTACAGTAAAAATGAGCTGTATCAGCGGATTGCAGAGAATGATCCTCGAAAGCCGTGGTATCGGCTGATTCTTCTTGAGGCTATGTTGTTCGAGCCCTACTATCCGCTTGGAGTGGAGAAAGATAAGAAAGGCAAGGATGTGCCAAGCAGAAAGTATAAGTATCTGAACAACCCAATGAACGATTTTAAAAAAGGGGATGGAGATAGCTTCTTGGATAAGCAGTTTACGGGGAAATATTGTGAGCAAGGCTATGTGAAGAGGTTACGCAAATCTTACAATAAACGGATCAAGGAGCTCAACGAAGTGCTTAAGACAGTGATAACGTCATTATCGATCACAGCAGTGATCGCTCTTGTTACTGTTGCTACCGCAGGTGCTTTTGCAGGACCAATCGCTGTGGCATTGGTAGGATCAAACTTCGCAGGACTCAGCGGTGCGGCTTTAACAAGCGCTTGTCTTGCATATCTCGGCGGCGGTGCAATTGCAGCAGGCGGAGCAGGAATGCTTGGAGGAACCATTGCGATTGTGGGCGGCGGAACCGCACTTGGAATCGGAGTTGGCGCAGGAGTTGGCGGAGCCGTTGGCGTGGCAGGACTTACAGGTAAGAAAAATACAATTATGCAGTCAGCGAAACTGCTGACCTCTGTTCGGGAAATTTTCTTAAATGACGAACACGATGTTGAATTTTCTAACAGTGTGTATGAGCAATATCTTCAGAATATTACGGAAATCGAAAAGGGGCTCGTGGAGCTTCGTTTGAAAAAAGATGTTGCCAAGGGAAAAGAGAAAAAAGCAATTTCCGCTGCAATAAAAGAAGCCGAAAAATCTGTAGAAGCAATGAAGATTGCGAGAAAAAGTATGCTCAAGTATAATAGCTCCTTTGATGAAGGATTGCAGACAAAGTAGGAATTTAATATTTGTATAGGAAAGCAAGGTAAATGGAAAAGCCGTTAAAATTCAAAGAAATTGCTATGCTATATCCCAGTTTATATGACAAATAAAAATTGAGAAAGAAATGAGGTGCTTTTATGATAGCTGAAATAATTATTCTTATGATTGCTTTAATGTTTTTGATTATAAGTGTTCTTTTATTTCACGGAAAAGGGAAATGGTTAATAGCTGGTTATAATACAATGTCGAAAGAAGAACGAAAAAATTTTGATGAAAAAAAGTTATGTGAAGCTGTGGGAAGTTTATGCGTAGTGTGTTGTATTATGCTTTGTATTATGGCATATCTGGGATATAGAGTAGACACTGGTTTGATGAAAGAAAATGATATGCTTCCGTTTGCACTATTCTTCATAGCTGTTATTATTATCACTCTTATTATAATCAGCAGACATATAAACAAAAAGGTTAAAAAGTAATTTGTATGCCTATAAATCCCAGATTTGAGGTGATGATGTATGAATTTAAACATTAACTCTCCAGCTTATTTTGCTCGCAATATGGAGCAGATGACGATGTATATCAATATTGTCAAAAATGTTATGAATATTTCAAAGATAAAGAATACAGTGAAGTGTTAAAAACAATAGGCATATGTCCGGCAGCAGCACCAGAGGAAGCACCAGACGAATTATATTAGCAGGGGGGAAATTTGATTATGAAACTTTTAGCCGAGATTTACAGAATATGACAGAGACGCAAATCCAAGGTTTTCCATAGGAAAAGAGAAATTCCTATGATCAGATAAATTTTCTGTTTGCAGACATAACAAAAGCTATCCCCTAAACTGAGATGACTTTGTTTTAGATTTGATGATTAAGTATCCATTTCAATAATTCAGAGGATGAAATGGTTCCAGTCGCTCCCAGGAGCTGTTCATGCGGCAGAAGTATTTGGTGTTTTGAAAGTTTCATCATTTGGCAAGTTCCTCATAAGCTTGCCTATTTTTTCAATAAGACGTTTGGAAATTGCCATTACATCTTTATCTGCGAGACGAGCTGCTTTGGGAAAATTCTGGTTCGCATCTGTGATGGAAACCAGGTTTTGGGTATTGATGTTCATAACGAATCCTTCTTGACTTTTTTCTTTTTTTGTATCATGATGAAGCAGGATATCATTTTTAGGAGTACAATTATGAATTTTTATTTGACAGATAAACGTAAAAAGCGAATCAACTCTGTACAATCCATACCGATGAAACATTGTGCAGAGTACGGCGTATAGATCACGCAGATTTCATCGGGAAGCCCAGGGGATATTCTGCCTATTTTTGGAGCTGGCTTTCCGTATTGTCATCATGCAATAAGGCTGTGGACAATGTTTTGTCTATGGCCTTTTGTTTTAAGTTATTTTATCAACAGCAGAAGGCGGATACTTTGTGTATCTTTGCCTTCTGTTTTTATGCATGAAAGGATTATACGGAAATGAGTTTATTAAGAATCGAAGGATTATCACATTCTTTTGGTGAGAATGTGCTTTATAGAAATGCGGAATTTACATTGAATAAAGGAGAACATGTCGGGATTGTTGGGCAGAACGGAGCAGGGAAGAGTACTTTGATTAAAATTTGTACAGGACAGATGCTTCCGGATAGCGGTCGTGTGATTTGGCATCCGAACATTACGATTGGCTATTTAGATCAATATGCGCAGATTGATCCTGCATTTACAATGAAAGAGTTTTTAGAATCGGCTTTTACCAAGTTGTTTGAATTGGAAGCGCAAGTGATCAAATTATATGAGAAAGCCGCGCAGGGAGATGAGAAAAGCCTTGAAACAGCGGCCCAATATCAAGAGCAGTTGGAAGTTCATGATTTTTATTCGATTGATACGGAAATTGAGCGTGTTGCAAATGGATTAGGATTAAGCGCCATTGGATTGGAACGCCCGATTGCTCAGATGAGCGGCGGGCAGCGGGCGAAGGTTATTTTAGCAAAGCTGCTTCTCGAAAAGCCAGAGGTACTTTTGTTGGATGAACCGACCAATTTTCTGGATGAAGATCATGTGAAATGGTTAGCGGAATATTTGTCCTCATTGGAAAATGCCTATCTGGTTGTTTCTCATGATCATCATTTTTTGGAACAAATCGCAAATCGTATCTGTGATATTGATCATGGTACGATGACCAAATATTATGGGACTTATTCTGATTTTTTGCGTAAGAAAACATTGCTGCGGGAAGATTATATCCGACAATATGCCGCTCAGCAAAAGAAAATTCAAAAGACAGAAGAATTTATACGGAAAAATTTTGCCGGACGGAAGGCGAAAATGGCGAGAGGGCGGCAAAAGCAGCTGGATCGGATGGAGAAATTGGAGGCGTTGGATCAAAAAGAAATGATTCCTGTTTTTCGATTTGCAGAATTGCCCTTTACGAATACGGATCATTTATTAGTGAAACAATTGGCGGTTGGGTATCAGTATCCTGTGTTATCAGATATTGAATTTCATATTCAAGGTGGTCAGAAAGTGGCTGTCACCGGGTTTAATGGAATTGGAAAATCGACGCTGCTAAAGACGCTTATGGGACAGATTCCGGCAATGCAAGGGTATTATAAGTTTTCGGATCAAGTCACGGTGGGATATTTTGAGCAGGATCTAGTATGGGAAGAGCCTGAATGGACACCGATCCAAATTGTTTCGGATGTCTATCCTGAGATGGTAATCAAAGATGTCCGTAAGCATTTAGCGCAGTGTGGAATTTCTCAAAAACATGCAATGCAGCCAATCAAAACGCTGAGCGGGGGAGAACAGGCAAAAGTAAAAATGTGCCTGTTAACTCTAATACCTTGTAATTTTCTAATAATGGATGAACCGACCAATCACTTGGACATTCAGGCAAAAGAGTCCTTAAAAACAGCGCTTTCCCAATTTTCAGGAACCGTGCTTTTGGTATCCCATGAGGAAGCATTTTATCGTGATTGGGTGCAGCGAGTTATGAATATCGAGAAAAGATAGATCATGTTCTGATTTTGTTGAGTCAAAGACGTGGATTTGTTATGATGGAAACATAGAAGGGATATTTAATTCTCTATAATGGAGGAAAATGGAATTGACGGAGGTGAATATGGCAAAAGAGATTGACCCACAAAAGTCGAAACGAGCTGCGGCATTTGAACTTTGGATGAAAGCGCCCAATCCAATGGTAACTTTTTTTAAGACAATGGATGTCACAAATCTTGTTAAGGTAAGCAGTAAGAAGCATTTAAAGTTTAATATGCTGATGGACTATTGCATTGGCAAAGCAGCAAAGGCGGTAGATGAGTTTTATTTACTTCCGGTTGGAGATAAATTGATTCAGTATGATACGATTGCTGTGAATACCATTGTAAAAAACAAAGAGGGAGAAGTAAGTTCCTGCGATATTCTGTTTACGAGCGAACTGGAAAAATTCAACGATGATTATCTGAAATATACGAAGCAAGCTGCAGAAACTTGTAGGGATAGAGATCTTTCAGAAAACTGTATGGTAATTGGCACATCTGCAGTTATAGATACTGAAATTGATGGCGCAGTGGGCATGAACAGCGGTATTTTTAACAATCCATTTATCATTTGGGGCAGATACAAAAAGAAATTCTTTCGCTATTATCTGTCAATTTCGTTTCAATTCCATCATACACAGATGGACGGCGTACACGCCGGAAAATTTTTGGCTCTCCTGCAGTCAGAAATAAACAATTTGAAATTGAAGTGACAATCATCGTGAAAGATAAAAGCATCTTGATTCGTGTAGGAATCAATCGAAATTACAAAAGGAACATTGGATGAAAAGGGTGTATGATATGAATAAAGCGGAACTAATAGATGTTTTGGGGAAATTTTGCGGCAGAAGAGATATTCCAAACTTAACTCAGAAAAGTCTGCAGGATGTATATGGCATGAAAAAAGCAGACGTATTTGTATTATTTGGCGGAAGTATACTTGAAGGCGGCAATGTACTGGCTGAAGCCATAAAAGCTCAGATTGCGGAAACATATATCATTGTCGGCGGTGCAGGACATACCACAGAAACATTACGGGAAATAGTAGGCAAAATTTTTGACGGGATTGACACAAAGGATTTAACAGAAGCAGAAATATTTAATAGATACATAAAGGAAATGTATGGACTTCAAGCAGACTATCTGGAATGCAATTCTACAAACTGTGGAAATAACATTACCTTCCTCTTGGAATTGATGAAAATGAACCATATAAAATGTGACAGCATAATCTTAGCACAGGATGCATCGATGCAGTGCAGAATGGCAGCCACCTTGAAGAAATATGTTTCCGATGAAGTCCTTATTATAAATTATGCCACATATCAAGTCACTGTCATTCAAAAAGACGATGACTTGATCTATCAAGAACAACCTTTAGGAATGTGGGACATTGACAGGTATATAACACTCCTTATGGGGGAAATACCGAGATTAAGTGACGATAAAAATGGTTACGGACCTCGAGGAAAGAATTTTATTAGTCATGTTGATATTCCGCAAGATGTAAAATATGCTTTTGAAGAATTAAAGAGACGATTTCCTGAAAGCATCAGAGAAGCAAATCCAAGATTTGCTTCAAAATGATAAAACTCGCATTGATAAGTAAGGAACAAAGATAAACGGCAGAAACATTTTATGGATGAGTTTGGAGGATTTATGGAATATATCATTTTTTTCTTCGTTATGGAAGGCTGCAGTGTATTATTCTTTTATTTGGGATTTCTGATATGGAAAAAGGAAAGAATCAATTTGATTCACGATTATCATTACACGAAAGTAAAAGAAAAGGATAAAAAAGCATATACGAGCATTATGGGAAAAGCAATGATTGTGATAGGAATTGGAATGGCAATTTCCGGAGTCATTGGAATCTTTATTGATTCGTTAAAAAGCGCGATTCCATTTGGCATTACATTTTTGATTGGAATATGTATGATGATATTCGCTCAAATAAAATATAATCGAGGAATTTTTTAAAACGCATTTATCTTTTCTTATGACACGCATCAGAAAATAAAAATTCAAAATTTCTTAAGAGTTTTGATAAGATGATTTTAAAATTTGTTTGATATCTTGTTTACAGAAAATAGTAATAAGCTGAAGAGGAGGAAAATCTGTAATGGAAATCATATCAAACAATCAAGCAGGCGTGCAAATAGAACTTGGCTTATTTGATACTCTGAAAGGATTATTTTTAATTGAACCTATTTTTCTGTTTGGAATTATCGTAATTGGCATTTTGTTAGCTGTAATTTTTCAAAAAGATGGTACAATTCCAAAGATGAGAACGGTTATCTTATCGTTAGCGATCTATTATTATTTATGTTTTACATTGGAGAATATTGTGGGGATTCCGACTTTTGCTGAATATATAAGGATAGCACGGTTGGGAGAGTCGTTCTTCCATCCGAATATAAATCTTGTTCCCCTTGGAGACGGCTTTCAATTGAGCTTTATTTTGAATATTTTTCTTTTTATTCCGCTGGGCTTTTTATGTCCGCTTCTAAGCAAGACATTTGAGCGTGCAAGAAATATATTTCTGATTGGTCTTGGATTTTCTCTTTTTATTGAAATTGCTCAGCTTTTTACATTATACAGAGCAACCGATATTAACGATCTTCTTACAAATGTGATTGGAACAATGCTAGGTTATCTTTGTTTTCGGGTGATTGCAAAGTTACGGATTGTAAAACTCCATTCAAGGAATGGAATTAAGGAGCAGGATCATACAGCATATATTCCGATTGTTATTCTGATGATAGCTGCAGTCTTATGCTTTTTTAGCTAAATTATTCGGTGGAGATTTTGGATGGATCTTTTGTTTTTATTGTGTTTTCCGTCGTTCATTTTCGATTTGTTTATTGAATGACGGATGGATGGAGATGGTGAAAATGACTGTTGTATGTGCTATACTAACGACAAAAGGCAGGTGATCATTTTGGATATTCGTGTGTTGGAGTATTTTCTTATGGTTGCAAAAGAGGAAAATATTACAAAGGCGGCAGGGTTGCTTCATGTAACCCAGCCGACTCTTTCCAGGCAGCTTATGCAGTTAGAGAAAGAGCTTGGAACAAAGTTATTTGAACGAACTAACCATAGTGTGATCCTCACCAATGAGGGCATGCTGTTCCGCAGGATTTACAGCCCTTTGGACTGGAAAAGTATGAAACTTTGCCCATGCGGACAAAAGAGTGATGGGGTGTTCTGCTCCATAAAGATACTTCCCTGCCGCTTGAACCGGAACTATCCGTTGATTCGATGCTTGCGTGGAAAAGAGGCCGGGTGGTTTCCAAGGCGACAAGGGCGTTCGTTCAATTTTTGCAGAGACAGAATTGAAATACATAAAATGGATGGATTATTACTCAATTTAAGCATTTTACATTCTATTACATCAGTTTTATAATAGAAATAGATTCAGAAGGAGGTTTGCGAGATGGAATTTTCAGAAGTAATCAAACAGCGTTACGCATGTAAGAAGTTCGATGGACGTCCGGTAGAGACAGAACAGCTGAATGCCATTTTAGAAGCAGGACGTTTAGCGCCTACGGCGAAGAACCTGCAGGAACAGCGGATTTATGTTGTACAGTCGGAGGAAGGACTGGGAAAAATCGACGAAGCAACTCCGTGCCGTTACGGAGCATCGACGGTTATGGTTGTAGCTTTTGATAAAGAAAATGTGTTCACTTATCCGGGAGATCAGAGAGATTCTGGTGTAGAAGACGCGACGATCGTTGCGACTCATCTGATGCTGGCGGCAAAGGACGTTGGCGTGGACAGCTGCTGGATCAATTTCTTTGATCCGGATGTGATAGCAGAGAAATTGGAACTGCCGGAGAATGAAGAAGTTCTGATGTTGTTGGATCTTGGCTATGCGGCAGAAGGAACAGAACCGCTTCCTACTCACAGCCAGAGAAAAGAACTGTCAGAGACCGTCAGTTATTTATAATGTAAGCAGAAATGGAGGAAAAGAATATGAGTCAGACATTAGTTGCATATTTTTCAGCTAGCGGTGTAACCGAGGGAGTAGCGAAAACATTAGCAGAGGCAATCGGTGCCGATCTGCACGAAATTAAGCCGGAAACACCATACTCCAATGCGGATCTTAATTGGAACGATCCAACAAGCCGCAGCAGCGTGGAGATGAAGGATAAAACATTCCGCCCTGGGATTGCGAACCAGGTAGAAGATATGGGAGCATATGACAAAATCTTTGTAGGTTTCCCAATCTGGTGGTATGTAGCGCCTACGATCATCAATACGTTTTTAGAACAATATGATCTGAGCGGAAAAAAGGTCATTCCTTTTGCCACGTCAGGAGGAAGCGGTATGGGAAATACCAACCGGGAATTAGAAGATTCCTGCAAAGGCGCTGACCTTTGTGAAGGAAAACGTTTTGCTGGCAATGCAAGCGCCGCAGAGCTGAAAAAATGGGCAGATAAATTTTAGAGAAGAGATCCCATGCTTTCTGAATCGTAAGAAAGCATGGGATCTCTTCGATTAATTAGGAGAATCCTCGTTTGATGCAGAGCTATATTTTTTCCGATAGCTTTTTGGCGTCATACCAATGATTTCTTTAAACTGTTTCGTGAAATAACTGGGGTTATCAAATCCGCAGCAGAGTCCGATTTCGCTGATAGACATATCAGTTGATACTAAGAATCCGGCGGCAATGGTGATTCGGCGGCGGTTTAGGTACCGGATCGGCGTAGTGTGCAGGATGTTGGCAAAAGAACGCTGGCATTCCCGGACACAGATTCCGGCAGCGTCTGCGAGCTGAGAAACGGAGATTTCTTCCATATAATGTTCATCCAGCCAGGAGAGCATCTGCTTCATGCGGAGTTCTTGCTGGCTGTTTTTTCGGTCATTTTTATAATCTGAAAATTCTTTTAGAATAAGAAAAATTTGAGATAAAAGATTGCGGGCAGCAAATTCGTACCCGTCCGCACCGGATGCGCAGGCATCGAAAGCGGAGGCAACTAAATCAGCGAGTACATCTCCTTTCATATTGTCATGCGAGCGAAAGATTCGAACAGGAGAGCCGTGTTCCATAAACGGACGCAGATAAAGAAGATCATAGGCGCTTCCGGAAGCTCCCGATAAGATGATCGGATCAAAGACCATAGAGTGATAATGGCAGATATCCCCCGAAGGACAGGAAATGCCGTGGAGTACGCCGGAATTTGCAAAAAAACCTTCTCCTGGTTTCAGATCGTATTCAGCGTCTGCAAAGGATAGATGGGCGCTTCCTTCTATTAATAAAAATAATTCCATATCATAATGCCAATGCGGCGGTATTTCATTTGTAATATATTGATGGACATCTCTGTCATAGATTTCACATGGGAAAAGAGATGTCCCATGTGGTACTAACTCTTTGCCTTTTTCATCTTTTGGAACGGTATAGATGATTTTAGGCATAAATCCTCCTTTTCGTGTAAAAAAATCGAATTGTCGTTTTTGTTATATTATATGCCGTTTTTAGTGGAGAATCAATGAATTTTATTCGTTATAATAATATTAGAAAGCAACGGAAAGAAATTTAAGAAAAGGAGTTGAGTAAGCTATGATGAAATGTATTAAAAAAATTATGAACGAATTGCTCTTATCCAATCTGATTTATATGGCAAGAGAAGCAGATTGGACGTTTAACAAATCCATGTATTGGGACTATGCCAGTAATGTTTATGAAAAAACGATAAAATAAGCGTTTTAAAGTCTGCAAAAGAGAGGGTATCTCCGTCATCGTACTTGATGACTGGAAGATACCCTCATTTTTATGAAAATCCCTCTTTAAGAAACATTTCCCATCGGTTATAGACATCTTGAAGTGGTTTGTCAAGGTATTTCCAGGCTCTTTCTTTAATCCATTGCGGGATGTCATAAGCTGCTTCTGCAATGCTGCCGGTGATAGCGGCAAGAGTATCGCTGTCGCCGCCCAAGGAGATGGCATTTCGGATGGCATCTTCAAAATCAGTGCTTTCCAAAAAGGCTGTAATTGCCTGCGGAACAGTTTCCTGGCAGCTTTCATTGAAACGGTAGGATGGACGGATCTGATCAAGGGTGCGGCTTAGATCATAGCCATATTCCTGCGGGGTATGTTCTTTTACCATTCGTTTGCAGTCTTCCAAGGTAGAAAGAATTGGTTCGCTGCCGGAATCTGCGCTGTATTTCCCGCGGTAGAGACGGCAGATGAAGATGGCATCCGCCACAGCCATAGCGCCTTTGATGCCTTCCGGATGATTGTGTGTGACAGCGGCAGATCGTTTTGCCAGAACTTGTCCTTGGGTTGGCCAGACACCGGTCTTAGCGAAAGAGTCACAGTCCATGATCCAGCCCACTGGGGATACCCGCATGGCAGAGCCGTTGCCATAGGATTGATAAGGCTCGCGGCTATCTGAGTGAATCCAGGAATCAAAACGTATGCCATATCCGGCATCTGGATACAGTTTGCCATATTTTTTCATAGCATCGATAAAATCATCTTCGCTGCCGCCGTTCATTAAGGCTTCGGCTACGGCCGCTGTCATGACCGTGTCGTCAGTAAAAAAGCAGGTTTTGCGGAAAAGTGAAAATCTTTTCTTCTTGATATTGTGCCACTCATAGACGGAGCCGACAATATCTCCAATGATAGCTCCCATCATCTTTTATCACCTCGTTTCTTTCGATCTTTACGAATTGTTTCAAAATGCTGATCGGAAATCGTGCTGCATTGGCGAAATTCTGACACAGCATTTGACATCATTTCAAAGTTTAGGGTCGTTCCAACAGCATCCGGTACATATTCTGCCGCCCGGTCTGCGTGGATGCCGAACTGGCTGGCCGTCTTCACAGCATCCATGTTGGCGCCGAGAAATATAAATTCCCAGCTATAAGCTTCTTTTTCATGCTCAATTTTTGCCTTGACCTGATCATAAGAATATTTCCGGCTGGAATTTTCTTCTCCATCTGTGATAATGACGAAAATAACTTTTTGAGCACGGTAGCCTTCGGCTGTGTGTCGCTGCACTCGAATCAGTTTATCGATTGTGATGCCAATGGCGTCCAGAAGAGCGGTAGAGCCGCCGACATTATAGTCTTTCTTTGTCATTGGAGAAACGGCCTGGATATCGATTCGGTCGTGGAACAAAGTATACTGATGATCGAATAAGACAGTGGTAATTCGGCATTCACCATCCAGTGATTTTTGTTTTGTCAGCATGGAATTGAAACCGCCAATGGTATCTTGCTCTAATCCATACATGGAGCCGCTTCGATCTAAGATAAATACGAGTTCTGTTAAATTCTTTTTCATTATGATTTCCTCCTGTTCTCTTTGATGACTCTATCATACAGAAATCAGGAGAGCGTTTGGTCGCCTGCAAAGCGACATTGATTATGAGCCAAGCAGCGGCTGGTCGTATTGAAACAATACTTCATTAATCTCAAAAATATTATATTTTCCATTTATGATGAAATATTCTATAATTACGTCAAATTTGCTGGCGTGAGAGAGGGCGTATCCGGCCCGTTCCAGCAGGTCGTCTGTTTCCGATAGAGAGAGTTCCAATGCAATTGCCAAAGCAAGGATCGTCGCTTTCTTTGGGGTATATCCTTTGATGGAGCGGATTTTGGAAAATAGCTTCCGGCTGATATTTGCCTTTTTATAAACTTCTGCATCGGTTTTGCCTTTTTCGTCGATCAGACGAAGGAGTGTGTCAGAAAAAGGTTCATCCAGATGGTTTATCAAGTCATCCAAAGGCTCTCCGGACATCATTGGTTCAGGCTGGAAATCGGGCGCATAGTTTGCTTTCCATCCGTTTTGTTCTATATCTAATAATGGTCTGCGCTGAACGCTGTGAGCATCTACATAGTGCTGGTCGATATAGCTCTCTACGTTTGTCATCAGCTTTTCACTGATGACAAACGCAGATTTATCGAAAACGGCCAGATATACATCCATATCGTGCTCAGAAAGGAAATCCTCGATTGCTTCCGAAGCCACTTGCAGCGCTTCGGCTTTTGGGTATCCGTAAATACCGCTGGAGATCAGCGGGAAAGCAATACTTTCACAATGATATGCTTCTGCCAATTGCAGGGATTGGATATAAGCAGAACGAAGGAGACGTTCTGCTTTTCTTTGTTTGCGCGCCATGGGCACGCTCTAATGGGTGCAAGTCCCGAACACACC
>ERZ1643249.3004-NODE-3004-length-15196-cov-6.734099_pt1 | contig 15196 bp, 14 predicted proteins | sample MGYA00579263_ERZ1643249 | MGnify/ENA primary metagenome ERZ1643249 (study PRJEB29033, sample SAMEA4952264) | chicken gut metagenome | biome: Broiler Chicken; feature: Gastrointestinal Tract; material: Caecum | place: Ireland | collected 2018 | study: Broiler...
ATTCAAAGCCCGGGAAATTAACGCCGTCAGAATCAGCCGTCACAGGCGCCGGCAGACCTTCCTTTCTCAGGGAAAAACCTTATTTTCTCTCAGAGTATTGAACTCTGTGAAAAAACACACCTGAAAATACAGACAGATACGTGGACGCCCGCGTATCTGTTTTTTCTTTCTGCCTCTCCTGTATGTACGCTTTCCACGTATTTATCCTTTAAAATTATAGATCGTATAGCCAACGAAAATAGCTCTGTAAATAGAGCATATGACCGATATTTTAAGCAAAGCAGCAAAAAGAAACCTGAACATACAAAAACTCTTGCAGCATAACAAATTCAGGGCTGCCGCCGGACGGAATATCCGTCCGGCGGCAGCCCTGCTTTCACACAATCGCCTTTTATGCAGATATATTCTCATATCCTTATATCCTTAATATGCTTATATACCCCTGTTCTCATGTACTTAAACTTCCCACACCGTTTGGTGTGATGAACCTTGAAAAATCAATACTTTAACCCATAAAAAGGGCACAAGCCTGCACTTGACGGCATCATTGAATTACTCAAAACAATCACGCAGCAGGCAAGGGGATGAGCAGAAAGCAAATTACCATGGCACTTACGAGGCTGGCTGTTATAGGGCTCATCGCAGGCTGCGGTTTAGGCTGGTGTTTGGATATATGCAAAGAAAAATGTGCCTGCCATCCAATTTCTGCGTGAAACAGCAGGAATTTCCCGGAGATCCGTTTATGCAACACTCCTATTTTACATATACAGGAAAATATATTGCATATATCCAACAATTGGATTAATTATGGACATGGCAGGCTGTTTTTTCTCCACATGTACAATCCGTAGCTGATCTCGCGACAGAAAAGCAATGTCCGTCCATGAGAACATTATTTTGGGACATCAGAACAGAAAAACGCCGTATATATCCAAAAACAGCCGCCATCAACTGACCCGCTGCAGCGACGACGGAGAGCCTGCTCTCTTTTTCCTATAGGTTCCCTCTTCCCATCTCCTTCACCAGTATCAGTTTCTGGCCCGGCCTGAGGTCCTCCGATGCCAGACCGTTCAGCTCGCAGATCCGTTCCGTCGTGGTCCGGTACGCCTTGGCCACGTCCCAGAGCGTATCCGAGGGCTGGGCCACATAGAGCAGGAAGCCCGGAAGCGCCTTGACTGCGTCCAGATCGAGAGGACTTTCCGTGATCTCTGTGATACAGCTGAGATTTCTCCGGGCGAAGACGAGAGCATGAACCTGGATTACTGCTTTGACCTCCAGTTCTCCGCTGCTGACCATATCCACGGAAAGCTGCTCCAGCCAGGCGTTCAGGTAATAGACGCTGTCACGCCCGATTCCCGGCGCCTCAATCTGGTGCTCAAAGGGAATGAGGCCCTTCAGGCACAGCATGGGATGGCTGTCATCGGAGGTCACATAGAGAATCTGAACCTGCACGGCTCCTTCCACCAGGATTCCTTCTTCCGTAACAGTACAGTCGTCTATCTTGACCTCCCCGCTGCCGTGGCAGAGCTGGAGAATTGAGGGTTCCTGGCCGCCGGTCTTCAGCCGCTCTGAGACGCGGCATTTAGACGCGTTGCTCACAAGAAGGCTTTCATAGGAGACGGGAGACACTGTGGGAATGAGCTCCATGCCGGGATGGTACAGATCGCAGATCATATCCAGCTTTTCTTCCTGGTAGATTCGGATATCCAGCTCCAGGACTGCGTCTATGTTGATGACCCGCAGTTCTCCGTCGTAATCCGGCTTGATTTCCAGATCCGCGCCGGCCAGCTCCAGCTTCAGGCTGCCGACCATGCCCTCCTGGCAGCCATTCACGTCCACCCGGCTGTTAAAGGGCAGAATCTGTTCCAGCCAGCTTGCTTTTCCCTCCTCCTCTTCTCCCTCGTACAGTATAAAGACGACCAGTTCGCCTTTTATCACTACTTCGCCTTCGGCCAGACGGAGCTCTGTTCCCTGCATGACGGTGTCCTGCCAGATGATCTGGCGGATGTTCGGCTTATTGGCAGGGAGAATTATCTCGTCCTTGATCCGGCTGGTATCCCTCTTCCGGACTGCCAGGGCGGCCGCGGACATGGGACAGGTCTTCATCTTTATCCCTTCCGTTCCTTCCACAGCCACAGGCACTTCCTCATCTCTCAGTTCTTCCACAGACAGCTCCAGCGTGGCCACTGTCTTAATCCCAAACTTCCGGGAATTGATCAGCACTGCCGAGATATCTTCCAGCATCCAGTCCAGCTTCAGACTGTCCCCGTCGCCTGCCGACTCCACATTCATGGTTTCCTCAAAGGGAATCTGTCCTTTTACGCTATGTAAGCTGCTCTCCTCGGCGTCATCCATATACAGAATGAAAAATTTCAGCGCGCCGCGGAGCAGCACCCGTCCGTTTTCCGCCTTAATCTCCTCAATGTCGATTTTCCCTTTTTCCTGCACTATCATACCTGCATCCGGCATGGTTTCCGGAATATTGTAATCGTCATCCAGCGTCATCTGGCTGACGGCTTTCCCCTTCTGCCGGATCATATGAATGGTTTTGCGGACAAGCTCCACAACACACACCTGCTTTCTTTTTTTCTCTATCAATCTATGCGCTTTCTCACTGAAATACCACAGGTTTATCCAGATATTCGGTCTTTACCACAAGATAGGGGCAGCTCACCGTCTCAGCCACTGTCTCAGAAGGGTCGGGGCCTATCAGATTGGTGTCAAAATAGATGGCGTTTTCAGAGAGATACAGCTCATTTACGGAAATACTGTAACCGCCTGTGGCCTGTTCTCCGTAGCCGATACAGAGATAGAGGCTGTCATCCGCCTCATAGGTAAGCTTAAAGCTCTCCGTTTTCTTTTCTTCCAGAATTCCCTTCAGCTCCTCCGGAAGCTCCTTATCCTCCGCAATCGTATATTCCAGATCCCGCAGTTTTTCTGTCTGATTGGTCTGGACGCTGCATCCTGACAGAAAAAGCAGGATGGTTCCGATCAGAAATACCCTTTTCCACATCTGTGATTCCTTTACGCTCCTTTACTCTGCTTGATCTATATCTATGGATTTCATTTCGGGAAAATGCTCCTCTGATCCTTGTTTTTTGTATCTGACTTTATTATAATAACTTAAGGCGGAAGCGCGCGCCGGAACCGGCCGTACTTACAGAAGAAATCCGCCCTCAAGGAGGGAGCAGTATGCGTTTGAAAACATCGGCCGATGATTCTGTCAATTACAGATACAGCGGCATCCTGGTACACCCCACTTCCTTTCCGTCTCCCTACGGAATCGGAGATTTCGGAAAAGGGGCTTATGATTTTATTGATTTCCTGGAGGCGGCCGGACAGCATCTGTGGCAGATTCTTCCGCTGAACCCCATCACCTCACATGGAAATTCGCCCTATCAGGGCTTTTCTGTTTTTGCGGGAGAACCGCTTCTTATCAGCCCGGAGCTTCTGAAAGCGCGGGGACTTCTCAGGGAAGAAGACCTGCGGGAAATTCCCGGCTTTGATCCCGTTCATGTGGACTATGACGCAGTGCGCGAGTACAAATATCCTCTGTTCCGCAAGGCCTATGAAGCGTTCCGCCTCTCAGAAGATGAAGATCTGCAGGCGGAATATGACGAGTTCTGTACGAAGAACGAAGTCTGGCTGTCCGATTACAGCCTTTTCATGGCTCTGAAGGAGGAGCAGGAGGGACTTCCCTGGACCAAATGGCCGGAAAGCCTGCGCAACCTGACAGAAGAAAACCGGGCTTTCTGGACGGAGAAGCTGGAAGATGAGATAGTTTACCACACCTTCCTTCAGTTCTGCTTCTACAGCCAGTGGGAAGCTCTGAAAAAATACGCCAATGACCGGGGAATCGCCATCATCGGCGATATTCCTATCTTTGTATCTCCGGACGGCGCGGACGTCTGGGCCAACCGGGAACTCTTTCAGGTAAATGAAAAGGGCTACCCTTCTGCCGTAGCCGGCGTTCCGCCCGATTATTTCAGCGCCACAGGCCAGAAATGGGGCAATCCCCTTTACAACTGGGCCGCCCACAAAAAGGAAGGCTACCGCTGGTGGATCTCCCGTGTCCGCCATCTGCTGGAGCAGGCTGATTATGTGCGGGTCGATCACTTCCGCGGCTTTGAGGCTTACTGGGAAGTACCCGTGGACGCGGAAAATGCCATTTCCGGCGAGTGGAAAAAAGGTCCCGGAGAAGAACTGTTCCGTGCCATTCATGACGCGCTGGGCGAGGACCTGCCGATTTTTGCGGAGGATCTGGGCCTGATTACGCCCGAGGTAGAAAAGCTCCGGGATACCCTTGGCTTCCCGGGCATGCGTGTGCTGCAGTTTGCCTTCGACGGCGGAGAAAGCACCTTTCTTCCCCACCAGTTCAATACCCGTAACTGCATCTGCTACACCGGAACCCATGACAACAATACGACCGCCGGCTGGTACAACAGCGCTTCCGAATATTCCCGCGACAAGGTGCGCCGTTACATGAACACAGACGCTTCCAGCATCAGCTGGGATTTCATCCGCATCTGCCTGGGAAGCATCGCCCGCTACGCCATTTTCCCGATTCAGGATGTACTGAAGCTGGGAGAGGAAGGCCGTATGAATGTTCCCGGTGTGGCGGACGGCAACTGGGCCTGGCGCTACCGTGACGGTGATCTGAATTCCGGCATGGCACAGGGACTCCGCCAGATGACGGAACTGTTTGGAAGATAGCGCCGGGATGCCGGGGCAGCGCGCCTCTGGCACATCTGCGCTGAACATAGGAGAAAATTATGATTCGTTTTATTATTATTGTACTGATCGTTCTGCTCTATCTCATCCTGGGCATTCCGGTGCTTCTGATCGAATGGGTCATCGGAAAAATCAACCGCCGGGCCAGGGATTACAGCAGCCTCCGCCTGGTACAGGCTGCCTTTAAGCTCATCATGTTCGCCACCGGCGTAAAGCTTACGGTCATCGGGGAAGAGAACGTTCCAAAGGACAGGGCCGTCCTGTACGTGGGCAATCACAGAAGCTATTTTGACGTGGTCATGACCTATGCCCGCTGTCCGCGCCTCACCGGCTATATCGCCAAGATCGAGATGCTGCGCTACCCGCTGCTCCGGGACTGGATGAAGGCCCTTTACTGCCTGTTTCTGGACCGGGATGATATCCGGGCAGGATTAAAAACGATTTTGCAGGGAATTGAATATATTAAAAATGGGATCTCCATCTGCATTTTTCCGGAAGGCACCCGGAACCGTTCCGATACCATGATGCCTTTTAAGGAAGGAAGCATGAAAATGGCGGAGAAGACAGGCTGTCCCATCATCCCCATGGCAATCACCAACTCGGCGGAAATCTTTGAAAACCATATTCCGTTTATCCGCCGCTGTCATGTGATTCTGGAATACGGAACGCCGATCATGCCTGACGAGCTGACCCGAGAGGAGAAAAAGCGCCTGGGCGCTTATACCCAGCAGAAGATCCAGGAAATGCTGGACAAAAACAAAGCATTGCTATAATCCGGGCTCCGGGCCGCCTTTTTGACCCGCCGCCTGTGGAAGATATGAGGAGGCTATTATGAAAATTGTAATATTGGCAGGAGGAACCAGCACCGAGCGTGATGTGTCCTTAAGCTCCGGAAGCAAGATTTACCGCGCCCTGAAAAACCGCGGCCATCAGGTCATCCTGCTGGACGTTTATCTGGGATATGAAAGCGAACCCCCTGTGACAGAACAGCTTTTTGAGCTTGACGTGGACTGGGCAAAGGATATCCAGGCAGTCTCTGCCGAACATCCGGACCTTTCCCATCTGAAGGATCTGCGCCGGGACGGCGGAAAGAGCATGTTCGGGCCGAATGTGCTGGCTCTCTGCAATATGGCAGACATCGTGTTCCTGGGGCTCCACGGAGCGAACGGCGAGGACGGCCGGATTCAGGCTGCCTTTGATCTGATGGGAATTCCCTATACGGGAACCGGATATTTAAGCAGCGCCCTGGCAATGGATAAGCATATCACTAAACAGTTTTTCCGGAACGCCGGGATTCCGACTCCGGCCGGCATCACTCTGAAATGCGGGGAAAAGGCCGATCCTTCCTCTGTTCCCTATCCCTGTATGGTAAAGACTGCCTGCGGCGGTTCCAGCGTGGGGACCTACCGGGTAGACGATCCCAGGGATCTGCAGAAAGCTCTGGATGACGCTTACACGTTCGGAGACGACGTGATCGTAGAACAGTATATATCCGGCCGGGAATTCTCTGTGGGCGTTATTGACGGAAAGGCTCTTCCCGTCATTGAGATCGCGCCCCTGGAAGGATTTTATGATTATAAGAACAAATATCAGCCCGGAAGCACTATCGAGACCTGTCCGGCAGATCTTTCTCCGGAACTGACTGCGGAGATGCAGCGCTATGCTGAGATGGCTTATGAGGCCCTGGGCATGCGCTCCTATGCCCGTATGGATTTTATGATGGATGCTTCTGACCACTCCATTTACTGCCTGGAAGCCAACACTCTTCCCGGCATGACTCCCACCAGCCTGCTGCCTCAGGAGGCTGCAGTCATCGGCATGTCCTTTGAGGACCTCTGCGAAAAACTAATCGAGGTTTCATTAAAATGAAAGAAATGTCTCTTATCCAGATCGCCCGCGCCTGCAGGGGAACCTATGTGGGCGGGGAAGACCGTAAAAACCAGGAAGTAAGCGGTGTCGTCATTGACAGCCGCCTTGCAGCCCCCGGATATCTCTTCGCCGCGGTAAAAGGAGCCCGCGTGGACGGACACAGCTTTATTCCCACCGTCTTCGCAAAAGGCGCGGCCGCCGTGCTCTGCGAGCAGCTCCCGGAACATCCTGCCGGCCCCTGCATCCTGGTGGATTCCACTCTGGAAGCCATCAAAAGGCTTGCCGAATACTACCGCAGCACCCTGACCATTCCTGTGGTGGGGATCTCCGGCAGCGTGGGAAAGACCAGCACCAAAGAAATGATTGCTTCCATCTTAAGCCAGCGTTACCAGGTTCTGAAGACAGAGGGCAATTTCAACAATGAGATTGGCCTGCCGCTGACTATCTTCCGCATCCGCGAGGAGCATGAGGCTGCCGTCCTGGAAATGGGTATCAGTGATTTCGGAGAGATGACCCGCCTTGCCCGGATGGCCCGGCCCACGATCTGCGTCCTGACCAATATCGGCCTCTGCCATCTGGAAAATCTGAAGGACCGGGACGGTATCCTGAAAGCCAAGACAGAGATGTTCGACCAGGCTCAGCCAGGCGCCCAGATCATTGTAAACGGCGACGACGACAAGCTGATTACCTTAAAGGATACCCGGTCTCCCCGTCCCGTCTTCTTCGGTCTGAACCCGGAGCTTGACCTGTACGCGGAAAATATAGTGGAGCTCGGTCTTGCAGGCACCCGTTGTACCTTTGTCACAAAAGCCGGTTCCTTCGAAGCGCAGATTCCGATCCCCGGCCGCCATATGGTCTACAACGCTCTGGCCGGAACGGCCGTGGGACTCTCTCTGGGGCTGACCACAGACGAAATCCGGGCCGGTATCGAGAGCCTGACGCCCGTCAGCGGCCGGAACAATCTGATCCACACAGACAAATGGGATATTCTTGACGACTGCTACAACGCCAACCCCGTCTCCATGGCCGCTTCCCTGGACGTGCTTTCCTGTGCCCTGGGCCGGAAGGTCGCCATCCTGGGCGATATGGGAGAACTGGGTGAAAATGAAAAGCTTCTCCATTACAATGTGGGGTGCCATGCGGCAGACGCGGGTATCGACGCGGTTTTCCTGGTGGGAGAGCTTTCCCGGGAGACTGCCCGGGGCATTGAAGCCAAGAATCCTTCCATGACCTGCCGCCACTTTGACACAAAGGAAGAATTGCTCAAATCCCTTTCCCTGCTTCTGATGAAGGGCGATTCCATTCTGGTAAAGGCCTCTCATTTCATGGAGTTTCCGGAAATTGTCGAATGGCTGAAGGAGCATGGAAAAGAAAACTGAAGAACATTTCTGCCGGTGAAAACCAGGCAGACGCGGCAGGGCCGCCGGAAGTTTCCGGCGGCCCTGTTCTATTTTCTGTTTTTCTCTTTCAGCTCACAAATCCATCCTGCACAATATCCTGGATGACATCTGTGGGGATCTCAAATTCCACCACTCCCATGGAGCCCGGCGCTACCTCATACTCATCAAAGACAATCACCAGCTTGCCGCTGTCGTTTACGTAAAAGGTCGTGTCTTCCGTAATGGACTGGAAATCGCTTTCCGGCATATCGCTGTCGATGAAATACATCTTGCTCTCATCTGCTGCCATCTGCTCCTTCATCTGCTTTTTGATATTATCAGAAATGGGATCGATAAAGTTCACATCTTCCTTAAAAAGCCCCTTCAGATTGATCATCTGGCCGGTCTGCTTGTCAATATGATAAATCTTTACGCTCTCAGCTCCGCTGGCCATAATCTGCAGTTTGTCAAAGCGGATGGAAAACAGACGGTCAGAATCTGTAATCACTTCATACTCCAGATCCACAAGCTGCTTTCCTTCTCCTCCGGAGGCTTCCACATCTGCCTTATACTGGGCGATGATCTCATCGGTGTATTCCTGAATACTCTTGTTGACAGCATCCGTAGTCTCCTGGTTCACTGATCCGTCCTCATTCTTTACGCTTACCTCCGGAATCTTCACATCTGCTGTCATATCATTGGTGGAATCCTTGTACTCCCGGAAGGTGACAATTTCCGCGATAGTTCCAAGCACCGGAATCTTCATCATCGCATTGGCAATAGAAGCCCCTGAATTAGCCATAATCGTGATTGCCAGCATGGCAGCCACCACAGCTCCTGCAGTATTTCTGACAAATTTGATAAGCTTTGATTTTTTATTCATACGTATAATCTCCTCTCCATCTTCTTTTCCTTTTTGTATTCCTGCTTCTACCCTCCGGCGCAGCTCTGCCGGGATGCGGATTTCTTCATATTCCTGTTTCATCTTTTCCAATCTCTCATCCTTCATAGAGCATTTCTCCTTCCGTTAATCTTACTCTCAGCTTCTTCAGGCTTCGATACAGCACCGTTTTGACCGTACTTGTATTTTCATTCAGAATCCTTGCGATATCATCCAGCTTCAAATCCTCAAAAAACCGAAGGACCACGATAGTCTTTTCTCTCTCATCCAGAATTTCAAGCGCTTCCAGCGTGTCAAAATCCTGGTAAACATCTTCTCTTCCTGTCTCATGGGTTTCATCCGTCGCTATCTCTCTGCTGTTCTTTCGTATAAAATCCACTGCAGTATTCATAACGATGCGCCACAGCCAGGTGCGGATATGCGCTTCCTGCCGCACGCGCCCGGAATATTTGATTGCTTTGTACACACTTTCCTGAACGATATCCAGAGCGTCTTCTTCATTTCTCACGTAGGTATAGGCCAGACGGTACATGGCTTCGTAAGAATCCAGAATCTGTTCTTCTACTTTCTTTTGTAAAGCATCTGCATTCATCCTTTCCTCCTCCTTTGCTTTTCTATCTATTAGACGTAAGGTCTTTTCAAAAAGTTTGGCTTCCGCCGGATTTTTTTCTCCATTCGTAAATCAAGTCAAATCCACCTCTGCAGGCAGCGGGGCATCAAGCTGAGCCGCGTCCTCTTGGCCCACTGCCTGCGGGAATAGAAAAAACCGGCATGCCCGAAATGGCGTTTCTCCGCCGCTCCGCGCATACCGGCATCATAGCATCCTAAAAATATCCCTTTTCCTGCTCAGGACTCCGCTTCAATGTGGTGCTTCTCCGCATATCCGGTCAGAATCAGGGTCAGCGCTCCGTCGCCTGTCACGTTGCAGGCCGTTCCAAAGCTGTCCTGCAGAGCAAAGATCGTAAGCATCAGCCCCGTTCCTGTGGCGTCAAAAAGCAGGACTCCCGTAATCAGTCCCAGAGATGCCATGACGGTTCCTCCCGGCACACCGGGAGCGCCGATGGCAAAAACTCCCAGCAGCAGACAGAACAGAATCATTGTGCTTAAGGACGGAATCTCACCATACAGAATCTGAGATACTGTCATCACAAAGAAAACCTCCGTCAGCACGGAACCACAGAGATGAATATTGGCAAACAGCGGAATTCCGAAATCCACCATATCCTGACGCAGCACCCTGGACTTTCCGGCGCAGCGCAGGGCCACCGCCAGCGTCGCTGCCGAAGACATGGTCCCGACCGCCGTAATATAGGCAGGTCCATAATGCTTCACTACCTCAAGCGGATTTTTACCGGAATAGATTCCGGCAAGTATATAGAGAAGGGCCATCCACAGATAATGTCCGGCCATCACAATCAAAATCACCTGAATAAAGACCGGAAGCTGCTTTGTGATCGTTCCCTCGTAGGCCAGCCCGCAGAAGGTCGATGCGATAAAGAAGGGCAGAACCGGAATCACCACCTTGCTCACTATCGAAAGCACGATAGCCTGAAATTCATCCAGAAGCTCTTCCGTTCTCTTTGATTTCGTCCAGGTCACGCCGAGTCCAATCAGCAGTGAGAACGCCAGAGCGCTCATCACATCCATGACTGCCGGTATCTTCAGATCAAAAACCACTTCCGGAAGCTCACGCAGTCCCTCTACCTCTGATACGATGGACAGATGAGGGATAACCGCATACCCCGCGGCCATTGAAGCAAGCGCCGCTCCGATAGACGACGCATACGCCAGAAGCAGGGCCACAATCAGCATACGGGAGGCATTGCTTCCCAGCTTTGTAATCGAAGGCGCAATAAAGCCGATGACAATCAGCGGCACGCAGAAATTGATCACCTCTCCCAGCAGCTGCTTGACCGTCACCACCACGTTCATGACCGCCTCGTTTGCCACAAGCCCCAGAAGCATTCCCACGATCACTCCCACCAGAAGCTTAAAAGGCAGACTTTTCACAATCTTCTTCATAACAGTTCTCCCTTGCTTTTCTTATTGATTATCCCCAGTATATCGAAAACCATGTTTCATTGCAAGCTGCCCGCCTGAAAATTTCATGGAATATAACCCCTGCTCTGCCCACGCCTGCCTTTCGTACGCCGCATGAAGCCCCGGCGCGCCTCATATACTGGAAGCAAAGAATTCCGCCCGGGAGGGTCTTATGGAAAGCATCAGCCATATTGTAGAAACTATAAATAACTGTCTCTGGGGGCTTCCCATGATTCTTCTGCTGTCAGGCACCCATCTTTTTATGACCTGGAAGACAGGCTTTATTCAGAAGAAGCTTCCCCTGGCCATCCGCCTTTCTCTGGCAAAGGACCCGGATTCAGACGGAGACATCAGCCCCTTTGCCGCTCTTTCCACCTCCCTCGCCTCCACCCTCGGAACAGGAAATATCATAGGCGTGGGGACGGCCATTGCTTTGGGCGGCCCAGGCGCTGTCTTCTGGTGCTGGCTTACCGGCATCTTCGGCATGGCGACTTCCTACGCAGAATCCCTGATTGCCATAAAATACCGGGTGCGCACCAGCGACGGCACCATGCAGGGCGGAGCCATGTACGCCCTGGAACGGGCTCTGCATCTGAAAGTGCCCGCCGTCCTGTTTGCCTGCTTCGGCGTACTTACCTCTTTCGGAATCGGATGCGGCGTTCAGGTAAACGCCATCGCGGCTATCCTGACTCCCGCTGTCCGCCAGGCTGCTGACCGGGCTGACGGTCCTTTCTGCTGGCTGCCCTCTCTGCTGGAACGCATACCCAGTCTTCCCTCTCTGGCCGTGGGCCTGGTGACAGGGCTCATTACCTGTGCCGTGATCTTTGGAGGCGTCCGTTCTGTCTCCAGGGTCTGTGAAAAACTGGTGCCTTTCATGGCGCTTTTCTATATGCTCGGCTGCCTTATCATTCTCTGCATGAACCGTGCCTTTCTCGGCGAAGCTCTCGCTCTGATTGTGAAAAGCGCTTTTTGGGAGGCCGGAGCGCTGGCCGGAGGAATGGCCGGTTCTGGCATCATGATTGCCGCACGCTTTGGAATATCCCGCGGACTTTTTTCCAATGAGGCCGGTATGGGTTCCGCTCCCATCATTGCGGCCGCTGCCCGCTGCCGTAATCCGGTGCGTCAGGCTCTCATCGCGTCCACCGCCACCTTCTGGGATACTGTTGTGGTCTGTCTGATCACAGGGCTTGTCCTGGTAAGCAGCCTGCTCGCTGATGCCGCAGCCCCCGGCGCGGCTTCCGGTATACTTTCCGGAACTGCCGCGCTCTCCGATCCCGTCTCCACCACGCTCTCCGGCGGAGAGCTTACCAGCGCCGCTTTCTCCAGAATTCCTTATATCGGGCAGCCGGTTCTGATCTTCGGAATCATCACTTTTGCCTATGCTACTATTCTGGGCTGGTCCTACTATGGGGAACGGTGCCTGGAATACCTTTTTGGAAAGGTCTCGCTTTTTCCCTATCGGTTTCTGTGGATTTTTGTCATCGTCTTCGCGCCGGTGGTCCGGCTGGAGCTGGTCTGGAGCATCTCTGACACGCTCAACGCACTGATGGCTCTGCCAAACCTGGCTGCCATCCTCCTGCTTTCGGATGTCATCGCAAAGGACACCCGGTATTATCTAAAGCATCTGGACGAAAAAGCCTGACATGTCCAGGACCTTCCCTGCCTGTCGGGCTGTTAAAATTCCGTTAAGAAAACGGATGTATTCTTTGTCTTTTCCTCCAATCCTGCTAAAATAAGTGTGACAAAAATGAAGCTGGAAAAGGGGAATTGACTATGAATAACATACTTTTGTGGATCGTGGCAATCGTAGGCGGCGTGACGGGACTTCTGACCACCCTGTATCTGACCATCAGCTTTCCGGCCGTAATTATATGGAAGATATACCGCCGCATCGTTCACGGAATTCCGGTCACAAAATAATCAAACCTGATTTCATCTCTTTCAAAATGCCTGCCTGTTGTATATAATACAAATGGGGCAGGCATTTTTATATTTTATATAGTATATTCTGATATTTTATATTTTAATATTCGTCTGTCCCGGGCTGTCCGGCGGCCCAGGCTTTCCTGACAAATTTTCTGTGAAAGGGGTATTCTTATGTATGACATCACGGTAATCGGCGCGGCAGTTCTTGATGTGCTGGCCCGTCCTGTATCCGGTTCTGAGCTGAACGTATCCTCATATCCTGCCGAAGGCATCTCCATGGCTGCCGGCGGTGACGCCGCCAACGAGGCAGGCACGCTGGCCCGCCTCGGGAAAAAAGTAAATCTGATTACCAAGCTGGGCAGGGATATGGCCGGTCAGATCCTTTTGTCCCATTTTCAGGGACTGGGAGTATCCACCGAAGACACGGTTCTGGAGGACGGCCTGGATACCGGTATCAACATTGTTCTGATTGACCGCAGAGGGGAACGCTCCTTTATTACCAATAAAAACGGCAGTCTTCGAAAGCTGGGGCTTGAAGATATTCCAGAAGCCGCCCTGGCCAAAAGCCCCATCTTTTCCTTTGCCAGCATCTTTGTCTCACCTCTGTTTGACATTCCTGCCATGACCTCTCTGTTCCGGTCCATAAAGGAAAAAGGCGGGCTTCTCTGCGCTGATATGACACGCTGCAAAAACGGGGAGACTCTGGAGGACATCCGGCCTGCCCTGGCTTATATCGACTATCTTTTTCCCAATTACGAGGAGGCCAGAGCCGTCTCAGGCCGGGACACGCCGGAAGACATCGCTGACGCTTTTCTGGACTGCGGCCTCTCCTGCCTGGTACTTAAGCTTGGAAGCAAAGGCTGTTTCCTGAAAAGCAGACAGACTGCCGCTCTGGTTCCCGCTTTTCCTGACGCCCGCTGCATCGACACCACCGGAGCCGGCGATAATTTTGCCGCAGGCTTTCTCTACGCCCTTTCTGAAGGCATGGCCCCCGTAGAATGCGCCCGTTTCGCCTGCGCCGCAGCCTCCCTGGCCGTGGAGTCTGTCGGAGCCGGTACCGGCGTCCGATCGCTGGAGCAGGTCCTGGACCGGTATCAAAACATGCCGCTGGCGGAATAGGAGGGGAAGTCTATGAGAAAGAACTTGCGCCGCTGCATCTGCATAAGCCTTCTGTCAGCAATGCTGACCCTATCCGCCGCCTGCGCGCAGAACACTGCGTTATATAAAAACTGCCCCAGAACATGCTTTCCCAACTTCCCGGAAAGCATCCCTGCGGCAGTTTTCTGTCACTTACTTGCTATTCGTTACTTTTTACTTATTCCCCGCTGCTGTTACAGCTGTTCTTTTACTCTGCTACAGTCACCATTGTGATATGCGGATTTACGCCCTCATACCAGTACAGGAAGCCCTGCATATCGATGGTCTGGCCAATCTCCAGCGCCTCTACCGTATTATACACATCCGTCGTATTGTCACACAGATAAGACTCTACCGTAAAGGTATACGTCTGTCCATTATAAGAAGCGTTAAAATACAGGTCGTCTCCGTCTGAACCGGAACCATCATAGCTGTACAGGAACGCTGCGTCGCTTCCCTCCGCAGCCGGCTCTACAGTCAGGCCTGTGAAAGATACGAACTCATTCTGATGATTGATGAGCTCATCGGTTCCCAGAAGCTCTGTCACATCCACAGGCTCTGCGATAAATTCTTCTCCATCATCTACAAACTCAAAGGTGCCGTCCATGATCTCCACTTCTCCGGACCACTCAGACTTGTATCCGGTCACGCGGATCTTGGTTCCCGGAGTCAGCTTCGCAGCATCTTCTTCTGTACATGCCAGCTCATAGAAGAAATACGCGCCGTCCTCGCTCTGAGCGTAAACCGTGATCTTTCCCTGTCCGTTATCATCCCACCAGGACTGGGTTGCCTGAACATAAGACTCTACTGTCACCTGGCTGTCCAGATCTGCTGCCATATACTCCTCATGGGTCATAACCTCTGCCGGAGCCGTCTCTTCCGCAGAAGCTTCTGTGTCTTCTGCTGCCTCTTCTGTCTCTGCAGTCTCTTCCGTCGTCTCTGCAGCGGCGCTCTCCTCTGTGGTCTCAGTCTCAGCCGTGCTGCCAGCCTGTCCGGCGCATCCGGCCAGAGCCAGTGTCATGGAAAGAACCAGAACTGCACATAAACTCTTTTTCATAATAATTCTCCTTTTCACTTTGTATCTCCTACAGTAACGGCGCTTTCTTCTGCCGGAACCGGACGGAAATCCGACTGCTGTCCGGCTCTGCCTTTGAAAACGCACAATTTTATTATAATCGAATTTTCAAAGAAGTCAACAATTCCGCCGCAAACA
>ERZ1643249.3006-NODE-3006-length-15193-cov-5.566918_pt1 | contig 15193 bp, 17 predicted proteins | sample MGYA00579263_ERZ1643249 | MGnify/ENA primary metagenome ERZ1643249 (study PRJEB29033, sample SAMEA4952264) | chicken gut metagenome | biome: Broiler Chicken; feature: Gastrointestinal Tract; material: Caecum | place: Ireland | collected 2018 | study: Broiler...
TTTATGCCTTAATTCGTTGCTGAATGGTAAAACACCCTTGACAAATCTCTTTCCAAGTGCAAATTTAATTGCTCTTATTTCAATTGCTCTAACTGTTCTCATTTTACTTTTTGGAAAAAGAAAAGAAATTAAAGAAAATATATCAGTGCGGTGTCGCTCCATATTCCGAATAGTCAGTCTTTCTGGATGCGCTTTAATTTTATTTTACCCATTTAACAATCGTTTTCAACTTTTTATGATATTTGAATGTATTATCCAGCTAATATGGCATCTGATTGTTCAGTATCAGTTGTTTAGACAGAAAAATATGTAAAACTATCAACAGAGCATTTTATAAAATACAAACGCTAAGCCTCCTTGATCAAAGAAATGTAACAGTTTTTCACATTAGCAGGAAAACCGGATTTGGCATTGCCAAATCCGGTTCCCATTTCAAACTAACATATACGTATCTTCAGAGTCTGAAAATCATACTTTTGACGCAATTTATAGCGTTTACAAATATTCCCCTTTTGAGGTCTCCTAGATAAGAGCAGCTCGTACATAAGTAGTGCAAAATAAGCGTCTTCATATCGATCCAGCAAATATTGATGGCGTGTCAAATATTCCAGCTCCTTAAAATCAACTCTATATATAAAAGGACGCAGGAACAATGAAAGCGCAACAGGAATTAGTTTAAAAAGTAAATACTATGTTTCACAAAAGTGCGCACTGAGTCACCTTTACAGATACATGCATCACTCCAGACTATAGCTCCATTGGAGATGCTGCTCTTATAGGGGTGACGAACAAATATTAGAAGTGGGCCGCAAAAGAAATGCCAATTCGATGGGTACAATAATGTAGCCATCCGTTTACTTGCGGTCCAAGAATATAGCCCGTTTTTTAAATGGCCCCTCCCTAGGTGCCGCTCACCTCCAGCTTCTGAGATTTGTAATTTCATTTTCAAATTTCAGAAGAAACGGAGGGTATCTTGTGGCAAGGCGGTATTTTAGAAAAAAAGACCCGGCAGCTCAGGAGTCGACTCCAGAATGGATTGAGATGAGCGGCCAGGAATTCTATCGATTTATTACTTCCCCCGCAGGCCGGGGGTGTTTTTTTATTGATATGGAAGACGTTGTGATTGAGGCCCCCAAGGAAGCCTATGAGGAATGGCGAAGAGAGCAATCACGGAAGAACTACCGTCAGAATCAGGCGGCGAAGATCGGAGTCAAGGTTTTGTCTCTGAACAGCGACGAGATTTCAGAAAGGGGAAGTGGAGCAGATGTGATTCCAGACGAAACGGTTCATGTGGAAGAAGATGCAATTCTGTCCTCGGAAATCCATGATCTTTACGCTGCATTATCCCAATTGGATCCTGTCAGTTATGGGCTTATCCATTCTTACTATTTAGCTGAAGACCATAAAACAGAAAGCCAGATAGCGGAGGAGCTTGGGGTTTCGCAGTCTGCGGTACATAAGCAGAAAAAGAAAATACTGAAAAATTTAAAAAAGTGGTTATTAAATCATTCGAAATTCTGCAATAGAAAGTGAGGGCTGAAAAATGTTCTGCCGCTCGACGGTACTTTGAAAACTGAATATCCGGCAACGGGATACGTTAGTTGACGGGCCCCCGAGGAGGGGGACAGCGGAGCCGAAAATGCGCCAGGACCTGTCTGTGGAGCAAAGCTCCATAAAAAGACGGCTAAATAAGGCGGCGAGCGTGCATCCATTTCCGGGATTCGAGAATGGCAAATCGAAGCGCGACGACCCCGTCAACCTATCATGATACTCCTGCCCAGCCACAGCCCCGAGTGGAATCGGGATCACGCAATGGGGGCAGCTCGGAGAGATCCTCGGAGGGGTGAGATTCCCGTGACGTGCGCCAGCACGGTCCGTCAGTTGTCGCCCATGCCTGGGGAAGTAGTGTCAAATACAGGTAAGCCCAAGACAGCTTTAAGTCTTGATATCGGAAGCAATGGGGGTCGTCCAGAGGTGATGACTTTAGTAATGTCTCTTCAATCAACTGGACGGCCCCTATTTTTGTGATATCAAGAGAAACTCTGGAAAATCCAAAACTAGCTAGGATGAGATGGAAAGAAAAGGGTGATTGACGTGAAGATTAGTGAACTGCGATTAAATGTAAGCAGAGAAGGAGAACTGGTTATCCCCGCAGAGGTTCTTTGTGAGATGGGATTATTTCCTTCTAATTCGGTCTACCTGGCATACCTGACCAGGGATGGCATGAAAAATATATATCAGGAATTCCTCCTTACTTCGCGGCCAGTAGGAGACTTGGAGGAAGAAGGAAAAATCATAGTTCCCTCTTCCCTTTTAGAACAGGCCAATATTCCTTCCGACGGAGATATCCAGATTCTCTGCCTAAATGGAGTTATTCTTCTTTTCGAAGACTCCACTCTTAGTAAGCAGGATTTGGATTTGCTCCTGCAACAACTGCGATTTACTTCTGAGCTCACTGCTGTCCTGCCAGATCAAGCACATTCTGCGATTCAGCAACTTAAAGAAATAATTCGGGAAGGAGCCGGTGATGATGAATCAGCTAATTGCTAATCAAGGACGAAATATTACGGAACTGAACATACACGGGGTGTATGTTCGACTCGTTTTTTCGGAAGAGCCCCACATGTCGGCTCCCAGTATCGTGCGGGACATCCTAAAGGAGTCCTATCTGCAGCACTGGGCTGGGTGAGGAGGGACATGGCATGGGGAAAAGAGTCTGTTGCCTCTACCGTGTCTCAACAAAAGGTCAGGTGGAAAAAGATGATATTCCAATGCAGAAACAAAGATGCCATGAGTTTGCCGCTGAAAAGGGATGGGATATCGTTCGGGAATATTCCGAAAAAGGTGTATCCGGCTTTAAAATTTCCGCCAAAGACCGGGACGAGATTCAAAAAATCCAAAAGGATGCCGCCGAGGGCGTTTTCGATATCCTATTGGTTTTCATGTTTGACCGGCTTGGCCGTAAAGAAGATGAGACTCCTTTTATCGTGGAGTGGTTTGTTAAAAATGGCATTGAGGTCTGGAGCGCCGTGGAGGGCCAGCAGAGGTTTGATACGCACGTGGACAAGCTCATGAATTACATCCGATATTGGCAAGCGTCTGGTGAAAGCCTGAAGACTTCCATCCGAACCAAAACACGACTGGGGCAGATTGTTCAGGAAGGACGTTTCCGTGGTGGCACTCCGGCTTACGGCTTCCGCTTGGTCAAAAAGGGCCGGCTCGGGAAGAAAAACCGAGAACTCTATGATATTGAGATCAACCCGGAGGAAGCTCCTGCTGTCAAGCGAATGTTTGACCTGACAGACCGCTATGGCTATGGCGGACGAAAAATTTCCACCATTTTGAAGAATGAGGGGACCATCAATCTAAGAACGGGAGAGCCTTTTCACTACTCCACGATTCAGCATATCCTTGCCAATATCATGAATGCAGGGATTCTCCGGAGTGGGGAGACTCAATCTGAGGTATTTCCGGATCTACAGATTGTTCCACTAGAACAGTTTCAAAGGGTAGCAAAGGCTAGGGAGCAGAGATCGGTTAACTACGCCATTAAATGCGGCTGGGAACCGGAAACAGTGACTTTGGCGGATGGGAGTGAGGCAACGGTGGTGCGCTCCCCCGGCACCTATCCGCGAAAGATTGTCGGTCATGCCTTGCTTTCGGGAAATATTTACTGCGGCCACTGTGGTGGCCGCATTTTTGCGACCACCGCACGGAAGTCGCACCACCCATCCAATCATCCGGAGCGCATTGCCATCTACAAGTGCTACAACCGGACTCAGCATAAGGAACAATGCAACGGGCCCACTACATATCGTTCGGAAAAGGTGGATTCTGTGGTGGAAGCTATCCTCCGCGGCATTTTCGCAAGGGCCAAACATGTAGATGAAAAGGACTTCCTAGAAAAACAGGTGCAGATCTCCAAAAAGCAATACCAGCAAAAGCTGAAAGCGGTCAAAGCGGAGTATGCCAAAGCGACTAAAGAGCTCTCTAAATGGGAGAATTTAATGCTTTCCTCTATTGAAGGAACCTGTGTATTTACTCCTGAGCAGGTCAAAAAACGTATGGATGCTGCTCAGGAGAACGTCGACGCGCTCTCTCAGGAGATTGAATCTCTTCAATCCGATATGTATGATGCCCAGAATCTCTCCGATGAGATTATGATTCAGCATCAGCAGATCCTATCCTGGGCCGAACTATTTGACTCGGCCAGTATTGATGAGAAAAAAGTGATTGCCTCGCAGTTGATCAAAGCTGTCACTTTGACCCGCAACTATGGAATTCAAATTGAGTTTAACATCTCAGAGGCCCAGTTTCTCAATGGTATGGAGATGAGGTAACTATACTATCATGTTATGGCTGATCATTTCCATCTACACCACGCCAAAGTAATGGCATCACTTCCGCTTTTACTCCGTGGATTTGGCGGAGTATAAAGCGCTAGTCTAAGGATGAAATTCAATTTGTAAGAGATTGTTAAAGATGCTAGACAAATTATATGAGTTTCAATAAGTGTGGCTAAAATGCTTTTGGATCTACAAAGGTGTGGGGCATTAAATATTTAATCGTTTAATTACCCAATACTCATACATATACGTATTTCCAGTTGCAACTATTAAAAAAGCTGGTATACTTATAGTTAGTTAGAGATTAAATTACAGTTTTGATATGTAGATCCGAGGAGGTACCTTTGTGGAGCGGCCCGGCAAAGAAACTTTAACGATTGAATTTAAAAGTGATAGAAAATGTTATCCCATGAGTAAATTGTATGAAGACTTGGTGGGGATGGCAAATACGGATGGCGGCTGGCTGTTCTTGGGAATGGAAGATGACGGTACGCCCACTGGCGTAGATAACCAGCACAAAGACTTTCAATATATGGAGTCCAGCATACAGGACAATACGGTCCCATCTCTATTTGTACGCACCCATATGGAGAAGTGGGATGGTTATATGGTATTGGCGATCGAAGTGCCGATTTCGAGACAACTTATGATGACTGCCGAAGGAAAATATCTGCGCAGAAGGATTAAGCGAGATGGGACACCGGAAACTGTTGCACTGAAGCCCTATGAAATCCTTCAGCGACTTTCCTATATTCAGGCGTTGGATCCCTCAGCACAGGTAATTGAAGATTTGCCTGCGGAAGCGGCTTTGAGCCCTTTGGAAAGAGAGCGCCTGAGGAATATGATCCGTATTTATCATGGGGATACAGCGCTATTGGAGCTGTCAGATAATGAGCTGGATCGGGTATTAGGTTTTGTACGCGATCAGGGCGGGAAAGAGTTCCCTACCATTGCTGGTCTGTTGATGATCGGTCATGAACAGTATGTCCGTCAATTCGTTCCTAGCCATGAGGTCCTATTTCAAGTTTTAGATGGCGTAAATGTCCTGGTAAATCCGCCGGCTATGCACTTTTCTCTTTTACAGACTTTTGAAAAAGTTGATCTTTTGTTCCAGTCTCGAATTGTAGAGCAGGAATTACAGATAGGTATGTTTCGTGTACCTATTCCCAACTATGAAAAAGAGGCATTTCGAGAGGGGTTTGTCAATGCTCTTGTCCATAGAGACTATTTTCGAGTGGGAGCTGTTCAGGTGCAACTGCAAAAAGCATCATTGTCTATTGCCAGTCCTGGCGGCTTTTTGGAAGGGATCTCTCCGGATAATATTTTAACTGTTTCCCCAACGCCTCGGAATATTCTTCTGGCTGAGGCGGCAAAACGGATTGGACTTGCAGAACGGACAGGACGTGGGATTGATAAAATTTATACTGCAATGCTTCGCAGCGGGCATTCCATTCCAGACTATTCTGGTTCAACAAATACTTCCGTGGTGCTCCGACTGAACAGTGCAGAGTTGGATGAAAGCTATATTAAAATGATAGTTTCTGAAGAAGAACGCCTACAAAAGGCCATGCCATTGGATGCCTTAATTGCTTTATCTGTTCTCAAAACCGAGCGCCGGGCAACTATAGCGTTGCTCAGCGCTGCCATACAGAAACCAGTTTCAGACGTCCGCTCTATTGTTGAATGGCTGATTGAGTTAGGAATGGTGGAAGGCGTCGGAAATGGTAGTGCTAGGCGATATATGCTCAGTTCTAAGGTGTATTCTATCACTAATAATAAAGTAGGGTATATTCGGCAGCGCGGCTGGGATACGATGCAGGAACGTGAACTGATTGTGACACACCTGAATCAGTACGACAAGATTACTCGTGAGGATGTTGTGGAATTGTGCAGATGTACGCCTAACCATGCTTCGTGGCTTCTTCGTCAGTTAGTAAAAGATGAGGTAATTCAACTACACGGTGCAGGCCGTGGTGCTTTTTATAAAAAACTCTAATAAACTTAGAGATAGTTAGAGTTTATTAGAGTTTAGGCAGAAAAGGTATCAAAATTGCGGAGCTATAAAAGTTTTCCAATATCACCATTAAGCAGGTCAAAAAACGTATGGATGCCGCCCAGGAGAACATTGACGCGCTCTCTCAGGAGATGGAGTCTCTTCAATCCGATATGCATGATGCCCAGAATCTCTCCGATGAGATTATGGTCCAGCATAAGCAAATCCTATCCTGGGCCGAACTCTTTGACTCGACCAGTATCGATGAGAAAAAAGTCATTGCTTCGCAGTTGATTAAAGCTGTTACTCTGACCCGCAACTATGGAATTCAAATTGAGTTTAACATCTCAGAAGCCCAGTTCCTCAATGGTATGGAGATGCGGTAATCCACACAGATGCAGAACTAGCACGGGCGAAAGGGGCAGTGTTATGGTGATTGAAAACGGCGAATGGATCATGCGGGGCATGGACGGGGACGACCCTGCCCGCATCCAGAGCTGGGAGGAGCTCATCCGCTGGATCGATGAGATCGGCTTTCTGCCTCTGTTCCAAAACGAGATAGACGGCTTCTCCGTGGAGGAAAACACCGCGGACCTCGCTTGGTGGACCGGAGACCTGGAGTAGAACCACTGGGAGTGGCGCGCACTTATCGCCCGCAGCGTCCGGGTGGCCTACGGCAAGTTTTTCGGCAAACGAGCTGGCTTCATCTCTAAAGCCCCCACTTCGCCAACTGGCGTCGGGACGGCTATGACTTCGACAGCCGGTGGGAGGATGAGCGGGCCACCATGCGTCAGAAGCGGATCATGGACTGCTTTCTGGAGCAGGAGGAGTGGTTTTCCTCCCAACTGAAGCGGCAGGCCGGATTCGGCAAAGGCGGAGAGAAAAACTTCGAGGGCACCATCACCGACCTCCAGATGGGAGGCTATCTGCTCATCCGGAATTTTCGCCAGCGGATCAACAAGAAGGGCGCTCCCTACAGCTGGCCCAACTCCGTCTACACCACCCCGGAGGCTCTATGGGGTTACGACCACATCGCCTCTGCCTACTCCGTGGACCCAGGAGAGTCCAAAGCGCTGATCTATGAGCAGGTGCAGAAGAATTTTCCGGAAGCCGTACCGAGGACTCTGGACGACGTGCTGGGATGGACCCAATAACCCAATAACGGGTCTGTATCTATATACTAAGGACGAAGGGGGTGAGGGAACATGAAGGAGCGGACCTATGTCTGCTGTGATCTGGAATCATTTTACGCCAGTGTGGAGTGTGTGGAGCGTGGCCTGGACCCCATGACCACCAATCTGGTGGTGGCAGACAAACGCCCTGCCTGGCCGTCTCATCCTCTCTGAAGGCCTATGGCATCGGGGGCCGCCGCCCGGCTCTTTGAGGTAGTGCAGAAGGTGGCCCAGGTCAATGCCCTGCAGAAGTGGAATACCCCCGGCCATCAGCTCACTGGCTCCTCCTGACATGATTCGGAAGTGCAGGAGAATCCCACTCTGGCCCTGGACTACATCGTGGTCCCGCCCCGAATGGCCCACTATATCGGAGCACCAAGATCTACAGCGTCTATCTGAAATATATCGCCCCGGAGGACATCTACCCCTATTCCATCGACGAGGTGTTCATGGACCTGACCGACTACCTGGATACCTACAAGATGACCGCCCGGGAGCGGAACCAGACGATTGGAGGGCACCACGCATGAGCGGGAAGTATGACGATATGCTATACCTGCCTATCCCACCTCCGCCAGACACCCGCGAATGCCCATCTCAGAGCGGGCCGCTATCCTCAGCTTTTTCGTCGCCCTCGCCAGCCACGCAAGAGCCATTGCGGAGACGGCCCGCTTGACGGACCAGAGGATGGAACTAGAGGAAGACACTAAAGCGGAGCTAGACCGACGGCAGGCGGTATTGCTGGAGCACATTGGGGAACTGCCGGAGATCACCGTCACCTGGTTCCAGCCGAATGAGCGGAAGGACGGCGGGGCCTACCTCACTGCCACTGGACGATTGAAAAAATGGATGGGATCCAGAGAGTACTGACCCTGACGGACGGGACGAGAATCCCTCTGGACGATGTGGTCAGCATCGAAAGTGATAGTATCCTGGGATAAGGATAAGTAGAATAGGAGTGAACTGGAATGGGAGCACATCTTGACTGTGCGTTTTCTCTAGAGAGGCTGTCTTTTCTTGTGTTTGCCGTCTAATATGTATACGAAACCTACAAAAATGATCTACGTGTGTTCACAATATGCTTGAAAAAGCGGGGGTTCTATGTTATTGTAGTTATAAAATTTAACCATGCATTCTTTCCCCTAAAAGTGATGCAATTTACTGTACTAGGAGATGTATAAAATGGAATATACTCGTTCATTGCTCTTTGCATCACTAATTCAAGTGACTGGTGTGACAAGTAAACAAGAGCAAAAGTACTGGGGGGAAAAAATATACACTTTACAAGATTTAGCGCATTCTATTGAAGAACAAATGTCACTATTCTCTAAGGACAGAGTACAGGAAATAAATCAGCTAATAGATGATGCCGGCTCATCAATTGACATAATTGCTAAAAAGTTTGAAGAAAAATCGGGGAAAAAGGACTTCTATCGAATTGCGTACTCAATACCAGAAAAAGTGATGTTTTTGGATATAGAGACAACTGGATTAAGCCCTATTTATCATTATGTAACAGTAGTCGGGTGGATGATTAATGGTAAATATGGTTGTTGGCTTGTAGGCACCGATCCGACGGAATTTATCTCTGCATTAAAAAATGCCAAAATGTTAGTAACCTTCAATGGTACTCGGTTTGATTGCAGATTTCTTGATGCAGTCTTTCCCGAGCTAAAGATTAAAGAAAAGCCTAATTTGGATCTCATGCATTTTTGCCGGAAATACGGACTAATCCATGGGCAAAAGAATATTGAGCACATGCTCAATTTTAAGAGACCAGATAATGTATTAGACTGTAATGGAAAGGAGGCAGTTGCTCTTTGGTACAAGTTTATTTTTGGAGATGACGAGGCGCTTCAGCTACTTATCGAGTATAATTTTTATGATGTTTTAGGAATGACATATATTCTAGACTCAGTTTTTTTCCAAAAAATTTACGGGAAAATTTTCCCGAAAATTGGCTATGTAAAAAATTTCTATAATTCCAAGCGTAAATGTCATATTCACTATAGTAAGCGTAGTCTAGAACAAGTGAGAAAATTAATTAACGCAAAAAGTTTTAACTTACGTTTGCTAAAAGAATCTTTTAATAAACGTATTGTTGGAATTGACTTAGCAGGTGTAGTTAAGAATTCTAGCAAAACAGGTGCTTGTTTACTTATTGGAGACCAAGCATCTACACAAGTTCTTAAGTCTGACGAAGAAATAATGGCCTATATTATAGAAGCTCGAGCAGATATTGTGTCGATAGATGCTCCGCTGTCCTTGCCGAAGGGGAGAACGACAGTATATAATGATGATCCAATGCGGGAAAAAGCGGGGATCATGAGATATAGTGAACGGGTGCTTCATTCGAGAGGCGTGAATTCTTACCCGGCGTTGATTGATTCTATGCAGGAACTCACTAAGCGTGGGATTGCATTGAGCCATCAACTTCGAAAACTTGGCTATCCGGTAATTGAATGTTTCCCAGGCGCGGCACAAGATATTTTACAATTACCGAGAAAGAGAACAGACAAGGATCTTTTAAAAACTGGGCTAATACGTCTGGGAATTCATGGAGATTTTGAACAAAAAAAGGTTGTACACGACGAACTTGATGCAATAACTGCAGCTATTGTAGGGAAATTTTTTATAGATGGATACTATGAACCCATTGGTATCCCCGAAGAAAACGACATGATTGTCCCTAGCCGGACAAGAAGGGAAATGCCATTTAATATTATAATTGGAATTACTGGACATATTGCTGCAGGAAAAACAACTATTGCAAAGTATATAAGTGAAAAAGGATTTACTTACTGCAGATATAGCCAAATAATAGCCACTTTATTGGAAAACCAGGATATTGAAGTAAATCGAGGCAATCTACAATTAATGGGGAGCCAGCTGTTTGATTCCAGTGAGCAATATCACTTGAACCAAGAGGTTGAAAAATTTCTGGTGGGCAATTCTTGTGCTGTTATAGATGGAATGAGACATTATGAGGACTATACTTATTGGAAGGAAAAAAATTTTTCTAATTTTTACTTGCTCTATGTAGACACAAGTGAAACTACTTGTGCGATGCGATATGACGGAGGTAGTTATCAAAAGGATGACCACCATTATGCTGAGAAAGAGATAGATCGTCTTCGTGTATATGCAGATTTGGTTGTAAATAATGATGGAACAATTGATGAATTATATAATAAAATTGATGATTTTTTGGGTTTTTTAGATCACCAAAAGGTGGATGTTGACTAGGTGTGGAGGAAAATAGGTATATGGGTGTAAGTGTTATTTTCGGGGGACAATGGGGTTCAGAAGGAAAAGGTAAAACCACATACTTTTTTGCGAAGAAGCTACACGCATCAACAGTGGTACGTGTAGGAGGTACAAATTCGGGACATACAGTTGTAAATGAAGCTGGAGTGAGAACAGCATTTCAAACCCTTCCCGTTGCGGCGCTGCTTGAAGGTATAACGTGTGTGCTTCCAGCTGGTTCATATATTGATCTCGATATTTTAAGTAAGGAAATAGAGATGTGCGGACTAGAAAGCAAAAGGCTGAAGATCCATCCTAATGCTATTATTATATCAAAAAGTAACCGCAATATGGAGGCGGAGAAGCATCTTAATAGAGAAATTGGTTCCACTGAAAGTGGAACGGGTGAAGCTGTTATTTCAAGAATAAGTAGAAACCAAAATGTTCAATTAGCTAAGTATACAGAAGAATTGCGTCCATATCTATGTGATACGGATGAGTTTCTTCGGATGGAACTAAGGCATTCTCATGAAGTTATTATTGAGGGAACTCAAGGTTTTGGATTATCAGTTTTGCATTCAAAAGAATATCCATATTCGACCTCTAGGGACACATCTGCTGCAGCATTCGTCTCAGAAGCTGGAGTTAGTCCTTTTGATGTAAAAAAAATTATAATGACATTACGTGCGTTTCCCATTAGGGTTGCAGGAAATTCTGGCCCCCTTCCTAACGAAACAACTTGGGAAGAAATAACCCAGAGCGCAAAGGCCCCTTCAAAAATTTTAGAATATACGACTGTGACAAAAAAACTAAGGCGAGTGGCTAAGTTTGATTCAGATGTTGTAAAACGGTCTATTATTTCCAATTGCCCTAATATTGTCGTGTTAAATCATTGTGACTATTTCGATTATTCTATTAACAACAAAGAAATTATATCGACACAGGCTGAGAAAGAAATTGAAAAAATAGAGTTACAGATAGGAAGGATTGATTATATAGGGACAGGCGATAGGACGCTTTTTAGTCGAAGGTAGGGGAATAGATATATGTCTGCAAAAATCTTTAATCATTATGATCCTGACACTAAGGATGGCAAAAATAATGAAGCTATTGATTTAACTGTTTATGCTGAAACGGATATGGCCGCTATGGCTAAATATAATGTGTTTGGGAATCATGATCCGTATCCGACAATAATGCCCGCCTTATTGAATTCGGCCGATATCGCAGCATATGTAAAGGCTACAGCCTTAATTTATCCATTTTATGAGGAAAAACTTAAAGGAGCCTCATATGATGTAACAATTAAGGGACGAGTGGTTTACTGGAAATATACTGAATCTGGTACAATTGAAACGCGGAAAATTGATCTTTTAAACAAGGGTGATTGCTTTGATTTGGAACCAAATTCTATTGCTTTTGTTACTTTAGAGCCGATGTTTAGGATTCCAACATATCTCGCTTTGCGATTTAATCTAAAAATAACGCATATATACAAAGGATTATTGTTAGGAACGGGCCCTCTAGTAGATCCAGGATTTTGTGGGCAATTATCTATTCCACTCCATAATCTCACGTCGAATACTTATCGGTTTTTTTATGGAGAAGAATTAATTTCTATGGAATTTACTAAAATGAGCCCGAATACGGCATGGTTGCCGAATTCTTATCCTCTCCAGACACCACACAATGAAAAGTATATTGAAGATGTAATTACTAGCGATCGAACGGTTGAAGATTATATTACTAAAGCAATAAGAAAAGATCGGCTAAATTATGTTATTAGTTCAATCCCTGATGCAGTCAATGATTGTAAAAACGAGGTTAGATCTGCAAATAAGGCTGTTAGCTCGGTTAAAAGGGAGGCACGAATACAAGCTGTGGTTAGTGTCGTTGCGGTTTGTTCGCTGGTTATTTCCGCTGTAGGATTTTCTTTAAATGCGATTAATAAGGCTAATGATAGATATGATGCTTTAAATAGTGAGTACGCAGAAATGAAACTGACATTGGAATCCGAAATAAGTCAGTTACAAGAAGATATACAGCAGCTAACCGTTTCGTTAGAGAATTTACAGGTTAATAGGGGTATGGACTAGGCCTTGTTTGAAAATCGGAAATGTGCCAAACGGCGAGGCATTTTTCGCTAGGCAAGGCAATTTGACGCAGCAATCCTTGGTGGATTGCAAAGGAAATGAACGCAGCATAGCGGAGAGACCCGCCGCTTGGACACGTTGACATTCTTTACAATGTATTATATTAGGGGGCGACAGTACATGAGAATTGAAATATGTGGTGGAATTGCCGCTGGTAAAACTACTTTGACAACCATGCTTGAGTCGCTGGGCTATTCTTGTGTCTATGAAGATTTTTCTTCTATTGCCTTCCTGGATGATTTTTATCATGATCCGGAACTGTATACCTTTGAAACTGAACTTGCTTTTTTACTTCAGCATATGTACCAAGCAAAAAAAGCAATGCAAAAGAGTGACTATTTTATATGCGATTACTCTTTTGAACAGGATTACGCATATGCAAAACAAAATTTGAAAGGACGAGAATGGAGTATTTTTCAATCAATTTATAATGAGATGCAATCTCAAATTGACCAAGCAAGTTTAATTATTAATTTACAGTGTCCTCCGAAAGTTTTACAGGAAAGAATACAAGCTCGTGGAAGGCCCAATGAACAGTCTATAACCCTAGATTACTTAAACGGTACAATTATTCAAGTAGAAAATCGTTTGAAGGAAGTCCTAAGACCCTTAGTGTATATAAATTCCAATATTAATGATTTTAGGAACCCTGAGATTGTAAGAGAAGTCATACTACCCATACTACCTAAAAAATAAACCCCTGGAGCGTTTTACTCTGGTGGTGACATTAAGTGGACAAAACGGAACGTCATGTCCATGTTGGAGAATTAACGCGGTGGTCACTATTTCTAATGGCAGATTTACAATACAAGTGCAACAGCGAAGAAAAAGAGTGACTCAAAGAGGAAAAGCCAGTAAAATGGTAGTTGCGAGCCAACCATAAGGAGGCGTTCCTCAATGAGCCACTACCAACATCTTAGCATAGAAGAACGGGAAAGTATATGGGAAAATCGAATTAAAGGGAAAAATATTCGCGAAATTGTAAAGCATCTTGGACGCAGCCCATTGACAGTAAGCCGGGAATTGAAGCGAAATCAAAGCCCCCAAGGGTACCTGCCATCTGCGGCCCAGGAGCAGTATCAAGTGCGGCGGAGGCGAAGCCGCAGACGTCGGATTCTTCGTTCTGGACCTCTGCGAGATACCGTAGTGCGTTTATTGACCGGCGAATTGTCAAGTCAAGTGCAACGATTTATGAAAGAATACTTCAAATGGGGATTTCCAGCCCAGGTATTTGCGCGGACGGCAGTTAAGCTTATCCATGAATTGAATGAGCAGTTCAGGAGAAAGAGGAACTTTATATGTGTTCTTCGGAATATATTGCCGTAGCAGACCGTTGGTATTTTCATTCGTTCCATACTCCCAAGGGGAATAAGGATGCGCAAAGTAAAACACAGCATTGGGGATTTTCCGAGATATTTCCGTGGAGGGCAAATTCCTGTCCGCGATCTAAGGTGACAGAACGCAATTTTGCCTTTGGAAGTGTCTCCAATATCAAGGCCAGCACATCCGCGACTTCTGACGGCTTTTTGTTGCGGCAAATGCCAGTGAGCAAATATTTTGAGCGGTGATCTACGAGAGTCACCACGTAACGCTTATGAAAACTGTTGTAAACAGTTGTAAACAAGGTAACCTTCAAAATGACTAATCTGACTGCGTTTCTCTGCGACTTTTGGCCGTTCCTCCATGGTTTGGTGCACAAATGAAGCGCGTTTCCGTTTCTTTTTTGTTCCACGCCATCCATTGCGCCTGAGGTATTTCTGCATGGGATAGCGGCCATAACGGTTTTTTCGGCTGCCTTTCGGGTCCATGCACCTGTCTTTCAAAGCACAGTAGATAGTGGAATAACTGACCTGCCGTTCTGCTCGTTCCATCGCCAGGCGCTCCGCAATCTGCTCCGGCGACCACTGCTGTTGGGTGCAAGAATGCACAGATCACTTATATATGCCGGTTCGCATCCCAGATAAATCCCGCACAGTACACAGGCCCCATCATGATTAGTGAGGAGCCTTGCTTGGCCTCAGAGGATGGGCCCGTATTGTGTCGCGTTCGGGAGAGCGTACGGTTCGCATCCGTAAGGTCGTCGGTTCGATCCCGATTAGGTCCACCACACTCGGGAGATCTCGTTTTGAGATCTCCCGAGTTTTTTCATGCTTTCAGGATGCACGATAGTACACACTCTTGTCCCCTTCCGGATGCAGGAAGTCGAAGAACTGTGTGACACTGATTTTGGATAAGGTACAATAAGTTTCGCAAATTGAAAAGTGGATAAAAGGAGACATGGTT
>ERZ1643249.3007-NODE-3007-length-15192-cov-6.796591_pt1 | contig 15192 bp, 16 predicted proteins | sample MGYA00579263_ERZ1643249 | MGnify/ENA primary metagenome ERZ1643249 (study PRJEB29033, sample SAMEA4952264) | chicken gut metagenome | biome: Broiler Chicken; feature: Gastrointestinal Tract; material: Caecum | place: Ireland | collected 2018 | study: Broiler...
CGGCCCGGTGTCTCCTTTTGGCCCTTGCGGCCCGGTGTCTCCTTTTGGCCCTTGCGGCCCGGTGTCTCCTTTTGGCCCTTGCGGCCCGGTGTCTCCTTTTGGCCCTTGCGGCCCGGTGTCTCCTTTTGGCCCTTGCTGGCCCTGCGGAATGGAAAAGTCAAGCACTGCGTCCTTTGCCGTTCCGGTATTCTTTACAGATGCCTGGCTCCCTGGCTGTCCCGTAGTAACATTTCCGATAGCTACCGTCGCGGAAAAATCCCCGTTTTCCGCTTTTTCTTCTATTTCTTGCGCTGCTTGGTTTGCTGCTGTTGCAGCGCTATTTGCTGATTGTGCCGCTTGGTTTGCTGCTGTTGCAGCGCTATTTGCTGATTGTGCCGCTTTATTCGCAGTTCCGGCCGCCGTGGTCGCCGCGGCGGCTGCCTCATTGGCTGCCCCGGCTGCTGCATTGGCGGACTTTGCCGCCGTGTTTGCTCCTTCTGTCGCCGTTTCAGCGTCATCGATGGCCTCGTTTATCTTCCCGATGTATTCGTCAAAAAAATTCGATTCGTTCTGGGATTCATCCGCTTCCCCGTCCGTATAATTTTCCTGGACATTCACCGGCTGCACGAACGACACCAGGTCCTTTTCCTCCTGCGAGATCTGGATCTGCATCTTGCTGTATCCGACCTCTGCAAACATCTGGGTGGTCACGTCCACCGTCACATCATTTCCGGATATGGTCGCTTTGTTGTAGACAGCCATCCCCGATGGTTTGTGGACGAAAACCTGCGCCGTCGCGCCTGAAGGGATTTCAAAATCCCGGAAGTGTATGACGATCGGGATAGCGTTTGTCCCTCTGACATAATCGATCGGGACTTTTACTCCATCCGACTTTGTATATGCGTCTCTATCGATCTGATTCGTCATCGTCTTTATCCCTTTCTTTATATTTTTTTATTTCTCCATCCACGTTTATCGTGTCTGGTTCTCCCGTTCCCATAATGCACTTATTTTCCTGATATGCTTCCATGTCTTTCACTCCCTCAATAGTTCTCTTGTCTGCTAGTCCAACTCATGATCATCCCGTCTTTTACCACTATGTCTGCCCAGTGTATCCTCGTAATGTTTCCGCCCGACCAAGCAAGTCCCGAGATCAAGCTCAATGTCCCGTTTGTATAAGTCAGTTCCCATTCTTTGATCAGTCCATTTTCAACGACAATTCCTCCTGTTGGATTGTCTGGGAAGATCGTTCCGCTTGCCGTGTTGATCATTGCAGGTGTTTTCGACGGGTCCGATGAGTCGAACGTAAATATCGGCTTTATAGCGCCATCTGCTCCAGTTCCGGTGTCGTATCCCAGCCACAGGATGTCTCCTTGCTTACACCACATTTCAACCCCGGTCCTTCCGTCACTCGCTCGCTTGATCGCTCCCGCTCCTCCCACATAATCTCCATTCTCCAGCCACGAATAGAAGCTGATATGGTTGTTTTCGATGTCGACGGATTTGTAGCCATTTTGCGCGATCTGCCTGAAGGTCCCGGTCATCTGCATATCCCCGGTATCAAGATTCCAGTATGACCGCCCCGTCTTGTCCGCAAGCAGTCCTGCGATCAGGGTATTAGCATACCCTCCTTTGGCCGTGAATGCTGTGGTCCAGTCCCAGTCACGTCCGTCTGCCGTCCGGGAGTCCGCAATCTGAAAACCCTGCGTGCCCAGACACATCGCCCCATAAGTCGGACTGGATGGGTCCGTATCCTCAAACAGGATCGCGCGCACATCTTGCTTTTGTGCGATGTTTTTCTGGTACTTCAGCTGCGTGTTGATCGCATTGAGCACGCCGCTGACTCTTTCAGCAATGAGGGTATTCCCGGGACCGATCACTTGCTGGATCGCCTGCAGGGATGAAGTCAGGTCAGAAAAATAGTCATACTCATAGTCTCCAATCGTCATTTCGCCGGCCTGATCCCTGACACAATCCCAGGTCAGCTTGATCACTCTGGCCTCCGTCGTGATCCCGAGTTTGTAGTTATAGCAATGCACGGTGTCCCCCAGCCCGACAGTGACCAGCTCCTGAAAATCCTTGTACTGTTCCGTTCTGGAGAGATCGATCATCGTCACTTCGATCGTCACTGCCGGCAGGTCGGCCCCTGCGGCATACATATCTTCACACTTCTGTGTCAGGACCTCGTCAAGGGCGGCCTGATCTTGACATACGATGATCCCGTTATCTTCATCCCCGTCACTGGCGTCCTCCGCAAGTTTCACATCTTCGAATTTCACTTCCCGGATGTACTTTTTCGCATACTTGTCAATATTGTCACTGTCTACCCACGGGGTATTACCACTCATCGTCCTGCCATTATAGGCCACCGGTATGATCCGGGTCACAACCTCTGACATGTCGATGGTATGACTTAGTCCATCCATGTTCTTCCCGTACCGGATCTCCACGCCATGATCTCCGCCGATCCGCTTATTGATGATAACTTTCTGGTTGTCATATAAGATTTCCCCTCCCCAGACCTGGCAGAACGTGGGAGAGTCCTCGCCATTGATCGCGTCCATCAGGTTCCGGCGCACAAAATACGCGGTTCCGCCCGTTGTAATGTCAGACTCACCGCTATACTTGCTTCCTGCTGTCATGATGTCGAGCGCTTCCTGCCCATTTTTCCCCGTTGGCCGGACGTCCATCAAGAAACAATCGTCGGCCGAATCAAAAAAAATCGGATAGGCCGTTACCTCCACTGAAGAATCCGATTTCACCGCCTTGTCCACCCGGAAAAGCTGTTTATCGCTTTGGAATGTCGGAGCAGCTATGGCCGCCTCTTCCTCCAGGTACTTCCATCTCCCTTCACCGTCCAGCGGATGGCTCATCGTTAGTTCCCAGGCTCCGTTGATCTCACAGGATAATCCACAAGATGTCGGGAAAAGCGTCATATCTCCATTGTTGTCATAATCCGTATTGCTTGGGCTATATACTTGTATCATAATTCCCTCCATCTTGGCGTAAGATTAACCGAAAAACCCGCCGTTGCTGTAATCGCATTTTCTCTCGGTTGCAGCCATAATCTTGCGTAATCTCCTGTCACGTCCGTGTTTGCATTTGACCCATCGTTTTTGTATGCTATCTGCAGATCGGAATCTATGACGACCTCCTGTCCCACATTAGCCGTAAACTCATATCCGTTTACTGTTAGTTCGCATAACCCCTCCCCGGTAATTCGATAGATCGGGGCGGCGACTGCTCCCGGATTATAAATGCTGCCAGAAACCACTATCTCTTTTTCTCCGTTTATCAGGTATGTGTACGGATCGCAGGTAAATTCCGCTGTCAAATTTCCAATTCTGCGGGACGTCCGCTCGGTTGTTGTGATCTTGCAAAAAAGCGCCTTGTAAAAACACTCTGGATCGTCCGAAAACTTAAGTTTCCCACTTCCAGACAGCCACCGCTTTGCGTTCCTGTACACACCCATCCATTTATCCGACGGAGCCATAAAGTTAAACTCCACCGGAATTACGATAGATTCGTATAGGCCCTCAGATATAGTCAGCACACCGTTTCTCCCAGGAACCTCCACTTCTTCGATTCGCTCTTCTGGTGCCGGAATGCTTGGCCGGCGAACGGGGATGATGTGATATTCTTTCCCTGCATGTCCATCAAATTCCACATCAAACATTATGCATGTCCCCCTTTTGCCTTTATTTTCGCGATCTGGTTGTTTGTGATGTATTTATCCGCCGTCCTACCGATCACTTTTCCTTCCAGGATGATAGAATCTCCTTGTATGGTAATGGAATACGAATATGGCACGCTGGCAGATCCGAATGCCCCGTATCGGTCCTTTGTCACAGCTCCGTCAATCGCGCCAGACACGGCCGATGCCGCTCTCTGGATAGTTCCGATGTTTTTGTAGATACTGTCTGCCATCCCTGTCAGCATGTCCGGCATCCAGGTTTCGTAATCTCGCAGCGGCCCTTCATCGGGTCTTGAGAAATGCAGAAATGACCGGATTTTGTTCCCTATGTCCTTAACCGCGTTCACGATTTTTCGAACCCCGGACAGGATTCCATCCGCCAATCCGCTTATGAAATCCTTCCCCCATCCGATCGCCTTTCGCGGCAGAGATGTGATGAAGTCGATGGCTGACTGAAAAGCAGATCTTACGGCAGAACCGATTTTCGAACCGATTCCCGAAATTATTGACACAAGGTTGTTGAAAGCTGTCGAAACCAGCGTTCTGATTATGGTCAAGACGGACGATAAGATAGACTTTACGGCCTCCCAGGCTCCTTTCCAATCTCCCCGCAAAATTGAACTGAATAATTTCACGATATTTTGGACGATGTTCAGTCCTTGCTGGATCAATGTGGTAATCATCGTAACGGTATTTTTCACAACCGCCATGATCGTGTCTCCCCATTGCTCCCAGATAATCGAGACCAGACTGACAAACGCCGAAATGATCTGCTGTATTGTCGAGATCGCGATCGAAATCGCAGACTGAATTTGTGTCCAGATTTCTCCGACCGCCTGTCTGAATCCTTCGTTCGTCGTCCACAGATTCTGAAAAGCGGCCACTAATAGGGCGATTCCCGCCGCCACAGCCGCAACGATTCCTATGATTGGTAAGAGCGGAGCTTGTAGCATAGTAAGGGCCGCCATAACCGATAGAATCACGGGTGCCAGCGTTCCTAAAACGACAATAAGCGTTCCGATTATGGTGATAAATTGCTGCGCCGGCTCTGGCAGGGACGAAAAAAATCCTGCTACTTTTTCCAGGACTCCAGCCGCTAAATTCATCGCATTTGTAACTGCCGGCATGATTGTTTCTGCCAGGTTTCCCATCGCTTTTTCATAATTTGCCTGCGCTTCATTCGATGCGATCAATTCTTCATTGTTTTTCCGAAACCCCTCCGCACTTTCAATCAACCCCTGCCTGGCCATTTCCTGTAGGATCATGTTCGCCCGCTCGGTTTTGTCTGTTGTCGCCTGCAGCTTTTGATTGAAAGCATCTTCTGACGTTCCTGCCCAATTCAATACATCAGCGAATGTTCCCGTTACCGTTCCGGTCTGTGCTGTCTCGTTTATGGCTTCTGCCAAAGAATCAATGGGTATGGAATCTCCATATTGCGCCCACGCCCCTATTGCCGCATCTGTCATTTTTGTTAGCTGGCCCTGAGAGAGGCCCAGCGCCTGAAGGTTTGCCGTTGCGGTAGCCGCCGTTTGATTATCTCCGAGAACTCCATATAGTTGTTTATAGGTCTGCTCGGTTTCCTTGTTTGAGTACCCGAGATTTTTAGAGGACGCTTCTAGCTGCCCCATTATCTTAAGGTACTCTTTCGACTCTTCCACGACCCCTCGCATGGCTTCTCCAGCAGACGAAATCCCGTCCGCCAAAGAACTAAGCGCTTCTGATTTTGATGCGCTTGCAATGTCATCCAGGCTTCTGTCGGCTTCATCCGCCTCATCCGCTAACTTGCTCATTCCTGTTGCCGCATCTCTCGACCCCTGATCGATCTCGTCCAGCATCGTAGCGTTTTTGTCGATGGATGTATTAAGCTGATTGATGTAATTCTGGGTCTCGTTCATAGCGACTTTCAGCTTGGACACGCTTTCCGCCTGTCTATTATAAGCCGCTTCTGCTTTTCCAGCTTCCGCCGAGTTTTCTCCCATCTCGGTTTTGACTCTTTGGTACTCAGTGGCCAATTCCCGGAGTTTGGAAACCTCCTTATCGTACTGGTCTTGCAGGACACCCATTTTTTGTTTTTGGGCGTCCAATTGCTTTTCCAGCAGTTTGCTTTTCGCGATCAGCGCCTGCTGTGAATTTTCGTTTTCCTCAAACTCACTGGTAAGCGCTTTCATTTCAGACCCATACTCCCGGAGGGAATTATTGATCTTTTTTATTTGGTTGTTAAACTCGGTCTCGCCCTTGATTCCTATTCTTGGCCCAATATCATATCCGGCCATTATCTCACCTCCGGGATGAATTCCGTGTCTCTTTTGTCTACAAGTTCAATGTGTCCTTCCTGGGCGCAGAAAAAATCATACAGATCGGACAATTCTCCTATGGGCATACACGCATATTCTAGGTATGGTATGCCCATTTTCCGACCACAAGAATTAAGCCACTCCGGGGAATTAATCCTGGAGTGGCTCCGACATTTTTTTATCTGGCTTTGCCTCCACGTCTTTCCTTGAGCCTCCATCAATGCATTTTTTGATCGCTTCGACTAGTTCTTCCGCGCCAAATACATCTACAGCTATTTCGATCATCTCGGCTGTGAGCGGCGTCCATTTCCCGTCTATGATCGGGTCCTTTTCCGTTACCGGAAGATCTTTTTCAAAAAAGTTCTTGTAGGCACAGCCTTGAGAGATGAGCAGCTCAAGTATTTCAATGATGGCATCCAGCTTTTCCTCTTCTCTTCCTTGCTTTGATATCTTTGCCTTCATTTTCTCGACGCTTCCGTATTTTGCTATCAGCCTCTTGGTTGCTCCAAGAGAAAACGACATCGGGTAGTTTTTCCCCGCGATTTCGATGTAAGTTATCTTTGACATATCTCCTACCTCATTCTTCTGCGATCGCTGCCGCTCCGATTACCCCCGTGCCAATCACGGCTTCAGTGGACGGGGGCGTTATTCCCCCGCCTTTGCTGATATAGTTACGATTCCGGCCTTGACCGCTTTCTTTTCCTGGTTTACTTCTGCGACACATATCGTTGTCCCGTTTGCGATCTGGATGTTCTCTCCTGGTTCCAATGCGGTCCAAGAGGTCAGGTCCTGCTTGTAAGATGGGAGATCATCCTGCTTCTTGTACACATAGCTGTTCCCGGATGCCGCTGCTGGCGTGATCGTGATCACGGTGTCGCCTTCTTCTGTACCGGCTACGGATTCGACTTCCAGAAGCTCCATAACATTCAATACTGTCTTGAGATATTCCAGTGCAGATTCTCTGTCGTCAAACCAAGCCTCTCTTTTCCACGGATTCTTGTATTTGCTGTCATTTTGGTCCGATCTGTTTACTGTGCCTTCAATCTCTTTCGTCTGCCACTCGATGGACTCTCCCTTTGTGGTAGCCGCTTCTGCCGGAATCCCCATTGCCACTTTGCACAAGATCACGGCTCTGTATTTGTCAATATCGTTGATCTGGTGTGTCTCGATGATCCCGAATCCTTTTGGTGTTGATTTTGCGTCATCGTCCGTTACAAGTTCCGTAACGCTTACATCGCCTTCCTCATACTGGATTTCCTTCAATCCAAGCAGTCTTTTTGATGTATATTGGTCAAGGTCTGATGTGTTCAGCGTCAGCGTCCCTCCGTTAAACGTCCCATAGTCATTTTCAATGATATGGTCGTCTCCATAGAGTGGATTATTGTCTGATGTCTCTATCTCTAGCCCGTACTCAATCGCCGACCCTGCCACAAATCCATTCGTATAGCTAACCGTCGCCCCGTTGTAGTTGTAATCACCAAAAACCGGGGTTGTTAATCCCTTAATCGCCATAATTTCACTCCATTCTTGATTTGATCTGTTTGTCTAGTTCTTCCTGCATTGCCTTGATTGCCCGTTTTCTCGCCCTGTTTACCGCCGGCCGCACAACCGGGTTCTTTTTTCGAAAAGAAGTGCCCGATTCTATACTTCGTATGAGCATGGCATTAGGTGTTCCTTTTGGATATTCCTTTGTTTTTACACTTCCATATCCGTCAAATCCTGCTTTTGTATTAACATAGTCCCCGTTACTTTCCATCGGAGCCAGGCCAAATCCATCAATCAAATCCCCTTTCTGTCTCCTGCTTACTCCGGTCAGCATTTCTCCTTTATGGGCTACCGGAGGAAGTCCGTTTTCTCCTTCTTGTATCGGGATTTCTAGTAGCCCTTTTTTAATTTCATCTGCTACTACGTCCGCTCCCTGATATACGGCGCTTTCGATAATTTTCCTTTGACTTTTCCATAGTATTCCAAGCCTCTGCGCATATTCATCTATTTGCGCAAATTCAATCTTTGCCATTACGCCACCTCCCAGACCCATTCATAGTGGATATACCCGGCGCCTCCTTCATCCTGGTTTTCGTATTGGACAGAATTGAGATAATAGGAAATACAAGCGTCCTCTAACGCCTCTTGTATCTTATCCACGTTTCCGTCCGTGTCCTCTTTTGTGAAGTAATCGATCGTCCCCTGGATGGATTGGTTTATTTTCTTGTCGTCCCCCTCCACGGAGCTCCCTTCCGAATCCTCCGCCCAAACAATATACTTGTCCGGCTTTTCCATCGCCTCATAATGGTTCACATTATCCGTGATCTTCCGTAGGATCTCCGGGATTACCTTCAGTTTTGATAACATACTTTTCATCGATCCTTTCCAATGACAGTTTCGTGATCCTAAGTCCATCATCATCCCAGGTTGGTTGCCGCATAGAGATGCGGAATTGATCTCCGTTATCCAACGCGCAGATATCTGTCGTCTTGATGTCTCCCCACCCCGGTACATTGACTACGCACTCAATCAACTGCTTAGCTTGGAGCGCTGTATAAAATCTCTGGATTCCAAGCGTGTCAAAACCGTAATAATACCGCTCCTTTTGTATCAGCCCCGGAATCGGCTTTGCTCCAGGCTCTGCCATATTCTCCGTCTTGTATATAGTCAGGATTCCATCGTCAAACGTTGCCGCCATTTCCCTTTCCTTTCTGCGCGAATAGAATATTATTAAGCCGGTACCGTAGGAATCTCGGCATAGATGTTTCATTGCTTGCTCTTTTGCGGAATAGATAGGCGGCGTACTGTACCACCGCCATATCTATATCCATATCGTTTTCGACAAGCTCAATCCCTTCTCGCTGTATAGCCGTTTCTGCCGTTTTTATAAGAGATTTCAAGAAATCATCGTTGGCCGCTGTCAGCATCTGCAGGTCCTGTTTCAGCAGTTTAAGCTTCTCTTCGCTTGTCATGTCCTTTCCTCCTACAGGATCACTCCGCGGGCTTTCAGTTGCGCGATCACTTCGTTTACCTTTGCCGCGATCGTGGCCGCGTCTGCGCTTTCTGGTGTCTCAATCGCCTCCACTGCTGTCGCGCTACCGGTCAGTCCTGCTCCAGCGGGGCCCTGTGGGCCTTCCGGTCCCTGTTCGCCCTGCGGTCCCTGAGCACCAGCGTCGCCTTTTGCTCCTTTTAAGTTTTTAAAGGCAAAATTGAATACTTTTGCGGTATCCGGCCCAGATGTTGATACCGAGACCTCCGGCGTGCCCGTATTGGCGTCTACGGTCGCGGTTGGCGTTCCAAATCCCGCAGCCGCTCCATCTGCTCCAGCAGGACCTGCGGCCCCATCCTTTCCAGCCGGTCCTTCTGGGCCCTGCGGACCAACCTGCTCATTCTGGACTCCCTGCTCCAGCTTGTTCATCTTCTCCGCAGTGATCACATCTCCTGTATCCCATGTGGTCGGTTCATATGCCATGTGTCTTACCTCCTTATTCCGCTATCGTTGCCGTCCCGATTTCCCCCGTTCCAATCACGGCTTCAGTGGACGGGGGTGTTATTCCCCCGCCTTTGTGATGTTGACGGTGTATACCTTCACAGCATTTCCATTCTTCACGGTCACAGTTAATGGATGCGCGCTTCCATCAGCTGTAAATGTAATCGTTCCGCCGTTTCGTACGTTCTTTCCTTCATAGCTGATCGATACTTCCGCTCCTGCCTGCGCCGGTGTTGCTTCTACCTTTCCACTTGTTCCAGTGGCTGCCGCAATGGTATATGTGGTCACGTCCGGGTCAAAAGATCCGGGTGTCATGGTTTCGCTCCCGACAGACAGTGCGTTCAGATCTGCGTCATTTGCGGTGTCAGCCGCAAAATCCATCACCGTCGTTACCTCTGCATTGTTGATATTGATCGCCACAAATGCCCCTGGGATCACCGGCGCTCCATCTGCTCTTGCCTTCCCGCGGAATACCGTGTTGTCCTGGATGAACTGTACTTCTCTCGAAGATTCGATCTGCATAGCCGCCCGATCGACCCACAGATACAGATCTCCATATCCTCCAATGATATCCCCGTCCGGGATGAACTCCAGGATATCAATGTCTCCGTTTACGATCGGAAGCGTTCCAAACAGGTTCGCCACGATATCCCCCGTAGCCGTGAAGGTGATCAGCTTGGATTTCAGAGTTGCGTATGTTTTTGAATTCATGGCCCAGAACTGATTTCCGCGGCTGTACCTTGTAAAGGTGTTTCCGGCCGCCAGTGCAAGCTGAGACCAGAACTGCGCCCCCGTCAGCGTTGTCCCGTCTACTTTTAAAATATTTGTCTCGCTTAGATCCACCCATTCCGGCGCGTTTGCTGGATAATCGGACGGCTTGGATTCCTGGGCTAGTCTGGTGACGATTCCAAGCGGCATCTTGGACGCGGCACCTTTTCCATATAGGATCGCTTTATCTTCCGCCAAGGCGATAGATTCCGATAACATTTCAACCACCCACGACGCAAGATCCAGGTTTTCCGTGGTGTCCTCCAGCAGGGAGTTGCATACCGGCACATATCCAGCTACCTTATATCCATCGAGTGTGATCTGGTTGAACACAAAGGTCAGCTCGTTAATGGCCCCGCACATTTCCGTCCAGATCGCTTCTGGTACAGTTCCGGCAATGGTCTGTCGCGCCTCTCCCCGGATGGATCGCACTCTTACCCGGTTCAGCAGTTTGGAATAGCGGTACATATTCTCCGAAATCAATTCAAGGAAGACAATCGGTATTTCCAATTCTCCTCCCTGAATCGCTCTTGTAGATCCTTTCATTTCTCTTAATCTTGTCAAAAACGTCTTTACGTCATCTCTCTGGATGATCGCCTCTCTCGTTTCCATCGGAAGCGCATCGAACGCTCTTTTGCTCATTGGAAGGCTTCTGATATTAACATCTACTTTCATGTTCGTCCTCACTTTCATTTCTTTTTTTGCAGTTCTACTGTCTGGCGCCGGAGGTTCAACCTCGGATTCTTCTAATTCCGCTTCCAAGTCCCCGATTTCCGTTTCCAGCTTGGTCTTTGCATCTTCATGCAGCGTCTTTTCTTCATCAAATTTCTCGATCTCGCCTTCGACAACTTCCTGTTCCTCTTTTGTCTGGGCCTCTTCGATGCTTTTTTCCAGTTCCGCCTCGCGGGTCTCGAAATCCGAATCCTTCTCTCTAAGCCCGTCCAATTCCTTTTTCTTCTGCTCGATCTTGTGTCTGAGCATGATCTGTTTTAATGCCATCTACTTTTCTCCTTTCAGGCGGTTTTTCATGGATTCCCGCCAATCATTTCTTTTTTGTTCCTGTGCTTCATGGAGGCGCTTTTTCGCTTCCTCAAGGCTTTCCTTCGCCCTTGCAGATATACTGGTCTGTGCGTATGCCGGGAATGTACACGGGCTTACCTCGTACAGTTCCACATCTGTCAATCTTGTGCGATATGTGCCGTCATCGTCCCAGCTTTCCTCCATCGCCCGGATGTCGAATCCGAAACTGCATCCACGTACATCTCCCCGCGCGATCCTTGCATATCCGTTTTTAGCCTCCTGGTCCTCTTCGTTGATCTCGTTGCTTCCATACAGGCCGATTTCATCTTCCCTCAGATCGGCCGTGCGGTTTATCGTTGACCCCAGCACTAGATCCGAATTATGGTTCCACAGGACTTTCACGTCTTTCCCTTCTCGGAGCGTTCTGGAAAACGCTCCCGGCGCAATCTCTTCGATCCATCCCGGGAAGACCTCATACGGCTGATTGAACACGGAAAAATATCCGTCAATATATCTCCTTCCGTCTTCTTCCCTGGTTTTAAAAGCCTCTTTCCCCTGGATCACTCTTCGTTCCATTATCCATCACCCCCATTCTGCACTAGCTTTTTCTGGTCCCCGATCATTCCGACCGGGATATAGTTTTCTAGGATTATCAATTCTTCTTCGTTTTCCACTGGCGGAAGCCCGATCCAATCCCGCACTTCATCCCTTGTCATGATCCCTCGGATATATTGGTCGTCTGCTATCGTAGCCAAGTCTCTCAACTCGTAGTTGTACAGCGATCTTGAGTTGAATCGAAAATATAGATCTGGGCTGTACAGAAGTTTTTTGGAAAGCTCCTGCTGGATCATCTGGGCCAGCGGCATAATCGTGGATGAAATGAAGTTGTTCCATTCCTCCCGTTTGAACTCTCCTACTCCCAAAACAAACGGCGGCACTCCCAAGATGGACGCCACCGTCTTTTTGTCAAGCTGAACCATGTCCGCCAGTGCCAGATCTGAAAGGGACAAAGGCTTGATCTGCTCAACTTCAAATTGTTCTGCTGGAATCATCCACGGTTCTCCGACTTCTGATGTGTCGATGTAATCTTTCAAAAGTCGCGACCTACCCTCCGGGCTGGAAAACTCGTCCGTCAAAGCGTCAACCTTAACGATGATGGACGGCTTCCATTTGCTCTGCATAAATCCCTTTTCCGTCGCTGCCGCCTGCTTGAGGTTATTCGCCACATCTCGGAGCGCGACCTGTAACCCTTCTCCTTTCCACGGGTAATAGTTTCCCGGATTTAAGACAAAATGAAGGATTTGGTCAGGATCGTACTCCTTCCCGTTGATCGAGACAGAGTAATCCCATATCCCATCCGGGATAAAAGCCACCATCGCCGCCGGTATCGGTTTCATGTCTCTCAGATAGCCGCGCCGGAACTGCGGGTATACCACCGCATTTCCGTCCCCGTATAGATAGAGCGTGCTGATGATCCACTGGATGAACGTTGCTCTGGTCATGTGGCTGTTTGGATTGATGTCTATTTTTCTGCTCAATTCGTCCTGTACTCTCACATCCCCGCTTTCTGTGTTCCTCATGAGGTGGATGGTCATACTCCCAACCAGTTTCGCGATCTTGCTCACCCCTGTTATGATCTCAGGATTATGGGCCAAACTTGTATACCCCTGGCACGTCAACGTCTCGAATGCCTCTTTGCTGCACAGCCACGACACCGTTTTACTCTGCGTCGGCTCTGCCCTTGCTCTTGTCTTGTGTCTTTTCCGCTTACTCATGTTCTTTCTCCTTTCCAAACCATGCGTTCGCCTTCCGGCTCCGCTCCATGTTTTCCAGATATCTCACACACGCAAAAACCGAAGCGTCGAATAGATCTATCCGATGCTCCGGCTGTACTTTGTCGTATTGGATCATGTCATCGGTCTTTTCCACCGCCATGACATTCTCTACGCAGTACTCATATGCCTCTGAGTGCATATAGTATAGGTTTCCGTCTTTTGCGCTTTTCTCAATATGTCGGAATCCTTCCGACTTCTTGTAATAATATTGCGGCTGATCGATAATATTAAAATGCGCCCGCTTCATTCCGATAAAATATTCTCGACAGAATTTACGGTCATGTCCGACCTGCTTGATCTTGAATCCCATGTCCCGCATTTCACAGAACCACTTTATCACATCCGCCTGGTTGACCGTCGGGCTGTTACACAGCGTCAGCCACCCGTCTTCCGCCCATCCGAATAACGGTATGTTGTCTTGATCCGCCTTCAGGTGCGCCGCTACGACTGGGAAAAACGCATGTGTGATAATGATGTCCGTCCCTTGATAGTGTCCAAACAATGCCCCCGCCGTTAGATCGTGGAGCTTCGATAGGTCCGCCCCTCCATACCAGTCAATCGGAAGTTTGGCAAGTTCTCGGAGTTTCCAGCTATATTTCTTGTCGCTCCTTCTAAACTCGTCAATGTCGAAATACGCTTTCAGCGCGTTGGTGTAGACATTCAGAGACTTTGCGAAAAAGTCTTTCCTCTGCTGCGGATCGTTCTGTGCCTGAAGCGAATCATTTAGGATATCGTCTGGCCGGATGGACACTCCGTAGGCCGGATTGGCCATCTCGTGTATTCTTGGATCTGTGAAGTCTACACTTCCATCCTTTACCCCTTCCGGGGCGCAGCACATAAAGATAAAATACTGCTCGTCCTCGATCGTTCCGTCCAGAACCTTTCTACAGTATTTTAATCTCTGTCCTAAAAACAACTGTTCATTGTCTCCGGCTGTGGAGATTCCGATCATCAGTTTGTTTGTGTACGCTTTCATCGCCTCTTTGAACAGGTTATATTGTTTTGGCTGCTTGAATGCGTGTATCTCATCAGTGATCGCAATGTTGCAGTTGAGCGAATCTTGTGCGTCTGGATTTGCCGCAAGAGCGCGAATATAAAAAGAACCATCTGGCAAGGATGATTCCATAGAGTGTTCATTGTTATTGTCGATTACTTTTATACTTCCTCCATACTTCGCGTTTTCCCCCATTCTATCAACGTTATACTTCAAGAAATTAAAACTCTCCAGCGACTGCATAAGGGCCGCGGAGGCGATATATGTCTTTGCCCCGCTCTTCCGGTATAGAATGGACAGCGCCCAGGACAATGCTGCCGCGAAAGAAGTCTTTATATTTTTTCTCGGAATATAAATAAGGGCCTCGTGATACCTTACGATATCCGTGCCCTTTAGTTTAAATCCTACTAGATTGTAGATGATAAATTTGTGAAACGGCTCCAACAAAAACTTTTCGCCTCTCAGAGGCGTCCCGTCCAATCGTTCCCCCTGCTGATGGCAGAGCGTTTTTTCTATGATTTGGATGCAAAACTCTGGCGCCTTATAGTCCATCCAGTAATCTTGGTTTTCCAGATCTCGGAAGAATCTCTCTACTGCCTGCTTCAATTCCGGGCAGGCAATCTTTCGACCGTCCCTAATGCTCTTGGCGTACTCCAGGACAATTGTCCAATTTTTATGTTTCAATTTCTGCAAGGGCGGCCGCCAATCCTTTCTTTTTTTCTTCCTTCTTTGGTCCCTCTCCGGTCAATTTTTTATAAGAACTTGGTGTGAGTCCCAGTTCTCTCCAGTACGCCAGCGCCGTCTTATTCAATTCGTCCCACATGACAAGGAGCGGGTTCTTTGTCGTGTTTGTCGCCCCTGCCTTGTTCGTATATTCTACAACTGATTTTCCTCCGCTTTTCTTAAACTCTTTGTACGTTTTATCTCTCTGTTCCAGGATCATTGCAAGGGATTCCACTGCACTTTCATAGGCTTCATTCCGCAATCCCAGAGCGGATAATTGCTTGTTTATTAAGTTTTTCCACTTGGTTTTGCTCATGGCCTGCATGGTCATACCCCTTTCTCTCAATTTTTCCCTAGAGTTGGAAATGCTTACCCACAGCCAGTAGAGCCGACCGGAATGTCCCCGTCTG
>ERZ1643249.3008-NODE-3008-length-15190-cov-9.709415_pt1 | contig 15190 bp, 16 predicted proteins | sample MGYA00579263_ERZ1643249 | MGnify/ENA primary metagenome ERZ1643249 (study PRJEB29033, sample SAMEA4952264) | chicken gut metagenome | biome: Broiler Chicken; feature: Gastrointestinal Tract; material: Caecum | place: Ireland | collected 2018 | study: Broiler...
AAGAGGGGGAGGAGAAGGGCTTTGGCCCTTCCCGGCACCCCTATTATTATGCCGGCCTATATTACATACAGGAACCCAGCGCCATGACTCCGGCCAGCCGCCTTCCGGTAAAGCCGGGAGAGAGGGTCCTGGACTTGTGTGCAGCCCCTGGAGGAAAGGCCACAGAGCTGGGATCACGGCTTTGTGGAAAAGGGTTTCTGGTGGCAAATGATATCAGTAACAGCCGGGCAAAAGCCCTTTTGAAAAATCTGGAACTGACGGGACTGCCTAACTATTATGTGACCAGTGAAGATCCGGAAAGGCTGAGGGAAAACTTTTCCGAATACTTTCATAAGATATTGATCGATGCTCCCTGTTCAGGAGAAGGAATGTTCCACAAAGAGCCTCAGATGGCCCGTTATTGGGAAGAAAAACCCCCGGCCTATTATGCACAGATCCAGAAAAAACTGATTCTCCAGGGAGCGGACATGCTCCGGCCGGGAGGGATGCTTCTCTATTCTACCTGTACTTTTTCCAAGAAAGAGAATGAAGAGGTGATCGCTTTTCTACTAAAGGAACGGCCGGATATGGAGACTGCAGATCCTGTGCCTTATAAAGATTTTTCAATGGGATTTCCTTTAGAGGGAGAAACGGAGGAAATCAACAGCCAGCTTAAGAAGTGTATCCGCCTTTTTCCCCATAAGATTTCAGGGGAAGGACATTTTGCCGCTCTTCTGAGAAAGAAGGGCGAGGCGCCAGAGGAAAAGACCGCAAGGGAAAAGAGTGTTTCTCTGCCTCTGCCGGTCCAGGAGTTTCTGAAAACAGTGTCCCTGGACTTCTCCGGGGGATCCTTTAAAACAGAAGGAGAAAGGGTCTATTTTCTGCCGGGAGGAGAAAAGATGCCAAGACTCCGCTACCTCCGCACAGGGCTGTATCTGGGAGATGTGAAAAAGAATCGGTTTGAGCCCAGCCAGGCTTTCGCCATGGCTCTTTCTCCGGAGACTTTTGATTCTTGTATGAACCTTTCCTCAAAAGATATCCGGACGCTGAAATATTTAAAGGGAGAGACTCTTGATACAGCGGATCTTCCCACAGCCCGCAAAAAGGGCTGGCAGCTGGTATGTGTGGACGGTTTTGCCCTGGGCTGGGGCAAATTAAACGGAGGAATCCTGAAAAATAAATATTATCCGGGCTGGAGGCTGATGTAATGGGAAAGATCAGATTGGACAAATTCCTGGCAGATATGGGTCTGGGAACCAGAAGTGAAGTAAAAAAGGAAATCAAAAAAGGATCCATTCAGGTAAATGGCATGACTGTGAAAAATCCGGAGTATAAGATCGATACAGGGAAAGATCAGGTAACTGCAAAGGGACAGCAGGTTTCTTATGCGGAACTGGAGTATTATATGCTGAACAAGCCGGCGGGGGTGGTCTCTGCCACAGAAGATAAAAGGGAAAAAACAGTGGTGGAGCTGATCACAGAAAAAAGGCGGAAAGACCTCTTTCCTGTAGGCCGGCTGGACAAGGATACGGAAGGACTCCTTCTGATCACCAATGACGGGGCTTTGGCACATGAGCTGCTGTCTCCCAGAAAACATGTGGATAAGACGTATTTTGTGAAAGTGAAGGAACCGGTGTCCACGGAACATGTGAAATTGCTGGAGACGGGAGTGGATATAGGAGAAGAAAAATTAACTCTGCCTGGGAAAATTTCCCGGATGGCTCTGGAGAGGACAAGTCTCTGTCTTACGATCCGGGAGGGAAAATTTCATCAGATAAAGAGAATGTTTCAGGCGGTGGATAACGAGGTGCTGTATTTAAAACGGCTGTCTATGGGTACGCTGGAGTTGGATGAAAATCTTGAACCGGGAGCATACAGGCCTCTGACTCAGGAAGAAATTAAGAGGTTAAAAGAACATGCTGGAAAACAGAAAAGCAGTGATATTTGATTTAGACGGGACACTGGTGGACTCTATGTGGATGTGGAAGGAGATCGACATCCAGTTTCTTTCCGGGAAAGGAGTGGTGATTCCCGAAGATATCCAGGCTTTCCAGAATCAGCTGGAAGGCATGGGATTTACGGAGACCGCCGGTTTCTTTAAAGAACGGTTTCATCTTACGGATTCTATAGAGGAGATCAAAGACACCTGGATCCTGATGGCAGAGGATAAATACTGTCATCAGGTTCCTCTTAAGCCAGGAGCAGGGGAGTTCCTGGAAGCATTGAAAAAAAGAGACTTTCAGATCGGGATCAGCTCCAGCAACAGCCGGGAACTGATCCGGAAGGTTTTGAAAGCCCATCATATAGAAGAATATTTTGGCTGTATCACCACCTGCTGTCAGGTGCCTGCAGGAAAACCGGCGCCGGATGTTTATCTGGAGACTGCCAGGGGACTGGAAATTTCTCCAGCGGACTGCCTGGTGTTTGAGGATGTGCCTATGGGAATCCTGGCAGGAAAACGGGCGGGCATGAAGGTCTGCGCTGTGGAGGATGCCTTCAGCAAAAAGCAGGAGAAAGAAAAGCGGGAACTGGCAGACTGGTATATCCAGGATTATTACGAAGTTCTCAGGGAGTGCCTATGAGTAAAGAATTTTTGCCGGTGACACGGGAAGAGATGGAAAAGAGAGGGATCTTTCAGCCGGATTTTGTATATATTTCCGGAGATGCCTATGTGGATCATCCTTCCTTTGGAGCGGCTATCATCACAAGATTGTTAGAGAGCAGAGGCTATTCCGTAGGGATGATTCCTCAGCCGGACTGGAAGAAAAAAGAGAGCATTGCTGTTTTCGGAGAGCCAAGATTGGCTTTTCTGGTATCAGCAGGGAATATGGACTCTATGGTAAACCATTATACGGTTTCCAGAAAGCACCGGAAAACCGACGCTTATTCCCCGGGAGGAACAATGGGACTCAGGCCGGACCGGGCTGTGACGGTCTACAGTAATCTGATCCGGCAGACCTATAAAGATGTTCCCATTATCCTGGGCGGGATCGAGGCTTCTCTCAGAAGACTGGCCCATTACGACTACTGGGCAGATACTATGAAGCATTCGGTCCTTCTGGATTCCGGAGCGGATCTGATCTCCTATGGCATGGGAGAGAGGAGTATCCTGAAAATTGCTGAAGCTCTGGATATGGGGATCCCGGTGGAACATATTACCAATATTCCCGGAACCGTATACCGAACCAAAGAACCTCCCCAAAAGGGGATCCGGCTGCCTTCCTATGAGGAAGTTTCCACAGAGAAAAAGGCCTATGCCGAGAGTTTCCGGATACAATATGAAAATACCGATCCTTTTACGGGAAAGATATTAATAGAAAGTTATGGAGGAAAAGGGTATATTGTACAGAATCCTCCTTCTATGCCCTTAAATCAGAAAGAGATGGATGAGATTTACGGACTCCCCTATGCCGGAGCTTATCATCCCATGTATGAGAAGGCAGGAAAAATCCCGGCGATTGAGGAGATACGCTTCAGCATTACCAGTAACCGGGGGTGTTTCGGCGGCTGCAACTTCTGCGCTCTGGCTTTTCACCAGGGCAGGATCGTCCAGACCAGGAGCCAGGAGTCCATATTGGAGGAAGCAGAAAAGTTCACGAAGGAGCCGGATTTCAAAGGATATATCCATGACGTGGGAGGGCCTACGGCAGACTTCCGACATCCTTCCTGCAAAAAGCAGATGACAAAGGGAATCTGTACCAATCGGCAGTGCCTTTTCCCCAAACCCTGCAAAAATCTGGAAGCAGACCACAGGGATTATCTGGAACTTCTTGGAAAGCTGCGGAAGCTGCCTGGGGTAAAGAAGGTGTTTATCCGTTCCGGGATCCGGTTTGACTATGTAAATGAAGATCCTTCCCCGGATTTTCTGGAGGAACTGGTACGCTATCATATCAGCGGCCAGCTTCGGGTAGCTCCGGAACATGTTTCCGACCGGGTCCTGTACTACATGGGTAAACCGGAGCATCAGGTCTATGAAAAATTTATCCGGAGATTTTATAAGATAAACGAGAAATATGGAATGAAACAGTATGCAGTGCCATATCTGATGTCTTCCCATCCGGGCTGTACTATGAAGGAAGCGGTAAAGCTGGCAGAGTATGTAAGAGATATGGGTTTTACGCCGGAGCAGGTCCAGGATTTTTATCCTACGCCCTCTACTATGTCCACTTGTATGTACTATACCGGTATCGATCCCCGGACCGGGAAAAAGGTCTATGTGCCAAAAGATCCCAGAGAAAAGGCTATGCAGAGGGCTCTCCTCCAGTACCGGAAGCCGGAAAATTATGGACTGGTCCGGGAAGCTCTGGAAAAAGCGGGGAGGACAGATCTTATAGGATTTGGCGGGAAATGTCTGATCCGGCCCCGAAAAGGGGAAAAGCCGGGGAAAACCGGGGAAAAGATTCAGGAAAAAAGGGGACAGAGCCCTTCGGGAAGAGAAAGAGCTGGAAAGTCCGGAAAGAAAAAGACTATCCGGAATGTACATCGAAGAAAGACAAAAGGGTAAGGTTGTGATATGATGAAAACAGCGGTTGTCACAGGAGCTTCCTCTGGCATAGGAAGAGAGTTTGTCCGGCAGATCGCCGGGAAGTATTCCTGGCTGGATGAGATCTGGATTATTGCCAGAAGGGCCAAAGAACTGGAAAAACTGAAAGAAGAGGTCCGGGAGGTTCCTATAAGACCTTTGTCTTTAGACATTTCCAAGGAGGAGGAACTGGAAAAACTGAAAGATCTGTTAGAGAAAGAAAAACCGGAAATCCTGTTTCTGGTAAATGCTGCAGGAATGGGAGTACAAAAAGAATTTGCCGGTACCTCTCTTAAGGATGTTGTTTCCATGACAGAGCTAAACTGTACTGCCCTTACAGGGATCACCAGCCTCTGCCTGCCTTACTGCCGGGAGCGGGGACGGATCTTTATGCTGGCCAGTGCCGCAGCTTTTATCCCCCAGCCGGGATTCGGGGTATATGCGGCTTCAAAAGCCTATGTGGTGAGTTTTTCCAGGGCTTTGAACCGGGAACTTAAGGACCGGAAGATCCAGGTTACTGCAGTATGTCCCGGTCCGGTAGATACTCCTTTCCTGGAAAAAATGGGTGGAAAGGACCGGATGCCCGCTTATAAGAAGCCTTTTATCGACAGGCCCCAAGGGGTAGTGAGAAAAGCTTTAAGGGACGGAGCAAAGGGAAAGGAACTGTCTGTTCCGGGAATCTCTATAAAGATCCTGGAGGCAGGCTGCAAGATCCTTCCTCACGGCCTGATACTGAAATTTATGGAAGGAAAGTCAGATTCATGAGTAAGACGACAAAGAAAAAGATCCGGAAGGGAGACTTCGGGTATGTCAAGACACAGCAGAAAAAAAGGATTCTGTATACAGTCCTGGCTTTTATTGCCCCTCTTCTGGTGTTTTTTACAGGACTGTATATTAACCGGACCAGGAATACGGTTTTTACGGTAGTTGCCGTAGTGGCCTGCCTTCCGGCCTGTAAATTTGCGGTAGACATGATCATGATGTTTTTACAGAAACCTATGTCTGAGAAAGACTATCAGGAGATCGAGAAACACCGGCATGGCCTTACCTGTGCCTATGAGCTGGTGATCTCTGCCTATGAAAAACAGTCTTTTGTAGATTCTCTGGCAGTCTGCGGCAATAATGTGGTAGGATATACAAGCAGAGAGAAGACGGATACGGCATTTGTAGAAAAACATATCCAGACCATGCTCCGGCAAAACGGATTTTATGTGACGGTAAAGATCTTTCGGAGGCTGCCGGACTATACCGCCCGTCTGGAGACCATGTGGGAGCACAGAGAAGCTCTGGAAAAGGACATCAAATACCGTCCAGATCCGGCGGATCCTGATATGACCAGAAATGAGAAGATCATGTCTGTGCTTTATGCGATTTCTCTCTAGGAGGATTTATGGAACAGATTACAGTGAAACCGGGAGACAGCGGACAGCGCCTGGACAAGTATCTGGGAAAATATTTAAAAGAGGCTCCCAGGAGTTTTCTATATAAGATGATGAGAAAAAAGAATATAACTCTGAACGGGAAAAAGGCCCAGGGAAATGAAATCTTAAAGGAAAAAGATGAGATCAGGCTGTTTCTGGCCGCTGAGACCATAGAAAAATTCCGGGGGTCTATGAAAGAGGAGGGAGTTCATGGAACCCTGGATATCCCTTATGAGGACGATCAGGTGCTTTTCGTAAACAAACCTGCGGGAATGCTTTCCCAAAAGGCTTCCAGGGAAGATGTTTCTCTGGTAGAATATATTGCAGGCTATCTTCAGGAGAAAGAAAAAAGGGGCGAGGAGAGAGGCGATACTTTCCGTCCCGGTATCTGCAACCGGCTGGACCGGAATACCAGCGGCCTGGTGGCAGCGGGAAAGACAGTAAGGGGGCTTCAGGCTCTGTCGGAGTGTTTTCGGGAACGGTCTATGGAGAAATACTATCTGACCCTGGTCAGCGGCAGAATTGAAAAACCGGCTTATATCAAGGGGTTTCTGAAAAAGGATGAAAAGAAAAATCAGGTAATCATATCAGAAAAAGAAATTCCGGGAAGCCTTCCCATTGAGACCAGGTATAAACCTCTGGAAATTTCCAGGGGAGGAGATACTTTGTTGATGGTGGAACTTTTGACCGGCCGTTCCCATCAGATACGGGGCCATCTGGCAGCAATCGGCCATCCGGTCATAGGAGACAAAAAATACGGGGAGAAAAAGAGCAATGAACGGTACGAGAGGAAATATGGCGTAAAAAGCCAGCTTCTCCATGCCTGGAAACTTTGTTTTCCAAAAGAGGAGGGAACGCTGAAAGGCCTGTCTGAAAAGACTGTAACTGCCAGGCCGCCGGAATTGTTTCTGAAAGTCCTTGGAGGGGAAGGATTTTCTGAAGAGTTATACAGAGAAAATAAGGGAGATACAGAATCATGAAGAAATCCATCGGAAAAGAACTGTGGGAATATATAAAAATGATCATCTTTGTGCTGATCTTTGTGCTGGTAGTAAATAATTTCCTGATCATCAATGCAAAGATCCCCTCACCGTCTATGGAAAACACCATTATGACCGGAGACCGGATCTTCGGAAACCGCCTGGCCTATGTGCTGGGAGATCCTCAGAGGTTTGATATCGTGATCTTCCGGTATCCGGATGATGAAAGCCAGCTTTTTATCAAAAGGATCATCGGACTTCCGGGGGAAACTGTGGAGATCATAGACGGCAAGGTCTATATTGACGGTTCCGAGACTCCTTTGGACGACAGTTTTACACCGGAGACGCCTACGGGAAATTACGGGCCTTACACAGTTCCGGAAAACTGCTACTTTATGCTGGGGGATAACCGGAATAATTCTAAGGATTCCCGTTTCTGGCAGAATACATTTGTGGAACGGGATGCGATCCTGGGAAAAGCGGTGCTGAAATATTTCCCGGGGATCAAATTCCTGGAGTAGGAGGCAGTTGGATGGGAACCTGGAATTCCAGAGGACTGAGAGGATCTACTCTGGAAGAATTTATCAATCATACCTGTCAGCTGTACCGGGAAAAGGGACTGGCTCTGATCCAGAAAGTGCCTACCCCTATTACCCCGGTGCAGATCGATCAGAGGAGCCGGCATATTACCCTGGCATATTTTGAAAAGAAAAGTACCGTGGATTATATCGGCGCTGTCCAGGGAATACCGGTATGCTTTGATGCAAAGGAGTGTGCAGTGGATGTATTCCCTCTTCAGAACATCCACCAGCACCAGGTAGACTTTATGAAAGACTTTGAGGGACAGCAGGGAGTGGCTTTTCTGATCCTGTATTTTTCTCACAGAGATGAGATCTATTATCTGACCTTCCGGCAGATGTACCGCTTCTGGCAGCGGGGACAGCAGGGAGGCCCCAAAAATTTTAAATATCAGGAACTGGAACCCCAGTGGTTTCTGGAAAGAAAAGGAAATGTTCTGGTACCTTTTCTGGACGGGATCCAGAGAGATCTGGAGAGCAGAGAATAGAAACCTGGGGGTATATACTGAAAAACGAAAAGGAACTTCTTTAGAGGCTCCTTTTTTTGTATACTTTATTTATCATGGAGACTGGTATATCTATGCTTTTTTGTAATTTTAAGATATTCTCAACAGGTATTAGACCTGGTTTCGATGGGAGACTATACTGTTTTATAGAATAAAAGTAAATGCAGGAAAAGACAGAAGGCAGGAGGAAAAGGATTGGAGGAAAATTTAAAAACCATACGGCAGGTATTGGAACAGGTAAACCAAGTGATCCTGGGAAAGGAAGAGGAGATACGGGAGGTCATGCTGGCCTTTCTGGCAAAAGGACATGTACTTTTGGAGGATATTCCGGGAGTGGGAAAGACCACGACGGCAGTAGCCTTTTCCCGGACCATGCTTCTGGATTACAAGAGAGTGCAGTTCACCCCGGATGTGCTTCCCTCAGACCTTACCGGGTTTTCTATATACCGGAGAGAGGAGGAGAAGTTTGTCTATCAGCAGGGAAGTATTTTCTGTAACCTGCTTTTGGCGGATGAGATCAACCGGACTTCTCCAAAGACTCAGTCTGCGCTGCTGGAGGTTATGGAAGAGAGAAAGGTAACTGTAGAAGGCGTTACCAGAGAAGTGCCGGCGCCTTTTCTGGTCATTGCCACCCAGAACCCTCTGGGAAGTGCGGGAACCCAGCAGCTTCCGGAGGCCCAGGTGGACCGTTTTATGGTGGAACTTTCCATCGGATATCCGGACTTTGAAAGTGAACTGGCGATGGCCATGGGAATTACAGACAAGAACCGTCTGGAAGGACTTACTCCGGTAATGAATGGAAAACAGCTTTTAGATATTCAGAGAGAAGTGAGCGGAATTTATATCAGTGAGGAAGTTTTCCGCTATATTGTAGGACTGGTGAGGTCCAGCAGGGAAAATTCCAATGTGGAGAGAGGAGGAAGCCCCAGGGCCACCATTGCTCTGGTCTGTATGTCCAGAGCAGCGGCCTGGCTGGAGGGACGCAGCTATGTGGTTCCGGGGGATGTCATGGAGCAGTTTCCCTATATTATCCGGCATAGGATCCGACTGACTACAGAAGCCAGACTGGAAGACATCTCAAAAGAGCAGGTGATTCGGGAGATTTTAAAAGCCGTAAGGCCTCCCAGGCCGGGGGAGAAAAAATGAAGCGGTTTTTCTTTATCCTCTTTATCTTCCTGATCTGGTATATGGCTGCCATGTACCGTATCCCATCTCTTATGGCTCTTTCTGTGGCCCAGCTTTTTCTGCTCCTGCTTTTGTTTCTTATGACCAGATATTTCAGGAACAATTTCCAGGCAGGATTCTGCAGGAAAAAAGAGACTGTGAGAAAAAAGGACAGGATTTCTGTGCAAATATGGACAGAAAACAGATCCATTCTTCCCTTAGGAAGATATCGGCTGCAGTTTTACAGCAGCTATGAAAAAAGCCGTAAAGGAAAGAGTTTTCCCTATGACGGCAGTATAGACAGTAAAAAAGAGAAGAAGAGGAGCTGCAGCTGGAAGCGAAGTGGTGCGGAAAATTGTATATTTCCCTGGAACAAAAACAGGTATATGACTACCTGTCTCTGTTTCACTCCAGAGTGAAAGAAAATCAGGAAGCAGAAATTGCCGTGCTGCCTTCCTCCCAGCCGCTAACGGTGATCTTTTCAGAAGCGGATACCTGGGAAAACCAGGGACAGGGAGAAGGGGCCTTACGGCCGGAGAGAAGCTCCGGCGGGGAAATCCGCCAGCTGCGGGAATATGCGCCGGGAGATCTGGTAAGAGGGATTCACTGGAAACAGAGTGCCAGGACAGATAAGCTCCTGGTCAAGGAGTTTCAAAAAGAAGAGGAAGAAGGGGTTTCTCTTTATCTGGATTTTTCCGGGGAGAAGGAACCCGGGCCAGAGGAGATGAGTGCTTTCTATCAGATTCTTTCCGCTTTTTTGCTGGGAGTGTTGAAGGAAAAAGCAGCTGTAAGGGTAAAGTGGACAGACGCTCAGAAACGGTCTTTATACCGCAGGGTAACAACAGAAGAGGCGTGTATGGATCTGCTCCTGCTTCTTTACGACAGGGAGGAAATTCTTTTTATCAAGAGACCTTCCGGAAAAAATTTCATGGAAGATTTTACTTTAAATCTGAACAGGGAAATCTATTATAAAGAGCAATGCATACATAGATTCAGTCTGGAAAATTGTGAAAGAGAATTGAAAGAAACAAAGATCATCCTTTCATAAGAGGAAAGGTCAGGATGGATTTATACAAAAGGGAGGCGTCAGGATCATAATAGGGAAAAGGATAAAAGAGAGAAAATACCGGAACATACCCGCAACTGCAGACAGCTTTATCAGTCTTCTTTTTCTCTTTACGGGGATATATGGACTGTTGTTCTTCCTCTATTCTGTGGAAGATCTGGAGTTTACCTCCTGGATGGCGAATCTGGCTGCAGCTGTGACCGGGATCTTTCTCTGGGTATTATTAAAACAGGCCCGGAAGACCTATGCAGGTATCGGAATGGGAATAACAGCAGCCGGGGTTCTTCTGCTGCTTGCAGCAAGCAGAAGCCTGAGAGAGGAATTTTTTGATGTTTTCCGGGGAGTTTGGGGCAGTCTGCAGGAAGGACCTGCAGAAGTTACAGGAGCAGGGATCCTTCTGGCAATCCTTTTGATATGGATAGGATTTTTCTTTGAATTTGTTCTCCATGCCCACGGAATACTTTACCTTGTTATTACCTTTTTACTTCTTCTGGCTCCTCTATTGGGCCATACACCGGGAAGCGGATCTGTTTTCCTGATGACGGTTTTTCAGCTTGTGTTCTGGACAATGACAGGAGCCAGGAAGCTTGCTTCTAAAAATAGGGATCTTCTGAAAAACAAAATCAGCATTGGGGTATTCCTGGGCTTTGCCGGGATCTTTTTCATAGCCTTTCTCATTGTATCTTTTCAGGGAGAAGGACTGTACCAGGCTGCCTATGGTGCGGAAGGAGTCCTTCAGAGAACGGTGAAACAGATTACCGGATTAGATCTGAACGCCTCTGACGGGAGAGTGAGCCGGGGAAATCTCTATCCCACAGGCAGAGAACAGTTGGAACTGGTCACCGAAGAAATGCCTACGGAAACCTTATATCTGAGAGGATTCAGCGGAGGTGACTATGAAGGAGGAGAATGGCAGGAAGACCGGGATGAGGAAATCTATGCCTTAATGGAGGAGAACAGCCTTCACTGGGGACAGTGGGAAAGCTGGATACCGGGTATCTATGAAAGCCTTTATTTTGTGATGAATCAGAATATGAAAGGCATGGAAGAGGGTGTTTCAGACAGGGTTCTGGCAGTTCGCTATCTGAACGGCTGGAGAGGAGACTGGTATGCTCCCTATTACAGTATGTGGAGCAGAAATAACCAGAGATATGCAGAAGATCTCTATGGCTTTCGTTATTTTCAGCAGGATGAGATGGATATCCGGTGGGATAATATTCAGACATTTTTTGCAGATAACGGGGATATGTATCAGGAGGTCCAGGCGGCCTATGAAAAAGAAGCGGTGGGGATCTACACCCAGGTTCCTGTGGAAGAAATCCCCAGATTGACAGATCTGTGCAGAGAAAATCCAATGGAAGATCTGGATCATATCACTTCTTTTATCCTCTATACCCTCCAGAGTAATACATCCTACACCAGGACACCGGGGATGTTTCCTTTTAACGAAGATCCTGTAGAATATTTCCTGTTTCAGGGAAAAGAAGGGTACTGTCAGCACTTTGCTTCTGCAGCGGTACTGATGTACCGGCTTTACGGGATACCTGCCAGATATGCTTCCGGCTATGCGGTTTCGCCTTCAGACTTTGAACAACAGGAGGACGGAACCTGGCGGGCAGTTGTAACAGATGTCTCTGCACATGCCTGGCCGGAAATCTTCATCCATGACTATGGATGGACTCCTGTGGAGGTGACACCTTCAGGAAACGGCGATTCTGTCCATTATCCGGGATTTGATGCACAGATGTTCCAGGAGATTGTGGCAGACAGGGAATGGAATATGGCAGTCCCAAGCCTTCAGAACCGGGAGCAAGAGAAAGAAGAGGAAGTTCAGGAAGCAGAAAATGCAGGATCTCTGTCTGAGACGGACTGGAAGATTCCGGGAAAACTGGCAGGTTTTGGAGGTGCAGCATTGGCGGTTCTCTGTGCGATTTTGTACCGGAGTTATAAAAAAAGAGATCTGTGGATCCGAAAAGGCGGCATGGGCAGGCTTTTTGACCAACTGCTCTTTGATCTGCATTTTTCCGGCAGGATGAAAAGTTATCAGGGTTGGGAGGAAGATTTTGGGCAGAAACTTGCCGAAGAAATACCGGCGGTGTCTGAAGAAGAGGCAGAACAGATCGTGAGAACTGCCAGAGAGGCGGCTTATGGAAATCCTGAGGAGTTTTCAGGAGAAAATTATCAGGCAGCTTATACAGGCTGCCTGAAGATAAGATCCTATATACTTTCAAAAATACCTGCAACAAGACGTTTCCTCTATTACCTGCGGGTATCTTTCCGGCAGTTTTCTCTTTGATATTGTTTTCTGTAATCTGTAGGAAGGTCATTCATAACGCTTTTAAAAGCGCTTGTAAATTTACTCTGACTTTCATAGCCTACCCGGCGGGCTATGGAAGCAATGCTGTCCTGGGATTCCCGGAGCATGGCCGCTGCCTGACGGATACGATACTCTTTCATATAGGAGGCAATGGGAAGGCCATATACAGACTTAAAAATGTTTTTTAACGCAGAGCTGTTTATAAGATATTTTTTTGAAAGCTCTTCAATGGTAAACCGTTGTGAAAGATTCTCTGTGATAAGGCTGTGGACGGACTTGATCACATCGACCTGGTCTGAGTAATAGGGGTCCACTGCTTTTCCCAGGAAAGGATCCTCCATATAAAGAAACAATAGAAGCTCCTGACACTTTAATTTTAAGTAGGGGGATTTCATTTCCTGGGGCAGATCATAAAGCTCTGAAAAAATGTGCTCAGCTTTGGGATTGGCAGGAAATGAAAAAATTTCCCGGGAGGTTCCGAATTTATGGAAGAGAAGTTCTTTCTTGAGGCCGGCCTCATTCAGCGGCGAAGGCAGGGTCTTTCCTAAAATATCAAGATCCAGGGAGACGGTAATGCCTTCGTAATACCCAAGAGGAAAGGTGATTTCTGTGTTTGATTCTTTACATGCGGCTCTTGCGTGGACCGCCAGGTCGCCTTTTCCCATATAAAGACTCTGACCGTTTTCCATATTCCAGCCGATCCGCCCCAGATTACAGTGGTCCACCTTCAGGACACAAGGCTCGTGGGTGTGTGAAAAGGACAGCTTTTGTCCGATACAGCAGCTAAAAGTGATTCCGATTCCCGGATATAAATCGAAGTGTTCCAGCATCACCCTGGTATTTCCGGAATCCGGAAGAGCTAAAAGTTGTTTTTTCGCTGATCCTGAATGAGGGTCATGATGCAGGAAAAGAACTTTTCCAGGCTCTACCGGTTCCAGGATTCTCTTCAATTGGCAATAGATTTCTTTTTCCATACAGCAAAACTCCTTCAAACTTTTAAAACACTAGCTTTCAGGACAGGTGATCTTCCCCAGCTTCTCTATGGTATGGTGAAGGACCTGGGCCAGTTCCGTGTCGGCTGTGCGGTAATACATTTCCTTCCCTTCTCTGCGGCTGACGATCAGACCGCTGCTTTTTAACAGTTTCAGATGGTGGGAAACTGCAGGACTGCTCATATTTACCAGAGCGGCAATATTCAGTACACACTCCTCACAATGACACAGCAGCCAGAAAATCCTCAGCCGGCTGGGATCTCCCAGCTGCTTCATTGCCTCGGAAACACCGGCGATCTCATTTTCTGTAGGCATATGCTGTGCGACTTTTTCTTCGTTATATCCATGATCATGGGGTAAACTCTGATTCTTCATAATGCATCCCTCGCAATTAAAATTGTTCCATTTGGAAATAGTTTTCGCCCAAATAGAAGAAGGGCGGATGTTCCTCTTGACTTATTATACATTCAGAAGTAAAGTATAGTCAACAATTAAAAGATTATTTAATTAAATAAACGATAAAGAGTAATCGGAGAGGAGATCACAATGAAGAAAACTTATAAGATCGATGTGGACTGTGCAAACTGTGCCAACAAAATGGAAGATGCGGCAAAGAAAACCGCTGGTGTAAAAAATGCAGTTGTTAATTTTATGACGCTGAAAATGCAGGTGGAATTTGAAGAAGGCCATGAGCCGAAAACAGTTATGCAGGAGGTTTTGAAAAACTGCAAAAAAGTAGAAGATGACTGTGAAATTTTCTTATAAAGCGGGGCTGACAAAGGGTGAAAAAAGGTTGTCCGGAGGGCAGCCTTTTTGTATTTTTTTCTGTACAAAAAAATTGACATCCCTATCTATTTATGATAGACTTGTTTAAAAAGTGAAATTTTTAACAAAATGTTAAATAAAGTAAAATAAGATCAAATTCTGCGAGGAACGTTACTTTATGAAAAGACATAAACAGATATGGGTGGTCTTTTTGTTTATGCTTTTATTTGTTCAGAGCGGTTATTATTTTTCTGCTTCTCAGATGCCGGCGGGACATCTGGGAAGTGAAGGGGAATCCTTTTCTTCCAAAGAAAAGGGAAAAAAGACGGCGGTTATTGCCCCTTTAACGGTCAAGGATGTTAAACTGTTCTGGACCAAAGAAAAAAGAGCGCATTTTTCCTTCCCTGACTTTTCTCAGAAGCCTTCTTATATAGAGACAGGGGCATCAGAGGAAAAATATTATGAATGTAAGGATCATAGGTATTTTAGCAGACAGGAAAAATATGAGCTGACAGATGGTCTGCGGGCACCGCCCGGGGCAGACCATACGGCAGCAAAGACAGCATAAACAAATATTAAACAAACAATAAGGAGTGCAGAAATGAACAATTCAGGAAAGACCAAAATCGTGGTTGTAGGAGCAGGAAATGTGGGAGAGGCCATCGCCTATACTCTCATGGTGAGAAAACAGGCTACAGAAGTAGTGATGGTGGATTTAAATGAGAATAGAGCAAAGGGTGCAGCACTGGACGTTTTCCATGGCGCAGGATTCCACTGTCCGGTAAGAGTAAAACAGGGCGGATATGAAGAATGTGCAGATGCAGATATCATTATCGTAACAGCGGGTATCGCAAGAAAGCCGGGACAGACCCGTCTGGAACTGGCAAAGACCAATGTTTC
>ERZ1643249.3009-NODE-3009-length-15188-cov-30.322937_pt1 | contig 15188 bp, 14 predicted proteins | sample MGYA00579263_ERZ1643249 | MGnify/ENA primary metagenome ERZ1643249 (study PRJEB29033, sample SAMEA4952264) | chicken gut metagenome | biome: Broiler Chicken; feature: Gastrointestinal Tract; material: Caecum | place: Ireland | collected 2018 | study: Broiler...
TGGTGACTGCTATTGCCATCAAGTCGGATGGCGGCCCGGCATTCTATAAACAGGTGCGTTTGACCAAAGATGGAAAGGCATTTGAAATCATGAAGTTCCGCAGTATGCGGGTGGATGCCGAAAAAGATGGTGTTGCACGGCTTTCGACCGGCGATAAAGACGACCGCATCACACCAGTGGGACATATCATCCGCAAATGCCGCATCGACGAGCTGCCCCAGCTTATTAACATTCTGAAAGGTGATCTGTCCATCTGCGGTCCCCGTCCGGAACGCCCTGAGATCGCGGCGCAGTACTGTGAGGAAATGCCTGAGTTTGCGCTGCGCTTGCAGGCCAAGGCGGGGCTGACAGGCTATGCGCAGGTGTATGGGAAATACAATACGACACCCTACGATAAGCTGCAAATGGATCTGATGTACATCGCGCACCCCAGCATTGTTGAAGATCTCAAAATTATGCTGGCAACTGTAAAGATTTTGTTCCTTCCGGAAAGCACGGAGGGAATCGCGGAAGGGGCAACGACGGCGATGGGGAAAGAAAATGGGGATAGAACAGCCGTTTAGGATTGATATAGTTGGCACGAAAAATGAGAGGAACAACAGATGAAAAAGGTTTTATTTGTTGCGACGGTTGTAAAAACGCACATTATGGAGTTCCATATTCCATATCTCAAAATGTTCAAGGAAATGGGCTGGGAAACAGTAGTCGCCGCGCGAAATGATTATGAGAATCCTGCTGACTGTGTGATTCCCTACTGTGATACATATTACAATATTCCATTTGAACGTAACCCGTTAAAGCTAGGAAACCTGAAGGCCTATACGGATCTGAAGAAGGTTATCGATGGGGGTGGCTATGATATCATCCATTGCCACACGCCTGTTGGTGCAATGCTGACTCGTCTTGCTGCAAAGCAGGCACGAAAGAATGGTACAAAGGTGTTTTATACGGCACACGGTTTCCATTTCTACAAAGGAGCACCGGTAATCAACTGGCTTCTGTATTATCCGGTTGAAAAATGGTTGTCCCGCTATACCGATGTCCTTATAACGATTAACAAAGAGGACTATGAAAGAGCTAAGACATTCAAGGCTGGTAGGGTGTGCTATGTTCCGGGCGTTGGTATTGACCTAAAGAAGTTTGAAACATCCGATGAACTTCATAAGGGAAAACGCAGTTGGCTCTGTAAGGAATTCAATATTCCAGAGGATGCCATGATTTTGCTGTCTGTTGGCGAAGTGAATAAGAACAAAAACCATCGCGTTGTTATAGAGGCTTTGGGAAAACTAAAACGCAAGGATATCTATTATGTGATTTGTGGAAGAGGTCCCTTGCATGATGAATATGTGTTTTTAGCGGAACAGCTCAATATTGGTAAGCAGATTATTTTAACGGGATATAGAACAGACGTGGCAGATTTCTATAAGGCTGCGGATGTGTTTGTATTCCCCTCGTTCAGAGAAGGACTTCCTGTTGCGGTAATGGAAGCTATGGCAAGTGGTCTTCCGGTTATCTGCTCGAATATTAGAGGCAATATCGATTTAGTTGATGATGGTGTTACAGGATTGATCTCCAACAACACACCTGAAGAATTAGCAGAGATTATTAACAACATGCGGAATGATGTTACTCTCCGCAATCAGCTGGCATCCGCTGCATTGCAAAAAATTAAGCAATTTGATTTGAACAGCGTGGAAGATAAAATGACCAAAATTTATGGGTTATGGGGTAAGCAATCTTACCCTTCAAGGTGTTTATAAAGGACAGCAAATCCGCAAGGAGCTTGGCATTTCGTTGGATGCCAAAGTGGAGTTTTCTGTCAGTGAGATTAATAAGAACAAGAACCACAAAGTTGGCATTGAAGCCCTTGCTAAATTAAATGACCCGGATGTCTACTATATGATTTGTGGTCGCGGTCCGCTGATGGATGTACATAAAGAATTGGCGAAGGAACTTGGAGTCGGGGACAGAGTCGTTCTTACCGGTTAAAGAACGGATATGGCTGACTTCTACAAGATGGCAGATGCTTTCCTGTTCCCCTTGTTCGGAGAAGGGCTTCCGGTTGTGGTAATGGAAGCAATGGCAAGTGGATTGCCAGTGATTACTACCAAGATTCGTGGCAGCAGCGATTTGGTCGAAAATGCAGAAGTTGGCGCATTGGTGACTCCGGATGATATCATTGGTTTAACAGGTAAATTAAAGAATAGGTTGAACTTTAGCTGGATGAAGGTTATGGGAGCTGATATAAAGAAAGTGAGCATGTTTCGGTTGCACACGGTTTTGGAACAGGTTAGAAGCATTTACCTTGAATCGACCTGACGAGCAGATATGGATTGGAAGGGATAGGAGACGATGAAGATTGCTTTTTTTATTGGAAGCATGGCAAGAGGGGGAGCTGAAAGAGTAATCTCTATTTTGGCGAATCACTATGTTAAAAAGGGCTGGAAAGTAGAAATTATTTTGCTCCTGAAAAATAAAGTCGAATATGACTTGTCAGATCAAGTAAAAGTTATTGATATGTCCGGATTGAGTAACTCATATTTCAAAAATGCCGGAACATGGCTGAAAAGAATACGTAGCTACCTTGGCAGTGAAAAGCCTGATTGTGTGGTTTCTTTCGTGGCAAGAATCAATGCTTTGGTACTGACTGCATCTATAGGCTTGAAGACAAAGATTGTTGTATCAGAGCGAAATGATCCAAGGCATGATGGTCGAAGCAATGCGATGCAGGCATATTGCGATTTGATTTATCGGAGATCAGCGGGGATTGTTTTCCAGACTGAGTACGAACGAAGCTGTTTTTCTGATAAAGTACAGAAAATGGGAATAGTTATTCCTAATCCTGTATCTGTCACGGCTATGCCACAACGGGGAGGACAGACTCTAAAAATTATAACAGCGGGTCGTCTGGCAGAGCAAAAAAATCAAAAAATACTAATTGAAGCTGTAGATAAAATAAAGGAAAATTTTCAAAATCTCGAGTGCTATATATATGGGGAAGGTCCTCTAGAGCAATTCCTTAAAGGGGAAATCGATAAAAAAGGGTTGAATAAGGTTGTTTTCCTGCTTGGTAACGTGAAGAACATTTATGAAAAAGTTAGCGAAGCTTCTGTGTTTGTAATGACTTCAGATTATGAGGGCTTGTCGAATTCCTTGATAGAGGCAATGATGATAGGCGTTCCGTGTATTACAACAGATTACCCTGGGGCACGTGAGCTGATTGTTGACAATGAAAATGGAAAAGTTGTCCCGTGTAATGATGCAAATGCTCTAGCAAAGGCGTTGATTGAAATGCTTTCGGACACAACTCAAGCCCAAAAGTATGCAAGGGCAGCAGAAATGAGTGCAAGAGAGTATAGCGCAGAGGTCGTTTTGAATAAATGGGATAATTTTATTGAGGCGGTTATAATTAGGTGAGAGAGAAGATGCAGATGAACATTCTTGTTATCACGGACAAACCATTTCCGTATGGAAGTGCATACTCGTCGAGAGTCAGACATTTTGTTTTGGCTTTTTTAGAGATGGGGGCAAAAATTACCGTTTTGTCTGCCAATTTAGATGTGGATGAATCAGAAAGATTAGGGCTTCAGAACGTCGAATATATTTCTATGAATTACCTGCAGAACAGAATCACTCAGTTGGGAATTGGCGTGGCAAAGCGATATGGTGATTATGCAAAAAAACTCATGAAAGAACAAGAATTTGATGCGGTTTTTGTAAACTCAATAACTTACGCCTTACCTAGAATCTGTAAGATCTCACATGAAAATAAAATTCCTGTGTATGTTGAAAAATGTGAGTGGTATGATGAATCTTCTTTTATATTTGGGAAATTCAATCCATATTATCGAGAATATATAAAGGAGATAGACTCGGTAAAACCAGACGGATACATTACAATTAGTCCATTGTTTGATGATTATTACAAAAAGAAGGGATTTCAATCGATTTGTATTCCAACAATCGTTGATACAGGCAATATAGCGTATTCTGAACACGGGATGTCATCAAAAGTGAGGATCGTATTTTCTGGGAGTTTAGGCAATGGAAAAGAATTGGTTAAGCCTATAGCTGAGTCAATTAAAAGGCTGGGTGACAAGGCAAGATTATTCTCATTTATATTTTATGGACCGACAGAGGAGCAGATTAGAAATAATATTTCGGATGATGGGTTGTTTAAGGAAGTGAAAGAAAATATGACTATCTGCGGTCAAATTCCGCAGACTAGAGTATATGGGAAACTGCGTGAAGCTGATTTTTCTATATTTCTACGAGAAAACCGTAGATCATCCAATGCAGGATTTCCGACAAAATTAGCTGAGAGCATGGCAGTCGGAACACCTGTAATTACAAATACGACTGGAAGCATTGAAAAGTATCTTACAACTGAAAAAAATGGATTCTTGCTCCAAACAGCAACGGCAGATGAATTAACAGATGTTTTTTACGCAATTCTTAAGTTGGAAAATGCTAAGTATAGAAAAATGAGATTTGAGAGCAGAAAAGTAGCAGAAGAAAACTTTGATTATAGGAAATATATTGAGGATCTGTCGAGCCTCTTTTTAGGGAGAAAATAATGGATAACAAAAATAAGCTATTATCAGAAAAAGATCTTTGGATTATTTTTGTCTTGTTTATGCTGATGCTCTTCTCCATGTATTTTCCTTATAGTCATACGATTGCAATTGGGTATCAAATGCTGGTTGTGGCGATTGAATTGATACTGTGTCGCGATAATTCTTGGGGAATTGCTGTCATTGTTATCTTAAACGCAACCAGAGAGTATATTGCAGTTTCGACAATGGACGAATTTGTAACATACTATTCATTAAATGGAACGATTCTGCTGCTATTTGTTTTAGTTTTAGCTGCGCTTAAGATTTATGAAAAAAATTGGATTATGACGATTCAGCCAGCAAATGCGATTCTGCTGCTGTTTGGATTGCATCTGTCAATCTCACAAATATGGGTATCCAATAAAGATGAATACACAGCTTACTTTCCGGTTATCTGCGCCATTTATATTGTTGGATATTTAGCGCTTGAAAAGGAATCTGCAAAAAAGACAGGGCTCCTTACTTTTATTTTTTCTGGTTTTTTTATGGCGATTGGTATTATCCCTTATTATTTGAGTAGAGGCTCTCTAGTGGATTTGACGGCTCTAATTAATGGAAATGGATTGCTTGTTGATAGAAATTATCAATCGCTTTTTCTGATAATATGCATTTTGAGTGCAGTTGTTTTCCTTAAGGAATATGGAAAACTTTGCGGTATTGGGCTTTGGATTCTTTCTATAGGCGTACTTGTTGCGGATGTATTCATAGTCGTGGTTGGAGCGTCCAGATCCGCATTGCTTGCATTGGCAATGGCTGTTCTTGTTTATATTATAGTAAATGCAAAATCTATCGGACGAAACATAATAATCATATTAGCGTTGGCAGTCGTTGTTCTAGCAGCATACAATCTGGGTTTTCTGGACTCGATTCTTGCACGTTTTGCAGAGGGAGATGTTTCGTCCGGAAATGGGCGTTTCGACCTATGGATTATGTATATGAATGAGTATGAAAAGGGAAACATAATTCAAAAAATTTTTGGACGAGGACTAATTGGAAAAAGTATTATTAGTCAACCGGCTCATAATTTGTTTGTCAGTGTGTTATTTTCTTTTGGTGTTGTTGGATTGTTTACATTTCTGTGCTACTGCGCAGCCATTGTTCTGCGGTGTTTGAGAGATGATAAAGATATTTTGATTGTTTTTGCGCCGCTGATGTTTATGTGCTGTACATTGGAACCCTATTATAGAATTGAATTCGCCGCGTTTGCTTCGATGCTTCCGGTACTTTTGAAGAGTACGGAGAGAGGAGAGTATGATGGATAATTTTGAAGTGCCGGTTGTGCTTTTTTTATTCAAAAGAAAAGATACGATTGTTAGGATTATTGACAGATTTAGACAAGCAAACATAAAAAAATTGTATTTGATGTCTGATGAAGGACGAACAGAAGAAGAAAAAGCCAAAGTAAGAGAAGCGCGACGCATTGCTGAAACTTCCATTGACTGGAATTGTAATGTTGTCAGGAATTATGCTGAAAGAAATAGGGGCGTATATGGCAATATTGCGCTCGGCGCAAAATGGGTGTTTGAGAGAGAAGAATGTGCGATTTTTCTTGAAGATGACAATCTTCCTGAACTGACCTTTTTTCCGTATTGTAAGGAACTCCTAAGCAAATATCAAGATGACAACCGAGTATTGTGGATCTGTGGAACCAATTATCTTGGAAAATATGAATCTGAGAGTGGTGCAAGTTATATGTTTACAAGGCATATGCTTCCCTGCGGCTGGGCATCATGGTCGGATAAGTTCCTAAAGTATTACGATGGCGAAGTTAAGGCGTTTAAGAATCCTTATGTGCGCCAGAGATTCCTTGATGACTTTCCTAATAAAGCAATGCGGGATGTCTATTTGACACCACTGCTTCGGTATGAACGCGAGATGAGTGAGGGAAAGCAACCGTATTCTTGGGATTACCAGATGTGCTTTGCTATAAGAACAAATAGTATGTATGGCATTTCTCCTGTATGTAATCAAATTAAAAATATCGGAGTAGATGCAGAATCTGAGCATGGAGGAAATTCGATGACAAAAATAATGACGAAGAGATTTTGTGGAATGCCATCATATCCACTCCAATTACCGCTCGTACATCCTGCTTGTGTAATGACCGATTTAGTATACGAAAAAAAAATTAACGATATTGTTACACCTCCATATTCTATGCAAATAAGACATTTTGTGGCAAAAAATATAAAAAAGGTCATAGGACTGCGCCCGGATGAGCCGCTTACAGGGAGAAGAAAATGAAAAGAGTACTGTTTGTGCTCCAAGGAATTGGATTTGGTGGTTCAATGACTTCCTTGCTGAACCTTCTGTCTTTCATTCATAAAGATGAGCTGGACATTGACGTTCTGTTTATGGATCGTTATGGAGAATTGCTCGAACCAGCACAAGATGTAGCCAATGTGCTGGCAGAGGACAAACTTTTGCAAGCTGTTTCAACACCGCGTCCAAAGCTGAAGGAGCTAGAGCGATATGACTTGATTTTACTGAGAGCTATCTTAGCGGTTATTGGAAAAGTGAGCCATAAAACGACCAGCGACATTGCTTATACTCATGCTGCCCCAAAATATGATGATAAATATGATTGCGTGGTTGCGTATCAGGAAAGTATAGCAACTTCTTTTGTGGCAGAGATAAAATGCAAAAGGAAGATTGCATGGGTTCATAATGACTATGAAAATGTAAAAAAGATCTGCAGAGGATCGGAAAATTTACGGCGTTTGTATAGCGCTTTTGATAAAGTTGTCTGCGTTTCTAAAGCGGGCAGGAGAAACTTTCAAGAGAAATCTGGGCTTCCGTCTGAACAAATTGACTATGTGTACAATGCTTTAAGAAGCGATTCCATACGGAGTAAAGCAAAGGTACCGGTTGAACTTGTTTTGGACGATATAAAAAATAAAGCCCATGTTTTGGAGCTTTTGGAGAATCGTGCAATCAAGTTTGTATCTTCTGGAAGGTTTGCAGAGCAGAAGCGATTTGATCGAGTTATAAAAGTTGCAAAAAGGTTAAAAGAAGATAAAATTGATTTTAGCTGGATAATTGTAGGTAATGGTGACCAATTTGAACGAATTGAAAAAGCAATTATTAGCGAGAATATATCGGATGTTGTTGCCTTGACTGGAGGATTGAGCAATCCATTTCCGGTGGTAAATGCATGTGATGTGTTTGTCTTGACGTCTCAGTTTGAGGCGCACCCAATGGTTGCAAATGAGGCACTCCTGCTGGGCAAACCCGTTATCACAACGAACTATGAGTCGGCATCGGAAGTGGTTGAAAATGGAGTCAACGGACTCATTTGTGAAATGTCGGTAAATGGAATTTATAATTCGTGCAAGGAATTGGTCATAAACCAACCTCTGATGGATAGACTCTCGAAATCAGCTCGAAAGTTTGAGTATCAAAATGATTGTATTATAGATAAGGTTTTAAGAATCGTGGGAGAGTAAATGAGAGCAGCATCAAAGAATATGACAATGTCAATTATCTGTAGGATAGTCTCATTAATATCAGGTCTTATTGTTCAAAGGTATTTATTACTTGCATTTGGTTCGACGCTTAATGGATTGACCACTTCAATCAATCAAGCAATGGCGTATTTGGTCTTACTTGAAGCTGGTTTGGGCACGGCATCGGTTCAGGCGCTGTATGACCCATTAGCAACGGGAGACTGGAAGACAGTTAGTGGAATTTTCACAGCAACAGGAAAAGAATACAAAAAAATATCGGCAATTTTTGTAATTGCATTGATTAGTATATCTGTCCTTATTCCGCTTGCAGTCAGTAGAGAAGTAGAGTTCTTTACTGCTGGGTTATTGACATTTATTACAGGCGCAAGTTATGTTGTTTCCTATATTATGGGAGGAAAATATAAAGCTCTCTTAGATGCGGATAGAAAAATCTATGTCCTCTATATTTTAGATAGTATCAGTGTTGCACTTTCCTGCGTACTACGAATCGCTGCTCTTAAAAGTGGATTTGGTATAATCCCTGTTCAACTAATAAATTTGGCCTGTATTGCGATCAAAAATGCTGGATATGTTCTCTATGTCAGGCGCAAATATAGTAAAGTAGATTACCATGGACGGCCTAATATTGAAGCCATAAGTAAAAGATGGAACGTGTTGATCCATAGCATCGCAGGAATTGTTGTGAATAATACAGATGTGGTTCTATTGACTATTTTTGGAAGCCTGAAAACAGTAAGTGTCTATGGCGTTTATAATATGGTCTTTAGCCAACTAAGTTCTGCTGTTCAAACAACTTTTATGCAGGCGACGCAGTCATCATTTGGAAGAATATATCACAGTGATAGGAAAAGATATGAAGAATTATACGAATTGTATGAATTTGTTCTTTCATTTGTATTGTTCTTGGTATGTTCAATTGCTGTAGTTATGATTCTCCCCTTTGTAGAAGTATATACAGCAGGAGTCAATGATATAGAATATGTTGATCATCTGCTTCCTATTTTATTTGCTTTAATACTTTTGATGAATCAAATTCGTATTCCAGCACTTATTACAATAAACGTAGCCGGTCACTTCAAGGAAACGCAAAATGGTGCAATATTAGAAGCAATTATCAATGTTGTAGTATCGCTGGGGCTATTTTTCTTTACAGATTTGGGATTATATGGATTGCTTACTGGTACGGTCTGTTCTTATGTATACAGAACAACTGATGTCATCTTATATACTCACAAGCATCTAATAAAAAAGACTATGAAGAGTACTTTGAAGACATATATTGCTGATTTAATGGCAGCACTCACGGTGGTGGGGCTATTTTATATAGCGAGACCTATTCATACGATCTCGTTCATTGGATGGCTACTGAATGCTTGTTGCGTGTCAGCAATAACAATCTTACTTTTTTTGCTAATCAACCTGGCTTTCAATAAAAAGAAAATTATAGAAACAGTTTGTTTTTTATACAATAAAGTTTTAAAGCACTGAGGAGGAACAAGTTATGTCTGCATTCAACAACGCCACCCTTATGATTACCGGCGGCACCGGCTCCTTCGGCTCCACCGTTCTGAAACATTTCCTGGATTCTGATTTGAAAGAGATCCGCATCTTCTCCCGCGACGAAAAGAAGCAGGACGATATGCGGCATGAACTCCAGGCCAAGCACCCGGAGAGCGCCAAAAAGGTCAAATTTTACATCGGCGATGTCCGCAACCCCCAGGCGGTGCGGGATGCTATGCCCGGCGTGGATTACATTTTCCATGCAGCGGCTTTGAAGCAGGTGCCGAGCTGCGAGTTTTTCCCGATGGAGGCCGTCCGCACCAACATCGCCGGCACCGACAATGTGCTGCACGCGGCCATCGACGCGGGTGTGAAGCGGGTTGTCTGTCTTTCGACGGATAAGGCGGCCTATCCCATTAACGCCATGGGCATTTCCAAAGCCATGATGGAGCACGTTATCTATGCCAATGCCCGTATTGCGGCTGAGCGCGGCGGTACGACCATTTGCTGCACCCGCTACGGCAACGTCATGTGCAGTCGCGGCAGCGTGATTCCGCTGTTCATCGACCAAATCAAAGCGGGCAACCCCATCACCATCACCGACCCCAACATGACCCGCTTCCTGATGAACCTGGATGAAGCCGTAGACCTGGTGATGTTCGCGTTCCAGCACGCCAACCCGGGCGACCTGTTCATCCAGAAGGCAGACGCTTCCACCATTGGCGACCTGGCCAAAGCGGTGCAGAAGCTGTTTGGTGACACTGGTACCCAAATCATTGGCACCCGTCACGGCGAGAAGCTCTATGAAACCCTGATGACCCGCGAAGAGCGCCTGCGCAGCGAGGACATGGGGCACTATTTCCGCGTTGCGGCGGACAACCGCGACTTGAACTACGACAAGTTTGTAGTCAAGGGTGAGGTACATACCATGGCCGACGAAGCCTACACCAGCCATAACACTAACCGGCTAGATGTGGATGGGACGGTAAAGAAAATCCTAACTACCGACTACGTGCAGGAAGCGCTGAAAAACTGGGAGGAGAAGCGCGCATGAATATTCTCATCACCGGCGCAAAGGGCTTTGTAGGCAAGAATCTCGTCTGCAACCTGCGCAACATCGCGGAAGGCAAAAACCGGACGCGCCCGGGTCTGTCCATTGGCGAAATTTATGAGTACGACCTGGACACCGACCCCGCCCTGCTTGACGCTTATTGTGCCAAGGCGGACTTTGTGTTCAACCTGGCCGGCGTCAATCGCCCGAAGGAGCAGAGCGAGTTCATGCAGGGCAATTTCGGCTTTGCCTCGGCGCTGCTGGATGCCCTGAAAAAGCACGGCAATGCGTGCCCTGTCATGCTGTCCAGTTCCATCCAGGCGACCCTCATTGGCCGCTATGGAGAGAGTGATTACGGCAAAAGCAAACTGGCAGGGGAGGAACTGTTTTTCAGCTATGGCAAGGAGACTGGCGCCAAGGTGCTGGTATACCGTTTCCCAAACCTGTTCGGCAAGTGGTGTCGCCCCAATTACAACAGCGCAGTGGCGACCTTCTGCAACAATTTTGCAAACGACCTGCCCATCCAGGTGAACGACCCCGCCACCGAGCTGGAGCTGGTTTACATCGACGACTTGGTGGAGGAAATGCTGGATGCGCTGGAAGGCCAGGAACACCGCTGCGAATTCTCCGGGCTGGATGCCGTCCCGCAGGAAGATGGACGGTATTGCTATGTTCCGACCTCGCATAAGGCCACGCTGGGCAAAATCGTGAACTTGCTGGAAACTTTCAAAGCCCAGCCGCAGACGCTGCTCATGCCTGAGATTCCGGCAAGCAGTTTCGCCAAAAAGCTCTACAGCACCTACCTGTCCTATCTGCCCAAAGAAAAGGTGTGCTTCCCGCTTAAAATGAATGTGGATGAGCGCGGCAGTTTTACAGAACTCATCAAAACGGCTAACTGCGGCCAGGTGTCGGTCAATATCTCAAAACCCGGCGTTACCAAAGGGCAGCACTGGCACAACTCCAAGTGGGAGTTCTTCATGGTGGTCAGCGGCCGCGCCCTGATTCAGGAACGCAAGATCGGCACCGATGAGGTGCTCGAGTTTGAGGTCAGTGGCGACAAGATCGAGGCGGTCCATATGCTGCCAGGTTATACCCACAATATCATCAATTTGAGTGAAACCGAAAACCTTGTGACGGTCATGTGGGCCAACGAATCTTTTGACCCGCAGCATCCGGACACATTTTTTGAGAAGGTGAAGGAATGAAGCGTCTTGTGATTCTCGGCGCGGGCGGCTATGGGCGTACTGTGGCGGATGTGGCGGCCCAGTCCGGGCAGTTTGGACCAATTATCTTTCTGGATGATGGCAGCGCCGCGGCGGGTATTGCAGGCAAGTGCGCGGACTTCACGCAGTTCCAGACAGGGACCACCGTGTTTTACCCAGCGTTCGGGAACAACAAAGTTCGTATGGATTGGCTCTACCGTCTGGAGGCAAGCGGCTGCGCGTTGCTGACGTTGGTCCATGCCACCGCCTATATCAGCCCAACAGCGACGATAGGTCAGGGAACCGTTGTTTTACCCCACGCGGTCGTCAATACCGGCGTAAAGATCGGCAAAGGATGCATCGTCAACTGCGGCGCGATCGTCGATCACGGCTGCATCATCGAGGACGGCGTGCATCTTTGCCTGGGGGCTATTGTCAAGGCGGAGAACCGCATCGCGGCGCTGCAAAAAATAGAGGCAGGGGAAGTGGTCGCGGCGCGCGCCTTCCCCGTGGGAGAAAAAGTATGAGTGATTACAGCGGCATTTCGTTCAAAAACAACGGCAAACTCAAGCTGCTCATCATCGTGGGCACCCGGCCCGAGATCATCCGGCTGTCGGCGGTGATCAACAAGACGCGGCGGTATTTTGATGTGATCCTGGCCCACACCGGTCAGAACTACGATTATAACCTGAACGGCATTTTCTTCAGGGATTTGGAGCTGACGGACCCGGAGGTCTACCTCAACGCCGTAGGCGCGGACCTCGGCGAGACGATGGGCAACATCATCGCAGAGAGCTACAAGTTGATGGTGGCCATTCAGCCCGATGCGGTGCTGGTGTTGGGGGATACCAACAGCTGTCTGTCCGTCATTGGCGCGAAGCGGCTGCACATCCCCATCTTCCACATGGAGGCGGGCAACCGCTGCAAGGATGAGTGCCTGCCCGAGGAGACCAACCGCCGCATCGTGGACATCATCTCGGACGTGAACATGGCCTACTCCGAGCACGCCCGCCGTTACCTGGCGGACACCGGCCTGCCCAAAGAACGCACTTACGTCACCGGCTCGCCCATGGCGGAGGTGCTGCACAAAAACCTCGCCAAAATCGAGGCGTCGGACATCCACGCGCGGCTGGGTCTCGAGAAGAAAAAGTACATCCTGCTCTCTGCCCACAGGGAAGAAAACATTGACACCGAGAAAAATTTCCTCTCGCTGTTCACGGCCATCAACAAGATGGCGGAAAAGTATGATATGCCGATCCTCTATTCCTGCCATCCTCGCAGCCGCAAGCGGCTGGAAGCCAGCGGCTTCCGGCTCGACCGGCGTGTCATTCAGCACGAGCCGCTGGGCTTCCACGACTACAACTGCCTGCAAATGCACGCCTTCTGCGTGGTGTCGGACTCGGGCACCCTGCCGGAGGAGAGTAGCTTTTTCACCAGCGCGGGCCACTCGTTCCCAGCAGTGTGCATCCGCACCAGCACAGAACGTCCGGAGGCGCTGGACAAAGGCTGCTTCATTTTAGCGGGCATCGACACCAATAGTCTGCTGCAGGCCGTGGATGTGGCGGTCGAGATGAACCAAAACGGAGACCTCGGTATCCCTGTGCCGGATTATGTGGACGAGAACGTGTCCGATAAGGTGGTAAAGATCATTCAGAGTTATACCGGCGTGGTCAATAAGATGGTGTGGAGAAAATAATAATTGATGATAGAGGAAGGAATCTATATGGGCAAAATTGCTTTTATCACTGGCGCATCCGGGTTCATCGGCTCGAATCTTGCCAAGCGTATCTTGACCACAGAACCAGATACTAAGGTTGTTGGTCTTGATAACATGAATGACTACTACGATGTCCGAATCAAGGAAGCACGTTTGACTGAACTCCAAAAATTCGAAAATTATACCTTTATCAAGGGGAATCTTGCGGACAAAGCACTTATTAACAGCATCTTTAAGCAATATCACCCGGATATTGTGGTCAATCTTGCTGCTCAAGCGGGTGTTCGTTACTCTATTATTAATCCGGACGCATACATAGAGAGCAATATGATCGGCTTTTATAATATTCTGGAAGCTTGCCGGCATTATCCGGTGGAACATCTGGTGTACGCCTCTAGCTCCTCAGTCTATGGCAGCAACAAGAAGGTACCATACAGCACAGATGACAAGGTGGACAATCCAGTGTCTCTGTATGCAGCCACTAAGAAGTCCAATGAGCTGATGGCGCATGCCTACGCAAAGCTCTACAACATTCCCTGTACTGGTCTGCGCTTTTTTACCGTGTATGGTCCTGCCGGTCGCCCGGACATGGCTTACTTTGGTTTTACAAACAAGCTGGTGAACGGAGAAACTATCAAAATTTTCAACTATGGCAACTGCAAGCGTGACTTTACGTATATAGATGATATTGTCGAAGGTGTTGTCCGCGTGATGAGAAAGGCACCGGAAAAGAGGAATGGCGAAGACGGCCTGCCAATTCCGCCGTATGCTATCTATAACATCGGCAACAGCAACCCGGAAAATCTTCTGGACTTCGTACAGATTTTGTCTGAGGAGTTGGTTCGTGCTGGAGTTCTGCCCTCTGATTACAACTTTGAAGCCCATAAGGAACTTGTCCCCATGCAGCCAGGTGATGTGCCTGTGACCTATGCAGATACAGAACCGCTTGAGCGTAACTTTGATTTCAAACCCAATACTCCGCTTCGTGACGGTCTGAGAAAATTTGCTGAGTGGTATAAAATATTTTACATGGTATGAGGAGGAGCAAAATGAAAATTGCAGTCGCAGGAACTGGCTATGTCGGCCTTTCCATTGCCACATTGCTTGCACAGCACAATGAAGTCATAGCCGTTGATATTATTCCTGAAAAAGTGGATTTGATCAATCAGAAAAAATCGCCCATTCAGGATGAGTACATCGAAAAATATCTCGCAGAAAAAGAGCTTGACTTGACTGCGACATTGGACGCAGAAGCGGCCTATAAAGATGCGGATATCGTGGTCATTGCGACCCCTACCAACTATGACAGCAAGAAAAACTTCTTTGATACTACTGCAGTCGAGGCTGTTATCAAGCTGGTCATTCAATATAACCCGGATGCCATCATGGTTGTCAAGTCTACCATCCCGGTTGGTTTTACTGCTTCGGTTCGCGAAAAGTATCACTGCGACAACATCATCTTTAGTCCGGAGTTCCTGCGGGAATCCAAAGCACTGTATGATAATCTTTATCCCAGCCGCATCATTGTCGGTACGGATGTGCAGAACGCCCGGCTGGTGAAGGCGGCGAACACGTTCGCGGCGCTGTTGCAGGAGGGGGCGCTCAAAGAAGACATTCCCACCCTGATTATGGGCT
>ERZ1643249.3016-NODE-3016-length-15161-cov-4.938038_pt1 | contig 15161 bp, 11 predicted proteins | sample MGYA00579263_ERZ1643249 | MGnify/ENA primary metagenome ERZ1643249 (study PRJEB29033, sample SAMEA4952264) | chicken gut metagenome | biome: Broiler Chicken; feature: Gastrointestinal Tract; material: Caecum | place: Ireland | collected 2018 | study: Broiler...
TCTTCCCCGTCAACGGGGAAAATCCCGTGCGGGTGGACTTTTTCGGGGATTCGGTGGAGCGCATCCGCCCCTACGACGCGGGGACGGGGGAGAGGCTGAAAGAGACGGACCGGCTGGTCATTCTCGCCGCCTCCGACGTCTTTGCGGAAGAGGGGGACAGAGAGCGCGTCGAAAAGGCGCTGAAAGGCGAGCTGAAAAATTTCCGCACCACGGAGGCGTACACCCGCGCCGGCGCCATCGCGGACGAACTTCTGTCCGACCCGACGTTGTCCAATCCCTTCCTGATGCCCCTCCTGAAAAATTCCGTCGATTTTTTCTCCGTTTTGCCCGGGAATGCCGTGCTGGTGTTCGATGAAGGGAAGGCGCTCCGGGACAGATTCGACGCGCTCTATAAGGAGCACGAAGAGCGGTATCACCGCCTGCGGGAAGGGGGAGAGGCGTTTTCCTTCTCCTTAGGACAGTATGCGGACAAGGAGGACTTTCTCGGAAAAATAAGTTCTTTCCGCCGCGTCGCCCTGCAGACGTTTGCGGGCAGGAATTTCTTCTTCGAGCCGTTGAAGATCTTCAACCTGACCGCCACGCCCGTCTCCCGCTATCTCAACGGCTTTCCCGCCCTGCTCACCGACGTGAAGAACTGGCTGAAAGGGGGATATCGGGTACTCATGTACTGCGGGGACGCCGCGCGGGCGGCGAAGATGGAGGAGATGCTCGGCGACGAGTACGTCTCCACCGTCCGCCTGCCCGACCGCCTCTCCGACTTCCGCGGGGTGTGCGTCCTGCCCGAGACGGCGGACAGGGGCTTTGTCCTGCACGAATGCAAGCTCGCGGTCATCGGCACGGGGGATCTGTACACCAAGGCGCGCGAAACCAGGCGCATCCGCCGCAAGAGGGGGGATATGTTCTCCGCCCCCGAAGTGGGGGATTACGCCGTACACGAGACGCACGGCATCGGCAAGGTCATCGGCACCAGGAAGATAGAGACCACGGACGGGACGAAGGAGTATATCGCGCTCGAATACAGGGACGGGGACGTCCTGTACGTGCCCGTGGAACACATGGACATCCTCTCCAAATACGTGGGGGATTCCGCGCCGGCGCTGAGCAAGATCGGCGGCGCCGACTTCGAACGGGTGAAGGCGCGGGTGCGCGCCTCCCTCAAAAAGCTCGCCTTCGACCTCAGAAAGCTGTACGCCGAGCGGGCGGAGGCGAAGGGATTCCGCTTTCCCGAAAACGAAGTGTTCATGCGGGAGTTCGAAGACGCCTTTCCCTACGAACTGACCCCCGATCAGGCGGACAGCGTGGCGGAGATCAAAAAGGACATGTGTTCGGACAGGGTGATGGACCGTCTGCTGTGCGGGGACGTCGGGTTCGGAAAGACGGAAGTCGCCTTTCGCGCGGTTTACCTGTGCGTGCTGGCGGGCAAGCAGGCGGCGCTCATGTGCCCGAGTACGGTGCTGTGCAACCAGCACTTCAATACCGCCTGCCGCCGTTTCGCCGATTTCGGCGTGCGGATCGCGGCGCTCAACCGCTTCAATACGCCCAGGGAACAGGAAAAGATATTGAAGGGGCTCGCCGACGGGAGCGTCGATTTCGTCGTCGGCACCCACCGACTGCTCTCTTCCGACGTGAAGTTTAAAAATCTGGGGCTGCTCGTTCTGGACGAGGAACAGCGCTTCGGCGTCGAACACAAGGAGAAGATCAAAAATCTGCGCAAGGACATCGACTGCCTGACGATGACGGCGACGCCCATTCCGCGCACGCTGCACATGTCCCTGTCGGGGATCCGGGACATCTCCACCATCCAGACCCCGCCGGGCGAACGGCTGCCCGTGCAGACGTACGTCGTCGAAGAGACGGAGACCCTCATCCGCGACGCCTGCATCCGGGAGCTCTCCCGCGGGGGGCAGGTATTTATCCTCTACAATCGGGTGGAGAGCATTTTCACGTTCGCGGCGAACATCCGCCGCATCCTGCCGGAGGCGGAGATCTCCGTCGCGCACGGCAGGATGGACAAGACGGCGCTCGAAAACAGCGTGTTCGACTTTTACAGCGGCAAGTCCGACGTTCTGATCACCACGACCATCATCGAAAACGGGATCGACCTGCCCAACGCCAACACCCTCGTCGTCATCGACGCCGACCGCCTGGGCATCGCCCAGCTGTATCAGCTTCGGGGCAGAGTGGGGCGGGGCACCCGGCTGGCGCACGCCTATTTCACCTTCAAGCCCGAACGGGTGAAGACGCAGAACGCCTCCGAACGGCTGAAAGCGATCATGGAATTCACCGAACTCGGTTCGGGGTATAAACTCGCGATGCGCGATCTGGAAATCCGCGGCGCGGGGAACGTCCTGGGCGCGGAACAGCACGGGCACATGGACAAAGTGGGCTACGAGCTGTACGCCAAGCTCCTCAAAGAGGAACTGACGGGGGAGACGCAGACGGTGGCGGAGCTGGACATCCGCGCCGACGCCTATATTCCGGAGCGGTACATGGAATCCCCCGCCGCCCGGATGGACGCCTACAAGCAGATCGCGGAGATCTCGTCCGCCGCCGATTACAAGCGGGTGTACACTTCGATGGAGGACGCCTACGGTCCCCTGCCCAAGGCCGTGGTCAACCTGCTGACGGTCGCCGTGTTGAAGAGCTATGCGGCAAAATTCAACATCCGGAAAATCTCTCTCGTCAAGGGGGTGGGGGCGCTGGAATTTCCCTCTCTCGAATCGCTCGGCGACAGGCGCATCCAGGCGGCGATGGACAAATACCGTTCGCACGTCCGCCTGAACATGACGGAAGCGCCCGTGGTGGAGTTCGTCGGGGGGAGAGATTCCGCCGATCTCATGGCGGGAATGACGAAATTTTTGAAATTTTCTCTGACTTTCACAAGTTTGTAACCAAAATCGATTGCACATTTGCGCGGAATCGGTTATAATAGATAAGTGCAGAGTGCCGCAGTGTTTCGGGTCGGCGCCTGCGCCGGCGATCGCCGGAGAAATAATCGGAGCGGTTTTATGAAGAACAGAAAAGCATTCAGAAGAACAGCGGTATCGGCTCTCTGCGTCGCGTTCGCCCTTTCGGCGGCGTCCTGCGGCGAAGGGATGATCACGACCAACAGCGAAAAGGACATGGCGCAGGTCGTCGGTACCGTGAATATCGCCAATCACGAAGAATTTCAGGAGGGCGGGCAGTACGCGGCTTATGCGAGCGCCATTTCCAGCGTCAATTCGGACATTTTGAAGCGGGATCTCGTGGCGTATTTCCTCAATACGGGATATACTTATGTCCAGAGTTACGGCTATACCTACGAGCAGACGTTCAATCTGCTCATGGACAACCTGGTAAACCGCAAGATCATCGTGCAGTACGCCATGGCGTATTATTTCGAGCGGGGCGCGGACGCGGGCGACGAAGAGTATGGCGGCGTTTATTCGGTCTCCGATTATACGCAGTACGTCGAAGAACAGACGGCGGCGCTCGACGACGCCCTCAAAGTGCATTACGAAAACCATCCCGAACTGCTCACGCTGCAATATTTCCTCACCGAAGGGGGCAGGGACGGCACCGATTACGACCGGGCGGTCTATTCGCTGAAATCGATGATCAATTCCACCCTCGATTCGGCGGAGACGGACTACATTTCCGATCAGGACGATACCTCTTCTTCGACGGGGGATACCCGTACGACGCCGACGGGCGTGGGCACCGAAGTGGAGGATTATTATCCCGTGGACGCCGAAGGCAATCTCGATTACGACGTGTATACGGGGCACAATACGCTGGACAGCTGCGGGCAGTACGAGGCGCAGGACGGGTCCACGCAGTCGACCCGCCGCAGAGCTTATAACGTGTTCCTTTCCAATCTTTCGGCGAATAATCTGCTCAACGAAGGCGAAGACACCGGAAATCTCGAAGGCATCGATTATTATTACGTGGAACTCGCCAGCCAGCTTGAACAGGCGCTCATCAACAAATATGCGGACGATCTGAACGACGAAGCGAACGAAGAGCTCACGCAGGAGTACGTCGAGGAGAAATACAATTCCCTCCTCGCGACGCAGAAAAATTCCTACGACAGCGATCAGGACACCTTTGAGACGGCGATCGGGAGCGTTTCCGATACCTCTTTCGTCCTGTACAGTCCCCGCGAAGGGTTCGGCTTCGTCTACAACATCGTGTTGCCCTTCTCGGCGACGCAGAGCCAGATTCTGTCCACTTATACCAACGACACGGGGCTGAGGCAGGAGGAGATCTATCAGAAGCGCGCGGCGCTGCTTTCCAACATCCGCGCCACCGATCTGCGTACGCCCTGGTTCTCGGCGGATGAGGACAGCAATTACGCCTTCGAAGCGACGGCGGAGGATGCCTATTACAAAAATACCTTCACGCAGTCCAATGAGGCGGCGGGGAACAAGACCTATCTCTTCTTCGAGGACAACCTCAAAAAGAGCAGCGGCGACAACGCGCAGTACGAGAAACTCACGCAGTATTACGGGCGGTATCCTTACAACGGCACGGCGACTTTCGACGAGACCGAAGAAGAGTGGAATTTCGTTCCCCAGCGTTTGTCCGTGGATACTTTCCTCGACGAGATGGAAGGGTATTACGCCTATGCGGGGCTGCGGGCGTCGGGTACGGAAAACGCCGGATATATGCAGGACATCTACGACGAGGCGGAAGACGAATTCGATTATTCCAAATTCATCTATTATCAGGGCAAAGTGACGGGCTCGGACGGCGCGACTCTCGGCGGGACCGAGCATAAAGATTATTTCGTCGAAGGGACGGAGGCGTACACCGCCGTGTCCGTGTTCAACGAACTGATGTTTGCGTACAGTTCGGATACGGGCGGATTCAATACCTATATGGGTTACACCGTCTCTCCGTATAAGACGGACTACGTCGCGGAATTCGAATATGCCGCGCAGGCCGCCATCCGCGAAGGGGTGGGCACCTATGTCGTGTGTCCTTCCGATTACGGCTGGCACATCATTTATGTATCTTTCGTGTACGATCAGGCGGGCGAAGTGTACGGTTTCGATTGGAACGAACGGGAGACGGAGGGGACTTTCTCCTATCTCTTCTACGAATCTCTGAAGTCCGATTCCTCTTCTTCCTCCTCCTATTCGTCGATGGTGCAGAACAAGATCCTCGGCGAGTACAACACTTCCTCCTGCGTCGTCCGCTACGAGAACAGATATAAAGATCTGCTTTCGATGGACGCGTGATTTCCGTGCGGGGGCGGAAGAGAGCAGTTTTCTCGCGCCGCGTCCGGGAGCGCGGAAGTGCGGACATAATCCGTGCCGGAAAGGTGCATACTGAGTAAGGCGGCTTTGCCGTCTGTATGTCGCCGGCGGGATCGGCTCAAACGGAAGAATCCTCCGTGCCGCGATCGGCGGCGCGGAGGTCTTTTTACAAAGATTTTTTCGCAGAGGGGGAAATTTTTCCGTTCTGCGTTTGACTTTCCGCGCCGATGCGGGTATAATGATAGGGAAAGGAAAACGAATGTGAAAAAAGGAGAAAAATCATGCTGCTGAAAAACGGAGAGAAGATCGTCTTTGCGGGCGATTCGGTCACGGACGACGGCCGGGCGCGGCCGATCGGGGAAGGGAACGCGCAGAAGCTCGGGAACGGATATGTGAGGCTCATCGACTGTTTCCTCAACGTCGATTGTCCCGAACAGCTCTTTCATCTCGTCAACATGGGAATTTCCGGCAATACCTCCCGCGATCTGCTCGCGCGGTGGGATACGGACGTCAACGCCCTTTCTCCCGATTGGGTGATCCTGTGCATCGGCTTCAACGACGTATGGCGGCAGTTCGATTCCCCCGCCATCGGGGAATACGCCGTCTCTCCGGAAGAATATCGGGCAAATCTCAATGAGATGGCGGACAAGACGGCGGCAAAGATGATCTGGATGACGCCGTACTATCTCGAACCGAACCAATCGGACAAGATGCGCGCCCGCATGGACGAATACGGACAGATCATGAAGGAAGAGGCGGCGAAGCGGAATATCCCCTGTATCGATTTACAGGCGGCGTTCGGGAACATCCTGCGCTACCGCTATCCCGCGTACATCACCTGGGACAGAGTGCATCCCGGTCCGGTGGGCAGCCTCATCATCGCCCGGGCGTTTCTTAAAGAAATCGGGCTGGAATAAGTAAGACAAAAGGGGAAGACTATGACGGAAGAGATCATCGGGGCGATCGCGGCGGCGGAGGAAGAGGCGGCAGCCGTTAAAAACAAGGCGGTCGAAGAGGCGGCGGACAGGGCGGCGCAGGCGGAAGTGCGCGCCGCGGAGATTTTGCGCTCTTCGGAAGAGGTGTGCCGGGCATATCGCGAAACGCAGATGAAAGCCGCGGCGGCAAACGCCGAAAAGGCGTATCGGTCCGCTCTTTCCGAACAGGGCGCCGCCGCGCGCGAATACGCCGACCGGCTGTCTGAAAGGGCCGATCGCTTTGTCGGAATCATCGTCGGGAGGATCGTTCGTGGCGGTCGCTGAGATGAAAAAATTTAACCTCGTCGCCATGTCCTACGACAAGGACGCCCTGTTCGACGCGATGCAGCGGACGGGGGCGGTGGAGGTGAAGATGCACGGGGCGGCGGAACACACCGTCGTGCCCGTTTCGGACGCGGAGGAACTCCGCGCCCGTTATTCGCGCGCGGAAGAAGCGCTCGAAAAGCTGCTCGAAGGGATTTCCGGATACGAGCGGCAGAACAAAGTGAAGAATCCGTCCGCTTCCAAAAAGCCGGAGATAAGCTACTCCGAATTTATGTCCGCAGGGGGCAGGGACGCGACGACGGCGGCGGAAGAGGCGATCGACCGCATCGGAAAGCTGTTCGCGGAGCGGGGAAGGCTGTTTTCGGAGGCGGAATCGGTAAGAAAGGAAAGGCGGGAGGCGGAAACGTATGCGGGGATAGATTCGCTATTTTCCGCCTTTAAGGATACGGCGCACACTTCGGCGCGGCTGGGAAAAATCCCCCTCTCCCGCCGGGAAAAGCTCGAAGCGGGATTTGCCGCCCTGCCCCTCGCCGTCTGCGAGACGAAGGCGGTCGGGGACGTATGCACGGCGGCGGCGTTTTTCCACAAGTCCGCCGCGGCGGAGGCGGAAGCCCTGCTCGGCGAAGCGGAATTCGAAGCCTGTCCCTTTACGGAAGAGATCTCGGGGAGGGAAAAGGCGCGTTCCCTTTTGGAAAAGGAACGGGAGATCGGGCGGGAAATCGCGGCAAACGAATATGCCGTGTACGAGATGAACGCGCAGGTTCGGCTTCTGAAAGTGTATTGCGACCGACTCGGTTACGAGCTGGAAAAGGCGGAGCTTTCCGAAAAACTCCGCGCCACCGAGCGCACCTTCCTTCTGGAAGCGTACGTGCCGGCGGAGGCGGAAGAGAAAGTAAAGGAGGCGGTGAACGGGGTGACGGAGGCGGCGTATTTCGAATTTTCCGATCCCGCGCCCGACGAAATGCCGCCCACCTTGCTGAAAAACGGCAGGATCGTGGAAAATTTCGAGCCGATCACCAACATGTATTCGCCCCCCAATGCGCGGGAATTCGACCCCGATCTCGTGATGGCGCTCTTTTACAGCGTGTTCATGGGCTTCATCATCGGGGACATGGGGTACGGGCTCATCATGTTCTTTGCGGGCGGCGGCATATGCTTAAAAATCAAGGACCGTAAAAGCGGTTTCAGGCGGCTTTCGGGCGTGTTTGCGATCGGCGGACTGTTCGCCGTCGTCTGGGGGGCGCTCTTCAATTCCTTTTTCGGCCTGCCGCTGGCGTTTTTGCCCACGGTGATGCCCAATCCGCAGGAGGACATGTGGACGTTTGCGGGCGTGTCCGTGCCCGCGGTGCTCGCGATCGCGCTGCTCATGGGGGTCTTTCAGCTGCTCGTCGGCTATTTCTGCCGCGCCGTGCAGGAATGGCGGCGGGGGAATTTCTGGGACGGCGTCTGGGACGGACTGATATGGGCGATGTTCTCGCTGGGCGCGGGGCTGGCTTTCGTCGGACTCATCGAGCAATCGGGGCTTCCCGTCCTCACGGCGGCGGGGGGCATCCTCGCGGGCGTGTCCCTGCTTCTCGCCATGCTCACGGCGGGGCGGAAAGAGAAGTTTCTCGGCAAGTTCACCAAGGGATTCGGCGCGGTGTACGGCATCATCAATTACGCGTCGGACATTCTGAGCTATGCGCGTCTGTACGGGCTCATGCTCTCGGGCGCGGTCATCGCGCAGATCATCTCGCAGTATTCGGTCGGCTTTATTACGGGCGGCAATCCCGCCCTCGCCGCACTCGGCGTCCTTATCCTGATCGTCGGACACGCTTTCAATCTGGCGATGAATCTTCTGGGTGCGTACATCCACGATTCCCGCCTGCAATACGTCGAGTTTTACGGCAAGTTTTTCGAAGGGGAAGGGACGTTGTTCGCACCCCTGGGTGCCACGCATAAATATATTCAGCTGTCGCCTGCCAGATTCTGAAACGGACGCCGCGCCCCTTTGCCCGGCGGGACGTAACAGGATACATTCCAAAAAACAAACGCAAATCAAAAAAACAGCTATCGGAGGATACTTTCATGTTTACAACGGGATATGCCATTGCCATGGCGGGAATCGCGCTCTGCGTGCTGCTCTGCGGCATCGGCTCCTGCGTCGGCCTCTTCAAGACGGGGAGCGCCGCGGCGGGCGTATTGTCGGAGGACCCCAAAAAATTCGGTTCCATCATGGTTCTGGTGCTTCTGCCCGCAACGCAGGGCATTTACGGGTTTATCATCGGCATCATCGCTTCGGGCAAGCTCGGCGGAGATATGGTCACCGCCCAGGGCTGGGCGCTTTTCGGCGCCGTGATGCCCATGGCGATCACCGGCTTTGTGTCCGCCATTTTCCAGGGCAAAACTTCCGTCAACTGTATTTATACGGTCGGGAAACAGCCCTCCCTTTCCGCACGGCTCATTCTCTATCCCGGCATGGTCGAGTTCTATGCCATTCTCGGCCTGATCATCTCCATCATGCTGCTCGGGCAGTTCTGAAAAAGAGATGAGCAGGGAAGCGATCGTAGAACGTATCCTCTCGGACGCGAACGCCGAAGCGGACGCGATCAGGCGGGAGGCGGAGGAAAAGGCGGCGGGAGTGATCGCCGCGGCTTCCGCGCGCGCCGAGCAGGGCAGGAGAGAGGCGGAGGCGGAAGTAAAGGTGCGTGCGGAGGACGTCATGAAACGGCGCGCCGCCGCCGCGCGTCTGGATTCGGCAAAACTGCTGCTCGCCGAAAAGCGGCGGGTGCTGGACGGCGTTTACGAAGCCGCGTTCGCCCGGCTGAAAGGGCTGGACGAAGAGGACGCCCTGGCGCTTGCGGGCAGGCTGCTCGAAGAATACGCGGAAGAGGGGGACGAGATCCTCTTTGCGGCGGATTATCCCTATGCTGCTTTCGTCGCCCGGCTGCCCGTCGTGGCGGAGAAGAAACTCACCCTCTCGCCCGAGCGGGCGGAGATCGGCGGCGGCTTCGTCCTCCGCGGGAAAACGAGCGATAAAGACCTCTCTTACGGCGCGCTGCTCGCGGCGGACAGGGAGGAGCATCAGGCGGAGATCGCCGCCGAACTTTTCAAAGACAACGGGTAAACGGTATGGGCAGGGATTCGGTGTACACCGGCGGCGTGATCGCCGTCCGCGAAAAGCGCTTTCTCGGCGACAGACTGCTGCGCATGTGCGGCGGCACGGCGGAGGAGGCGTTTGCCGCGCTTTCGGAAAGCGGTTACGGCTGCGGCGCGCCCGCGTCTTCCGCCCGCGATTACGAGGCGCTCGTGGAGGCGGAAGAGAGGGCCGTCTGCGATTTCATCCGCGAATATGCGCCTTCGGAGGCGGAAGAGGGATATTTTCTTTACCCCTTCGATTTCCATAACGCCAAAGCGCTGTTCAAGGCGTCCCTGCTGCATGCGGACGCGGAAAAACTGCTCGCGCCCGAGGGGAAAATCCCTCTTTCCGAGCTGTCCGCCGCCCTTTCGGAAAAGTCTTATCCCGCGGCGTGGAAGGAACTGAAAGAGGCGCTGGAAAGCGCGAACGCGTACGTCGCGGACGGGGGCGGCGCGGGCGCCGCGATCGGGACGATTTTCGAGCGCGCGCTGTATAAGTGTCTGCAACGGGTCGTCTCGGGCAGCGGGACGCTGAAAAAACTGCTCGCCGGCAGGGCGGATCGGGCGAATATCCTGACGGCGGTGCGCGCGTCCTCCGAAGAGGAGGCAAAAGGGCAGTACCTGCCCGGCGGAGCCCTTTCGGAAAAACAGCTTTCGGGGCTGTTTGCGGCGGATGCGGAAAGGGCGGCGCACGCTCTCGACGGCACCCCTTGCGCGGCGTTTGCGGAGAAATGCGTCCGGGCAAAGGCGGAGGGAAAGCCGCTGACGGATGCGGAGCGGGAGGCGGCGTCCTTTGAGACGCAGTTTTTCGCCCTGAAAAAATACGAACTGAAAAAAAATCAACCCTTCCTCTATTACGTACTCCGCCGCCGCGCGGAAAACGCCAACGTGCGCGTCGTGTTCGCCTGCCTTCTGGCGGGCATGGGGGAAGGGGAGATCGCAAAGCGCCTCAGGGCGATGCAGTAAGGAGGGCGTATGACCGGAAAGATGGCGATCGTCGGCGAAGGGGACGGGATTCTGGTGTTCAAGGCGGCGGGCGTGGACGCGTTCCCCGCCGCGGACGAGAAACACGCGCGGGAGATCCTGCGCAAAATCGCCCCGGACTATTCTATCATCTTTTTGACGGAAGAGCTTGCCCGGGCGCTGGAAACCTTTTTGAAGCGCTTTGACGAGACTCCCTATCCCGTCGTTCTGAGCATCCCCTCCGGCAAGGGGGAATCGGGCTACGGCGACGAGATCCTGAAAAAGGCGATGGAACGGGCGCTCGGCGTCGATATTCTCTTCGGGGAGGACGGCGGAAAGGGAAAAAGAGCGGGGCAGGGAAGCGGCGACCGCTCGTAGTGCCGCAGGAAAAGACAAAACAGGAGTAAGGCAGATGGCAGGCAAGACAGTGAAGATTTCCGGACCGCTGATCGTCGCGGAGGGAATGGCGGATTCGAGAATGTACGACGTCGTCCGGGTGTCCGAAATGGGGCTCATCGGCGAGATCATCGAACTGCGCGGGGACAAGGCGTCCATACAGGTATACGAAGAGACTTCCGGGCTGGGGCCCGGTGAGGACGTGTATTCGACGGGCGAGCCGCTTTCGGCGGAGCTTGCGCCCGGGCTTATCGCGGGCATTTTCGACGGCATTCAGCGCCCTTTGACGACGCTGTGTTTCAAATACGGCGACCGCATTTCCCGCGGCGTGTCCGTCAACAATCTCGACCGGGAGAAGAAATGGCATTTCACTCCCCGCGTCCGGGTCGGGGACGCCGTGTCCGAAGGGGATATTCTCGGCGTCGTGCAGGAGACGGAGATCGTCGAACACCGCATCATGGTCCCGAACGGCGTCGCGGGCAAAGTGCTGTCCGTGTCCGAAGGGGAATTCAACATCGAAGAGACGGTGGCGGTCATCGAAACCCCGTCGGGGGCGAAGCCCGTCTGCATGCTCCGCAAATGGCCGGTGCGCAAAGGGCGGCCGTATAGGGAAAAACTCACGCCCGACATGCCCATGGTCACGGGGCAGCGGGTCATCGATACGCTGTTCCCCATCGCCAAAGGGGGCGTGGCGGCGGTGCCCGGGCCTTTCGGCAGCGGCAAGACGGTCGTGCAGCACCAGCTCGCCAAATGGGCGGACGCGGACATCATCGTCTACGTCGGCTGCGGCGAACGCGGCAACGAGATGACGGATGTCCTGAACGAATTTCCGCAGCTGAAAGACCCCGAAACGGGCGAGCCGCTCATGAAGAGGACGGTGCTCATCGCCAACACGTCGGATATGCCGGTGGCGGCGCGCGAAGCCTCCATCTATACGGGCATCACGATCGCGGAATATTTCCGGGATATGGGCTATAACGTCGCCGTCATGGCGGATTCCACCTCCCGCTGGGCGGAGGCGCTGCGCGAGATGAGCGGGCGTCTGGAAGAGATGCCGGGCGACGAAGGGTATCCCGCTTACCTTTCCAGCCGTCTCGCGGAATTTTACGAGCGGGCGGGAATCGTGAAGCTGCTCGGCAAAGGGGAACGGGTCGGGTCGGTCACGGCGATCGGCGCCGTTTCGCCGCCGGGCGGGGATCTGAGCGAACCCGTCTCCCAGGCGACGCTGCGCATCGTCAAAGTGTTCTGGGGCTTAAGCGCCTCCTTGGCATACCGCCGGCATTTCCCGGCGATCGACTGGCTGATCAGCTATTCGCTGTACGCCGATAAGATGAAGGAATGGTACGACGAAAACGTCGGCAGGGACTTCGTCGTCTATCGTCAGTTCGTGATGCGCGTCCTGCAGGAAGAGGCGGCGCTGGACGAAATCGTCCGTCTCGTCGGCATGGACGCCCTCTCGGCAAAAGATCGGCTGACCATGGAGACGGCGAAGATCATCCGCGAGGACTACCTCCATCAGAACGCCTTCCACGAAGTGGATACCTACACTTCTCTGAAAAAACAGTTTCTGATGCTCCGCCTCATCTATACTTTCCATAAGCTGGCGGGGGAGGCGGTCGCCGCCTATGCCGATCTGGGCGAGATTCTCGCCTGTCCCTGCAAGGAGAAGATCGGCAGGGCGAAATATATCCCCGAAGAAAACCTTTCCGATTTCGACGAAATTTTCCGGGAGATGAACGCCGAACTCAAAGCGCTTGCGGCGGGAGAAAACGAAGATGTTTAAGGAATATAAGACGATCCGCGAAGTGGTCGGTCCCCTGATGGTGGTCGAAGGCGTCGAAGGGGTAAAATACAACGAATTGGTGGACATCGTGGCAAAGGACGGGGAGATCCGCCGGGGCAAGGTTTTGGAGATCGACCGCGACAAGGCGGTGGTGCAGCTGTTCGAAAATTCGCAGGGGCTGCGCATTTCCGATTCCAAAGCCCGCTTTTTGGGGCACAGCCAGCAGCTCGCGGTCTCCCGCGACATGTTGGGACGGGTGTTCGACGGCATGGGCAATCCCCGCGACGGCGGCGCGCCCGTCATTCCCGAAAAGAAGATGGACATCAACGGCGAGCCCATCAATCCCGCCGCCCGGGACTATCCCAACGAATTTATCCAGACGGGCATCTCCGCGATCGACGGGCTGAACACCCTCGTGCGCGGGCAGAAACTCCCCGTCTTTTCGATGAGCGGTCTGCCGCACGCCGAACTCGCCGCCCAGATCACCCGGCAGGCGAAGGTGCGGGGCGGGGACAGCAAATTCGCCGTCGTGTTCGCCGCGATCGGCATAACCTTCGAAGAGGCGCAGTATTTCGTGGACGATTTCCGCAAGACGGGCGCCATCGAAAGGACGGTGCTGTTCACCAATCTCGCCGACGACCCCGCCGTCGAACGCATTGCCACCCCGCGCATGGCGCTCACCTGCGCCGAATATCTCGCCTTCGATCTCGGCATGCACGTGCTCGTCATCATGACGGACATCACCAATTACGCGGAGGCGCTGCGCGAAGTGTCCGCGGCGAGACGGGAAGTGCCGGGCAGGCGGGGGTATCCGGGGTATCTGTACACCGACCTCGCCTCTTTGTACGAACGCGCCGGGCGCATCCGCGGCAGGGAGGGATCGATTACGCAGATCCCCATCCTCACGATGCCCGAAGACGACAAGACCCATCCCATTCCCGACCTCACGGGCTATATCACCGAAGGACAGATCATCCTTTCGCGCGATCTGTATAAGCGGGGGATCAATCCGCCCGTGGACGTCCTGCCCTCCCTTTCCCGTCTCAAAGACAAGGGCATAGGCAGGGATAAGACGAGAGAGGATCACGCGGATACGATGAACCAGCTTTTCGCGGCGTACGCGCGCGGCAAGGAGAGCAAGGAACTCGCGGCTATTTTAGGCGAAGCCGCCCTTTCCGATACGGATAAACTGTACGCGAAATTCGCGGAGGAATTTGAAAAGGAATACGTCAATCAGGGATTCGATACCGATCGGACGATCGAAGAGACGCTCGATCTGGGCTGGAAACTCTTGCGGATTTTGCCGGTAAGCGAGCTGAAACGCATCCGGCAGGAATATATCGACAAATACCTGGGTGCCCCGGACGCGGGCGCGCAGGCGTAAAGGAAACGAAATAATGGCAAGGCTCAACGTCAACCCCACGCGCATGGAGCTGAAAAGGCTGAAAGCGCGTCTTTCCACCGCCGTTCGCGGGCATAAGCTGCTCAAAGACAAATCGGACGAGATGGTGCGGAGATTTACGGAGATCATCCGGGAAAACAAACGGCTGCGCGACGAAGTGGAAGAGGAATTGGCACGGACGCTGCGGCAGTTTTCGCTCGCGCGTTCGCTGACGCCCGCGTTCGAAGCGGAGACGGCGTTTTCCATGCCCTCCGTGCGGGTGAACGCGACGTGTAAGACGGAAAGCGTCATGGGCGTAGAAGTACCCAGGGTAGAGCTGACGGACGAAAAGAGGTCGGAAGGACTGCCGTATGCCTATTCCGAAATCACGAGCGAAGCGGATGATTCGGTGGCGATGGTGTCTGCGCTTTTGCCGAAGATGGCAAGGCTCGCGGCGGTGGAAAAGACGACGCGCATGCTCGCCGCGGAGATCGAACGCAACAAGCGCCGGGTGAACGCGCTGGAATATGTGATGATCCCGCAGTTAGAAGAGACGATCAAGTATATCAAGGATAAGCTGGACGAAAACGAGCGCGCGGCGGTGGTGCGGCTCATGAAGGTCAAAGGCAGGGCTTGACGGTTTGTCCGGCGGAAAGCCGGAGAAGGGATCGGAAAGAAAAATTAAAAATTTTTTTGAAAAAAGTAGTCGGAAACTATTGACAAAAGCGGAGGGATGGTATATAATATATCATGCTTTCGGGGATATGGCTCAGTTGGTAGAGCGGTACGTTCGCAACGTACAGGCCACGAGTTCGAATCTCGTTATCTCCACCAAACGAGGATAAGGGCGCGCGGAATCGCGCCCTTTCTTCTTGAAAAGACAGATGTCGATGTCGAGGCGTAGCGCAGTTGGTAGCGCGCAGCGTTCGGGACGCTGAGGTCGTGGGTTCGAACCCCGTCGCCTCGACCATTTTATGCGGGATTTCGGTTATAAAAGCGCCGAAAGTCCCGTTTTTTTTGTA
>ERZ1643249.3019-NODE-3019-length-15157-cov-101.290491_pt1 | contig 15157 bp, 13 predicted proteins | sample MGYA00579263_ERZ1643249 | MGnify/ENA primary metagenome ERZ1643249 (study PRJEB29033, sample SAMEA4952264) | chicken gut metagenome | biome: Broiler Chicken; feature: Gastrointestinal Tract; material: Caecum | place: Ireland | collected 2018 | study: Broiler...
ATTCGTATGTCACGGCCGAAAAGATCCGCAACGCCAGCCTCGGTATGGGCGATGACTGCCGCCTGCTGCAGATTTTCAACGAATACCTTGCGGACTTCCTCAAACGTATCGATAAAGATCGTGCTTATTCCACCTACGAGGATTACTGTCTGCGTCGCAGGCGTCTTGCCGCTTTCCTCGAATATGAATACCATGTCAAGGACATTCCTTTCAAAGAGCCGAAAGGTGACTTTATCGACAAGTTCGTCGTTTACCTCTCCACGGTAAAAGGTATTGCTTCCGGAACGATCCATGCCGGGGTCAAAAAAACTTCGTCTGATGACCTATACGGTGTATAAGAACGGCTGGGTTTCCGTCGACCCTTTCGCGGGATTCCATGTCAAACCGACATACGCCGAACGTCGTTATCTTCCCTGTAACTGGAACAGTCGTTCATCGTAAAATTCCACGCCTATCTGCATCATGACCTCGGCATGTTCTCCAACGACTTATCCGGATTCAACTGCCTGAAATACATGGTCAATACGGCCTTCAACAACGGCTGGATACCTCGCAATCCCTTAGTACTCTACCGCTTTACTTTTCCGCAATGTGCGGAATCTTTGCGGTGTCCGGGCGACGAGGCCGTATCATTGCTGCCGATGGGGTTCTCGACAGACCGCAGCTGAAGATGATACAGAACGTTGGCGGCGATTTCAGCACTTTCTATCGTACACTTATGCAGGAAGCGTTCGCAAAGAGTGCCGTAAACGGGCTGTCGAAGAAAGAACGTTTTAGACTCGAAGATAAAGCAAATTAGAAGGCGAAGCATCATATGACATAGCAATACAGTATTGGAGAAATAAGCTGTAAATTATATCTTTGCCCCTGCTAAAACAATCCTCCTCATTATGAAACGAACGATAATTCTATCTGTTTTCACCTTGCTGGTGTTCGGCAGCTGCCAGAGAAACAGTACTGTTGAATTACGGTTGAATCATGCGGAAGAACTGATGTCGGAACATCCTGACAGTGCTTGGCATATACTCGAATCCATCGACCGGAAAGCACTCGATTCCCGACGCATAAGAGCCCGTCACGCTCTTTTGTCGTCACAGGCACTTGACAAAAATTATATAGATGTAAACAATGATTCTTTAATCCGTATTGCTATTGACTATTACGCGAATCATGGCAGTTATGAAGACCGGGCTAAAGCATATTACTATCACGCGATAGTTCAAGGTAACGCTTCAAATACAGAGGCAGCCATCAAAGCTCTCGTTATGGCCGAGGAATATGCCAAGAAAACGAGAGACACTCTCTTGAACGGTTTAATATTTTCGTATCTCGGGGACCAGTACTATAGTCAATATAGCTTTGATGGAGCCATTGCAGCTTATTCTTCTGCAATTCCCTTCTTCGAAACTCTCAATAATAAAACTTACCTTTTATACGTATTATGGAGAAAAGGTGTATCGCTGAATTTGGCCGATAATCCACAACAAGCTATCGAGTGTCTATCCGAAGCGCAAACGATCGCGGTAGATTTGGAAGACCTCCCCGCAATCTTGGATATTACAGCTTCCATCGGAGGAATAAAAATAGGTAGGAACGACGATATAGCATCCTTACAAACTTATAAACAAGATATATTCAATATATATAACAGATATGCTGATGGAGAAATTCCGGTGGAGCATTATCCTCTTATCGGATATATTTATTGGCAGGAGGGACGGATCGACTCCGCCCGTATATTGTGCAATCGATACTATTCGCTCCAACCTCATATAACATCATTGAATGTGGGCGTTTTGAGTATTCTGTCTCAGGTTGAAGAATCGGATGGCAATTATAAAAAAGCGTTATTTTATGAACGTTTGTACTCCAATTATTCCGATTCTCTCAATATGGAATGGCGTAATAACCTGGTGCAAAATCTCGAACGGAAATATAGAACCGAATATTTTCAAAAGTCGTATGCCGCATTGAAAAAGACGAGCTGGTATGCAATGGTATCTTTGATTTTGGTTATTGCAATAATCATAATTCTTGCAGCGGTTGTAATTGCGTCTTACAAACGGGCCATATATCGAAAAAATCAGGAACTCAGCGAATATGAACATTATATAAAGGAAAGTAAAACGCATTATGCGGAACTGACCCATGAGTATAATGAAATCAAAAGGAATCTGAAGATTCCCAATGAGCATTCTCAAACTTTATTTGTCATCTTGGAGAATAGAATCAAAAGTCTGCAAAAATTACTGGAATTGGCATCTATTTGTGAAACGAATCCAGATAATTTTTACAGACAATTCAAGGAACATCTCAAGGTCGCTTCCGGGAAAAATCAAGAATTGGCGAATGATGTGATTGCTATCGCGAACTTATCCTGTCATGGAATAATTGACTATTTACAAAAGTCATATCCGGCACTTTCACAACGCGAACTTTGCTATTGCGGGTTTATTTGTTTGGGATTTTCTCCGGAAAGTATTCGGATTTTATATAATCATACGAATACTTATAGCATCTATACACTGCGAAGCAAGATTCGCAGTAAATTGGGAATAACGAACGATTCGTCGAACCTTGAAAAATACATCGTAGAACTGAAAAAATATCTGGGCAAAACAGTTGACTTTATGCAACTATTTGTATTTCAATAAAATACCCCCCCCCGCAGAGTTATCTGTGGGGGATTTTTATTTTATTATACTGAAAATCAAACACTTACGCATAATGTTCCGGTGCATAATATGGGTATATGATTTTTATTATACATATAATTGATAATCAAATAATTGCAAATCATAGTATAATATCGAAATGTATGGTTTTTTAATATTTTTCCCATTTCAAATTTTTAAATTTGACATACACAATTACTAATATAAACATAGAAAAATGAAAAGGATTATTCTTCTTATGTTTCTGAGTTTTCTTGCGTGTGGAGAACTCGTTGCGGCCAATGAAATTAGCCGGGAAGTAAAAATCAAAATTGTTATTTTAGGAGGAGATAGGCCTCGCCCCCGGTCAGAACAAAGCTGGGATATCGTGGCTGCCGAATTGAACGGCAACCTATTATTTATTAATTTCTATGAAACCGTCGGCAAGGTTACAATTACGGTGAAAAATTCATATGGACAAATCGTCTGTTCGCATCCTTGCGATACGACATTCGAGCCGGTAGTAATCATGAATGTCCCGGTTGATAAGGATAATTATACCATCAATATTATCGGAGACCAGATAGAAGCTTACGGAGAGTATTACTTATAGAACGCCCATTATAATAATCAATTGAATGTGGTCTGACATAAAGGGTATTTAATTATTGAAATTCGGATTGCGCAGTCCTGAGGGAGGTTGTCGAAAATCCTTAAAAAGAGTAGACACTAATACTAATTTTTACAATGTTATGAAACGTTTTGAAGTAATCAACGGTTCGAAGTTCGAACGCCTTTCGCATGCAGAAATGGCCTCTGTAAAAGGCGGCGAATTCTGCATTTCCTGCATGAAGCGAGACCGCAAGGTCATGATCGGTTCTAATAATAAGGGAGATTTCATTATTCATATAGGAAAGAACTGGGGTAAATTGAGTGAGTAGATTATCCTATGTTAAAGTCCTTTCTTACAGAGACTTCCTATTGAAAATTTTGATGGTATGGATTAAAATCCATACCATCAAAATTAAAATCGCTTAAATTGATAATTATGAGATATTTAGTATTTATATTATCATTTACTTTATTGAACATCAATATAAGTAATGGGAGTGAAAAATGGGGAAACGACAGTTTGAGATCAGTGCTTGAAAGCAGGACCATAAGAGCGAACGAAAACGGGTTCCTCGTCTTTGACGTTCTGACACCCCGGACAGAAATCAAAGATTTATTCGCTTTTCCGGCTCATCCGGCTTTCGATTCGCTGTTAACCCCGGAAAAAAAAGCGGAAATCAGGCGCGCGATCGAGGCCCGATGCGATGAAATAGGAAAAGACTCTTTATTGACCGCCGATCTCTTCTATGTAATGCGCCCTTATTTCGATTGGCTCCATCACATAGATCCTCATTTTCGCATTTGGGAGTCCATGCCCATCGGCGGTACGAAACGGGACTTTCGAAGAATCAACAAATCAATGAAATGCCCCGCCTTCAACGTTGTGGTTATTAATGACACGGTCGTCATAAACAGGTCGATAGACCCTCTTTTTATGAAAGGGGATATGCTCCTGTCCGTCAACGGTATTCCTGTAAGCCGCATGCTTCCGTATGCATATGAAGATCGCTACAATCGCCTTGATCTGCTTATGCGGTATTATTATTTTTCTTATCCAACTTCGAATTATACGATTCGATTGATTCGGAACGGGAGCGCATTCACAGTCAATACTTCAGGTGAGGCTACGGATAAAGCCGTTTTCGATTTAGACATCTCCGAATCAATGGATAACAATATCCGCAGATATAAAAATGCTCGATGTGGCTATATTGCCATTCCCAAATTCTTCCCAAACAACGATCGCTTGTTCAAACTGTTACGATCTTCCATCAGGCAATTTAAAACGGACGGTTGTACTTCTGTCATACTTGATCTGCGTAAAAATCAGGGCGGCAGTGGTCATAACTTTGATAAGATACTTTCTATTTTCATCGATAAGCCCACAATTCCCTACTTGAAAAATCAAAGATTGAAAGTATCTGAAGAGACCCTGCAGGATTATGATTTTCTGACGACCGATTCGCTTGGGAAAGTGGTTGAAATACCCCGACAATACGTAACGACCCGAATCACACTGGATCCTGCATGTTATGTCGGAGACATGAAATATTATGTTTTGATGAGCAAAGATACAGGATCGATAGCCGCTTCATTTTGCAATATTCTACAATTTAATGACGCGGCATCGCTCGTAGGAGAGCCTCTTTTACACAATGCCCTGAAATACGGAGAAGAAATAAATGGCGAAGCGTTGCTTCCGACACTACTGATTCCTACGTCAATCTCGACGGTCGAATTTGACGAATACACCTGCGCCGTCGATGGAGTGCTCATGCCCGACATCGTCATTCCATACGTAGCACGGGATTACCTTTCGGGACGGGATGCCATGCTCGACAAATTGCTGGAAATCATTGAATCCAACCCAATAAATTAAAAGTACATGACCGATCTGAAATGGTCTCGTTTCAATTTTCCGGTCGAGACGGAAAAACATCGGAAATATTTGTACAGCAGTCGCTCCAATAGCTTAATCGCATTGGATGACTCGTTGTATGCGAGCCTCTTGTTTTTATCTCGGGATAATGGAACGTCAATTTTGTCGGCATTTTCCGAAGAGGAAATAGAATATCTGAAAAAGATATATGCACTGGTCGAAGATGATGATGCTTTGGTAGACATTCTTCATCATCAAAGCATGTCTCGGTTGTATTCGAAAAAGACCATGGTTTTGACCATTGCACCTACTCAAAGTTGCAATTTTGCTTGTACGTATTGTTTCGAGAAATGGCGTCAGTCGGGTGCGCTTTCGAATCGGACCGAAGATGCGATTATAAACTATATCAAGCATCTAAAGCAGGAGGATGGCCTTGAATCCGTCAATCTTACATGGTATGGCGGTGAGCCGTTATTGCAATATAAAAGGGTTATCTCATTAGCTCGAAGAATCGATGAATTGGGACTGAAAATCAATGAGAACCTGCTGATAACCAATGGATATTTCTTCACGCCGGAAGTTGTCGAAAAACTGGTCGAAGCTAAAATCTCGGAAATCCAGATAACTCTCGATGGGTTCAGGGAAACTCATGATATTCGGCGACCTTTGATTAATGGAAAAGGAACATTCGATACGATTATCAAAAATTTGGATGATTATTATAACAGCCGCTTCAGGGGTGCATTCGCCATTGCGATTCGGGTAAATATCGACAATCGGAATTACGATAGCTTTATGGAAATATACAGATGGCTGAATGACAGATATAAATCTAAAAAGCTAATCGTATACCCCGGAATCGTGGTTCTGGATGAAACCGATTGCAACGCTTCGACGTGCTTGAGTCGAAATGCCGTAACGGATATTTTCCTCGATTTATTTACCAAATACGGAGTAGTCACGGAGGAATTATATCCCGATGATGTGAATATGGAATGCATGACCCGCAGTCCGTATAGCATGCTTATCGGCAGTCAAGGCGAAATTTATAAATGTTATGAAGACCTCGGAAATAAAGAGCTGACCGTAGGGAACATCAATGACCCGGAGGTATGGCACAATTACGAATTAATTGCGAAATATGCCGTAGGAATTGACCATTATAACGATCCGGAATGCCGTAAGTGCAGTTATTTGCCTATATGCCGAGGCGGTTGTCCCATTCGTCGTTTCGAGAATGTATATAAAGGGAAACATAACGATTGTTGCACGCCGTTCAAAGGCCGCATAAAAGACTATATTGAACTATACTCGAAAATTCTTAACGACTAATCGGATATGGTCTTCCCCTCTTTTACCCAGCTCGATGCGATGGATTGCGGCCCGACGTCGCTGAAAATCGTCGCGCAATACTATGGCAAGCACTACTCTCTGCAAAATTTGCGCGAGCGGTGTCACATTACGCGCGAAGGAGTATCACTCTTGGGTATCAGCGACGCCGCGGAGTCGATCGGTTTCCGCACCACGGGGGTAAAGATGACTTGGGAACAATTGCGGGAGAAGGCTACACTTCCTTGTATCGTACATTGGAATCAGCAACATTTTGTGGTCGTTTATAAAATCGTCAAAATCCATAATGATTGGGAGATTCACATTTCCGATCCAGCCGCAGGACTGTTGAAATACAGAGAAGCCCAATTTCTGAAATCGTGGATACAAAGCGATTGTAAATCATTCAACATATCGGACAGTTCAGCAGCTGCGCCTTCTGCTGCATCCCGATATGGCATCGCCCTGCTTCTGGAGCCCACACCGACCTTCTACCGCGAGAAAGGCGACGAAGACAAGCGGCTGAAACTGGGTTATCTGCTGCAATACCTGCGGCCCTACAAAAACTACCTTGCACAGCTCGCGCTGGCGATGCTCACGGCCAGCGTGCTGAGCCTGATCCTGCCGTTCCTCACGCAGTCGGTCGTGGACAAGGGCATCGGCACGGGCAATCTCTCGTTCGTGGTGATGATGCTCGTCGCGCAGGTGGTGCTGGTGCTGGGCCAGATGGCCAACAACCTCATCCGCTCGTGGCTGATGCTGCACATGACCATCCGGATCAGCATTTCGCTCATTTCGGATTTCTTGTCCAAGCTCATGCGCCTTCCGATCGCCTTCTTCGATTCGAAGATGGTGGGCGACATCATGCAGCGCATCGGCGACTACGACCGCATCCAGTCGTTCCTCACGGGCTCGTTGCTGAGCATGGCGATGGCCGTCGTGTCGTTCGTCATCTACGGAGCCGTGATGGGCGGCTACGACCCGACGATTCTCGGCATCTTCCTGCTGGGCAGTGCGCTCTATGTCGGCTGGATCCTGCTCTTCATGAAGCGCCGCCGCAAGCTGGACTACATGCGCTTCCAAGAGGCGGCGGCCAACCAGAGCAACATCGTGCAGCTCATCGACGGCATGCAAGACATCAAGCTCAACGACTGCGAAAAACAGAAACGCTGGGAGTGGGAGCGCATTCAGGCGCGGCTGTTCCAAGTCTCGATCAAGGGGCTCGTGCTGGGGCAGACGCAGGAGGTGGGCGGCACGTTCATCGACCAGACCAAGAACGTCGTCATCTCGTTTCTGGCCGCCTCGGCGGTCATCGAGGGCCACATGACCCTCGGCATGATGGTCGCCCTGCAATACATCATCGGCCAGCTCAACGCGCCGCTGTCGCAGTTCATCCAGTTCGTGCAGGCGACGCAGGACGCGAAGATCTCGCTCGAACGCCTCTCGGAGATTCAGGAGAAAGAGGACGAAGAGCCGGCCGGCGAGGAGCGCATCCGCGTGATTCCCGACCATGCCGACATCGAATTCCGGGGCGTAACGTTCCAGTACGACGGTCCGCACTCGGCCAAGGCTCTGGACGACGTGTCGGTAACGATTCCGGCGGACAAGGTTACGGCCATCGTCGGGGCGAGCGGCTCGGGGAAGACCACGATGCTCAAGCTGATGCTGGGCTTCTACACGCCGACCTCGGGCGAGGTGCTGCTCCGCGACCGCCGCATCGGGCAGTACAGCCCGTCGTGCTGGCGGCGGGCGTGCGGCACGGTGATGCAGGAGGGATACGTCTTTTCGGATACCATAGCCGGTAACATCGGCGTCTCGGACGATCGGCCCGACATGGAGCGGGTGCGACGCGCCACGCGCATCGCCAACATCGACACCTTCATCGACGCGCTGCCCTTGGGCTACAACACCAAGATCGGCGCCGACGGACACGGACTGAGCGTCGGACAGAAACAGAGGCTTCTGATCGCGAGGGCAGCCTACAAGGAGGCAAAGTACCTCTTCTTCGACGAGGCGACCAACTCTTTGGACGCGAACAACGAACGCACGATCATGGAGCGGCTCGACCGGCTCTTCGAGAACAAGACGGTCGTGGTGGTGGCGCACCGCCTCTCGACGGTCCGCAATGCCGACAAGATCGTCGTGCTGGACCGCGGACGCATCGTCGAACAGGGTACGCACGAGGAACTAACCGCAAAAAAAGGATATTATTACGAACTGGTAAGAAATCAGTTGGAATTGGGAAACTGAATCGCCGTTCGGAGCAGAGACGACGATACGACAAAAAGGGGCGGATGCGACAGGCGGCCGATGCGATCTATCCGCACGTGGCGGAGCAGATGGCCTGCAATGCCTATGGGTCGGCGGAAGTCATGATCGGCGAGTGGTTCAACAACCTGTGCACGCTCTTGTCGCTTTGGGAACCCGATACGAAGGAGATGGAGGAGCAGTCCGACAATCTGGTCCGACGCGGTTTCCTCTGGATGCCCCGAAGCATCGCTTGCATGAAAGAGTTCTATGCCCGGCGCGATCGCTATCCCCGTATCGAAGACTTCATGCCCCAACTCATCGCTTTTCTGGATCATACGGCGGAGCACTTCGAGGAAGTGCTTCTCGAATACGAAAAGTCGCTGCCCCGAATCGTCTCGGTATTTCCGGCCGTCGGTTCCGACATTTCGGGATGCACGGAGATCGTAATCACGTTTTCGGAGACGATGAACGGATCCTACGGATTCAGCGGTACCGGATCGGACGATCCGAACGTGCACCCCCTTTTCCTGATCGACGATTTCGAAAAGGCCGTCGTATGGTCTCCGGACCGCCGGCAGGCCACATTGAAACTGGATCCCTCGAAGGCGCGGAAGAATACGACGTACGGGATTCAGCTGCACACCCGCGGATTCCAATCCGCAAGGCACTATTCTCTGAACGATGCAGGCAAAAACCTGCTCTTCCATACAGGGCGATGACTTCGCCTCGGATTCGGCACGGTACGACATCCCGTTCCGGACACCGGGCGGGAAAGGGTATGATATAGTACGCTGTCGAAAACGATAATTAAATCGAAATTTATGCATATCTTTATTGAAAAAACGGGACCGTACGATCTTTCGGGGCTTGCCTACCCCGCCGGAAAACCGACGGACCTGTTTACCGAATATCGACCCCAAAAAACGGAAGGCGGCAGAGACGACTGAACGGCGGTTGCAGCGCCAAGCCGAAGCGAAAACGACGAAATATCAACCTAAAACCGTAAAACTATGAAGAAGTTCAAAGTAATTGAAAAAAGCCGGTTCCTGACTCAAAAAGAAAAGGAAGACGTAAGAGGAAGTATTAAAATAGAATATTGTAGCGTCGTACTGCCCTACGCCAGCAATCCATGCGCACCGTATGTAACATGCGGCATGCCGTCCGTGAAAGACTATTGGAACTGTGGATCGAGTGCATTTTTCGCATGCGGCAGCGATGTCGCTTATTCTACGACGGGCGGTTCCTGCGGTACGGTCGCAGCTTACAGTGCGACTTGCGGCGTAGGATTCGTATATAATTGATCCCTATTTTTCCCGAGAGGCGCATACGATGCGTTTCGAAGGCGCCTCTCTCTATTCATTACCTCCACGACCCATGAAAAAAATAATACTATGCCTCATATCGCTGCTCGCATTCCACAGCGGCAATTCGCAAATGCGTGCGAAGACAGACGAGCGCTTCGAACTCACGAGCATCTTGTTCGCTTTGGCCGGTGCGCCCGAATATTGCATGTGTCCCATACCTTCCTATTTCCAAGACATCGTCGACGAACTGGCACCTTTCGACCGGAGCGCTCCGGTCGAATATGCCCGGGAACTGCATCAGATACACCGGATCGGTTATGACGCGGTAGCGACCACCGCAGCCATGCTGAAGATCGAAGACGGAGTGATCCGTCTCCGTCCGGAGTACGACGCGAGTGGGATCGCGGACCTCGACAGCCGTTGGAACGAGGAGTTGCTGCGGAAATACATCCGGATGCTGAACGAATTTTACGTGCTGAGCGATTTCCATACGTTCTATGAGGAGCACCGTCCGCTGTACGAAGCGGCCGAGAAGCGGATGGACCGGGTGCTCGAACAAATCGACTGCGGGCGGTTCGAGTCCTTATTCGGAATACCGCTCGATCCGGAGGAGATGTCCGTTTATGTCAGTCTGACCAACGGCCCGAGCAACTATTCGGTTCCGGGAGGTGTATTGATCGGCATGTCTGTCGACCGCGAAGGAGTTCCCGATACGGCGCCGGGCACGGATTTCCTGCTCGTTCACGAGATGGCCCACCATTATACGAATCCGATACTGGACCGTTTCGAAGGGCGGATGCGACAGGCGGCCGATGCGATCTATCCGCACGTGGCGGAGCAGATGGCCTGCAATGCCTATGGGTCGGCGGAAGTCATGATCGGCGAGTGGTTCAACAACCTGTGCACGCTCTTGTCGCTTTGGGAACCCGATACGAAGGAGATGGAGGAGCAGTCCGACAATCTGGTCCGACGCGGTTTCCTCTGGATGCCCCGAAGCATCGCTTGCATGAAAGAGTTCTATGCCCGGCGCGATCGCTATCCCCGTATCGAAGACTTCATGCCCCAACTCATCGCTTTTCTGGATCATACGGCGGAGCACTTCGAGGAAGTGCTTCTCGAATACGAAAAGTCGCTGCCCCGAATCGTCTCGGTATTTCCGGCCGTCGGTTCCGACATTTCGGGATGCACGGAGATCGTAATCACGTTTTCGGAGACGATGAACGGATCCTACGGATTCAGCGGTACCGGATCGGACGATCCGAACGTGCACCCCCTTTTCCTGATCGACGATTTCGAAAAGGCCGTCGTATGGTCTCCGGACCGCCGGCAGGCCACATTGAAACTGGATCCCTCGAAGGCGCGGAAGAATACGACGTACGGGATTCAGCTGCACACCCGCGGATTCCAATCCGCAAGGCACTATTCTCTGAACGATGCAGGCAAAAACCTGCTCTTCCATACAGGGCGATGACTTCGCCTCGGATTCGGCACGGTACGACATCCCGTTCCGGACACCGGGCGGGAAAGGGTATGATATAGTACGCTGTCGAAAACGATAATTAAATCGAAATTTATGCATATCTTTATTGAAAAAACGGGACCGTACGATCTTTCGGGGCTTGCCTACCCCGCCGGAAAACCGACGGACCTGTTTACCGAATATCGACCCCAAAAAACGGAAGGCGGCAGAGACGACTGAACGGCGGTTGCAGCGCCAAGCCGAAGCGAAAACGACGAAATGTCGACCTAAAAACTACGAAAACCATGAAAAAGTTCAAAGTAATCGAAAAAAGCCGGTTCTTAAATAAAAATGCAATGGCAACTATCGAAGGAGGGTCATGCATCGGGGCCATATACACCATCTGCAAGCCCGCAACAGCCGAAGGTTTTTCGACGAATCCTTCGTGCGGAGCAACGTTGTACGGCACCTGCGACGTAGGATGGATATATAAGGCGACAGAGTTGTGTCATAATACTCATCTTGTATCTTGTGGTACAGAAACACGCTATTTCGGTCCCATACCTCCTCCGCTGCCCTGATTTCCGCAGCGATCCGACCGTCAATCCGTATCGACAGGGAAGCTCCGCTTCCCTGTCATCGAAAAACTTAAAACAAAAACATAAGTTATGAAAAAATCGTTTTTTCTGCTCTTCGTCCTGATCATGACGTCGAGCATCTGCTTCGGTCAGTTCCGCTCGAAGGTCGAGGAGCGCTTCGAACTCACGAGCATCGCATTCATGCTGGCCGGCGCCCCCGAATACAACCAATGCGGCATCCGTTCGTACGAACGGGACATCCGCGACTGGTTCGGGAAATACGAAACGGACAAGTCGATCGAATTCATGCGGAAGCTCAATCGCGAACATGCCATCGGCCACAATGCCATCAGTAGCGTTGCCGCCCGGCTGCAAATAAAGGACGGCATCGTAGCATTACATCCCGATTATACGCTGGCGTACATTTGCAAGGAGGTGGATACGCGGTGGACGGAGCCTCTGCTGGCGGAATACATCGCGATGCTGAACCGTTTCTATAAAAAAAGCCGTTTCGCGGCGTTCTATTCAGACCACGGCGAGTTGTACCGCGTTGCGCAGGAGCGCATGGATTCGCTGCTCGGAACCGAGGCGACCGACTGGTTCGAGCGGTTCTACGGGGAGGCGCTGACGGAGAAGGTGCCGAACACGTATATCAGTCTTGTCAACGGTTCGAGCAATTACTCGCTGGGAAAAGGCGGTGTCCTAATCGGTTTGTACGACGATGAATCGGGGCTGCCCAATCCGAATTCTTACACTTTAGCGCCGTTATTGCATGAGTGGGGGCACCACTTCACCGCCCCGATTATCCGGAAATACTGGCCGCAGATGGAAAAAGCGGCGGAGCGGATCGCTCCCCGCGTGGAACCTGCAATGAACCGTATCGGTTATTCCGGAGCATGGACCATGACCGTCGAATGGCTGAACAACCTCTTCGCCAACATGTATTTCAAAGAGCACGATCCCGAGTTCGCGGCATTTGAAACGGCGATGTACATGCATTTGGGGTTCATCTGGATGGACCGGAGCTACGATTTCATGGATCATTTCTATGCGGACCGCGAACGTTACCCCCATATCGAGGATTTCATGCCTCAGATCGTGGCATTTTTCGACTACGTCGCGGAGCAGTTCGACATCATATATCGGGACTTCAAAGCGTCCAATCCGGTCATTACGAACATCTATCCGGCTCCGGGGTCGGACATTACGGGATTCGACCGGATCGAGATCACGTTTTCGCACAGGATGAACGGTTCTTGGGGCGTGCAGAGGACGGGAACCGGCGACGAACGGGTCGAATATCTGTTCGACGTTATGTTTGACGAGATAGAGTGGTCGGAAGACGGGACACGGGCCTACCTGCTGCTGGACAAGGACAAGATCGAGCCCGGTACGGTCTACGGTCTGCGGCTGTATCCTCCCGGATTCTGCTCTTCGACCCATTTCCCGCTGGACGAGCGGTGTGCGAACCTGTTATTCCGCACCGGGCCCGATCGAGACATATGTACGGAGCCTTGATTAGAGAACCCTGTCGTTGCGGCCGCACGAATGCATTCGGGCAGACGCGAATTCCGACACGTTGCGAGGCCGGGTGCCGTTGCTTCGGTATTTACAGTAACAAAGTTTCACTATACCATAACTATGAAAGGGAAATGAAAATTTCTAAATATACATTCTTATTTGACCACGCAAATAAGGAATATTATACTTACAATACGCTTTCCAATGCATTGATCGAAATCGACGAAACGTCGTATTCCGAGCTGCGCGAACACGATAACGGAACTGATCTGCCGGAAGAGCGGTTCGACAAGGAATTATGGGCTGCGTTGTGCGACAACAATATCCTGACCGATAACGATGACGACGACTATCTCAAATACAAGGCATATATCACCAGATTGCGATCGCAACGCGAGAGCATGCATTTGACCCTCGCCCCGACGATGGACTGTTGTTTCCGCTGTTATTATTGTTTCGAAAAATACAAGGAGAAAAAATACATGACACCGGAGGTAATGGATGCTATCATCCAATACGTCGCCTCATGCAGAGACCTGAAACACATCAAAATTACTTGGTTCGGAGGCGAACCTCTGATGGCCGTACCGCAGATCGAAGCGTTCCACGACAAATTCTCCGCCCGGTGGAAAAATCCGGTTGTCTCGAACATCATCACCACGGGATACCCTATCGACGGAGAGGCGATCCGTGTTCTGAAGAAAGCCGGTGTTTCGCAGGCGCAGATTACATTGGACGGAATGCAGGAAACGCATAACAAGGTGAAATATCTGCCGTCGGGAGAGAACGTCTTCGAGAAGGTAATGGACAACATCGAATTGCTGAACGATTCGGCTCCGGAAATCAACATCGTGATTCGGGTGAATCTGACCCGCGAGAATGCCTCCGAATACACCCGCCTGCTCAAATTCTGCCTGACACGATTCCACGGGCGCAAGAATATAGGTATTTCGCCGGCATTCGTCCTCGACAGAGGGGCGAGCAACTGTAACGATTGCGGGTCCAAGAGCAAATTGTTCAAACACAAGGAACGCTCGGAATTCATCCTCGAACTGGCCGGACAAGGCATGGATTCGCCTTACATTCGTTATCCGGAACCGTTCTTCAACGAATGCGCCATCCGCAACGACACCGCTATCTCGTTCGATCCTGAAGGTTACGCCTACAAATGCTGGGAGGTCATAGGAAACAAGGAATATGCGATAGGGAAACTGAATGCAGACGGCTATCTGACCAATATCAACCCAAAGACGCTCAACCGCCAGCTATATGGCGCAGATCCCATCGACGATCCCGTGTGTTCGCAATGCGAATACCTGCCGGTCTGCAACGGAGGCTGTCCGATTCAGCGCATCGAAAATAAGTTCGAGAACGGGCACAACAACTGCTGCACTTATTACAAAGGGTATATGGTCGATTTTCTGAAAATCCATCTGGACAGAAAAAAGGCGATCGAGAAGTTGGCCGGAAAACAGAATGAATAAAATATTCAGATATGCCGCAGAGAATGGACAACTTTCACAGCGAAGAGGCCCAGTCGATTCTGGGTCGTGCGCCGTCGTGGGTGGTGC
>ERZ1643249.3021-NODE-3021-length-15141-cov-21.640793_pt1 | contig 15141 bp, 25 predicted proteins | sample MGYA00579263_ERZ1643249 | MGnify/ENA primary metagenome ERZ1643249 (study PRJEB29033, sample SAMEA4952264) | chicken gut metagenome | biome: Broiler Chicken; feature: Gastrointestinal Tract; material: Caecum | place: Ireland | collected 2018 | study: Broiler...
ATTGACAAGTAAAACTATTGTATTATATAATAGCTCTAGCAAAGATGAAGGAGGAAATGATTATGAAATTAGGAAAAGATGTAATATCAATATCATTTGATATATTTAGTAAAATAGACAAATTAAAAGAAAAATTAGAAGATAAAGATATATTAACAACGCAAGAATTATATAGTACATTAGATGTATCTAAAGATTTTATTATATATTTATTAGATGAAATAAGTAGTAAGTAGGAGGAAAACAATGATATGTAATGTAATGAAAGACTGTTTTGCATATAACAGTAATAAAAAAGACTGTAATGCATTAAAAGCATTATACTGTAAATATGAAAGATGTAAATTTTATAAACCAAAGAAAAAAAGAAAATAAGAAATAATTAATAGCTGATCTAACGGCTATACGGGAAACATAAAATGCCGAGTGATACACGTAAGTATCAAAATATATTGCATCTATGCATTAAATAGAAGAAAGAGGTTTTATATGGAAAATCAAGAAAATGAAAAAAAGGAATTAGCATTATTAAAATCAGAAGGAACAACAGATGCAGGAACAGAGATAATGACACAAACAACATTACAAGATAAGAAAGAGATCTTTAATATTGAAAATGGTGAATGTGATGTAAAATTAAATGATATTGTAGGGCAAGAAATAACAGTTACAAATATATTCATGAAAAGAATAATAAGTAACTTAAAAGATGATGAAATTGAAATAAATGAACAAACAGGTGAAGTATTAAATGATAAAAAGGTATCTGTAGTTACAATATTAATAGATAAAGATGGTAAAAGATATGTAACTGCAAGTAAAATATTTGCAATATCAATATTTAATTTAATTAGAACATTTGGTATAGAAGATATACAAAAAGGAATAGATATAAAGATTATAAAGAAAAGTGTTACAAATTCACCAAACAAAGCATTAGGTTTTGAATTATTATAGTAAAATGGGCTTTTTTAAATAAAAGCCCTATTTTAATAAATGGAGGTAACACATATGGCAAAGAAAATTGAGATGACAGAGGAACAGGCGGAACTTTTTAGAGAACTAACAAAATTAAGTAAAAGAGCAAATCAAAGACTTGTTAGACTAGAAAGAGAATTTGGAAAAGATACATGGGCAAGTAAGAAGTTAAGAAATAGATTAGATACAGAGCCATTACAGGCATGGACAAAAACAGGTAGAGTAAAAGTAAATAAAAAAATGAGTATAGTACAGTTAAGAGCTACTATAAAAGCAACAAATCAATTTTTAAATTCACATACAAGTACAAAATCTGGTATAAAAAAAGTAAGAGAAAAACAAATACAAAGAATATCTAAGGCATTAGGAACTGAGGAAGTAGATCTAAGTTATGAGGAGGCAGAAACACTATATACAATGTTTGAAGATACTGATTTTACATTTTTTGTACCAAAATATTTAACTGCAAGTGAGTTTTGGGCAATAATAGAAGAAGCAAAAGAGGAAAATTTGGATGTTAATGACTTTACTGAATTATTAAGGCAATATATAGAATTTGGTAATGATATAGAGATGTTAACAAGGATAAGAGCAATATATGAAAAATATGTAAAATAGAGGTATAAAGTATGTTGTATTATAAAGAATATACAGGGCATGTTGGAGATATTGTTGGTAAAAGAAAAAAGATAGATAATACAATATATACATTTGATATTGAAACAACTTCATATTATTTATTACATAATAAAGTATATGCAGGTATAACATATAAAGATCTAACGCAAGATGAAAAAGATATTATAATACCGCAAACTTGTATGTACATATGGATGCTAGGAATAAATGATAAAGTTTACTATGGCAGAACATGGGATGAGTTTGTAGAATTTATAGAATTAATAGATAAATATGTACCAGAAAAGAAAACAATATTTGTACATAATTTAGCATTTGAATTTCAATTTTTGAAATCTGTTTTTAAAATTAATAATGTATTTGCAAGAAGATCGCATAAAGTTATTAGATGTGAATTAGAAGATTATAATATTGAATTAAGATGTACATTGAATATGAGTAATTGTGCATTAGAATATTTACCTAAGTTATATGGATTACCTGTAGAGAAAAAAGTAGGTGATTTAGATTATACAAAAATAAGAACATCAAAGACAAAATTAACAGAAAAAGAAATGGGATATTGTGAATATGATTGTTTGGTTGTTTACTATTATATATTACAAGAATTAGAGAGTTATGAGAGAATAGATAAAATTCCATTAACCAATACAGGACATGTAAGAAGGGAATTAAAAGATGCAGTAATGGATGATTATGCATATAGAAATAAAGTAAGAAGATCTATTAATGTAGATCCACATGTATATAATCTCCTTGTAGAGTGTTTTGCAGGACGGCTACACACATGCTAATTGGATACATGCAGATGATATAATAGAAAATGTAGATAGTTGGGATTTTACATCTAGTTATCCATATGTTATGGTGACACATAAATTTCCTAGTAGTGAATTTAAGAAATGCTATATAAAAGACGCTAAACAATTAAGTAATAGGTTTGCATATATATTAGTAGTTAAAATGCAGAATATAAAATGCAAATACTTTAATAATTATATAAGTATGAGCAAATGCAGATACATAAAGGGCGGAAGGTATGATAATGGAAGAATAATACAAGCTGAAGAAATTGAAATTGTATTAACAGATATAGATTTTAGACTTATTTTAGAAATGTATGATTGTAAGTATGAAATATTAGAAAGTTATTTTAGTATTTATAATTATTTACCAATACAATATATAAAATTTATATTGAAAAAATATGTAAATAAAACAAAATTTAAAGGTGTAGAAGGTAAAGAATTAGAATATATGAAAGAAAAAAATAGATTTAATTCTTTATATGGAATGACTGTAACTAATACAATAAGAGATAGGGTTGAATTTGATAATGTAAAAGGATGGGAAGAAATACCATTAACAAATGATGAAATAGTATCTGCATTAGATGAAGAAAAAAAGAAAGCATTTTTAAGTTTTGCATATGGTGTATGGGTAACTGCATACGCAAGAAATAACTTACTTAAAAATGTAATAAAACTTGATGAGTATATAATATATTGTGATACTGATAGCATGAAATTATGTCCGCGGTTATGATAAAAAAGTAATAGAAGATTATAATGCATTTGTAAAAAGAAAAATAGAGCTTGTAAGTAAAAAGCTAGATATAGATATAGAAAATTTTGCACCTACAGATATAAAAGGCAAAAGAAGGATGCTAGGATTATTTGATGCAGATGTGCATTATGATAAATTTATAACGCAAGGTGCTAAAAAGTACGCATTTGAAATAGATGGAAAAATAGGAATAACTGTTGCAGGTGTACCAAAAAAAGGTGCTAAACAATTAAAAAGTTTAGAAGATTTTAAGGATGATCTTGTTTTTGAATTTGAAAATACAAATAAAAATATACTTTTTTATTGTGAAGATATGAAGGAAGTTAGTATAAAAGATTATCAAGGAAATGTATATACAGTAGATGAAAAAAGTGGATGTTGTCTTTTACCTAATACATATAAATTAGGGAAATCTTTAGAGTATGCAGAATTAATTTCTGATAAATCTAGTAAAAGAAGTATTTATAAAGAGTAGGAGGTGTGATATAATGGATGCAAAAGAATATGTAAAAAACTTTAAAAAAATAACAGTTAATAAAATATGTAAAGAAAAAAACTTTAATAAAGGAAATGTAGCATCAGGCAGGGCAAATGATGATGTATATAAAACAATTAAAGAAGAAATAGAAAACAAAATTGCTAAATTATATATTAAGGAGGATTAATAAATGGTGACGCAAGTACACTATAATTTAGATAATATAGATAAAGAAAATGCAAATTACAATTTAATATATGGGGAAAAATCAAATGGAAAATCATATCAAGTTAAGCATAAAAAAGCTGTTGAAAAATACATAAAGACAAAAAGAAGATTTATATTAATGCGTAGATGGGCAGAAGATCTAAAATCAGATTGGATAGAAAAATATTTTAGTGATGTAGATATACAGAAGTTAACTAATAAAAGATATAATTGTATAACTATGTATAGATCTGAACTATATTTTACAACAATAACTGATGATTTTAAGAAAAAAAGAGGAGAAAAAATTGGATATGCAATACCATTATCTTTAGAACAAAGATATTCAAGTGCTAGTTTTTTAGATGTAGATGATATAATATATGAAGAATTTATGTCAAGAGGTGTATATATTGCAGATGAACCAAACAAATTAATGACATTTTATAGTACAGTAGATAGAAAAAGAGGTACAACTAAGTTATGGCTAGTAGGAAATACAGTATCAAGGGTGTGTCCGTATCTACAAGCATGGGGATTAACTGACATAATGAAAAATCAAAAGCAAGGTGAAATAAAAACTAAGATTATACATAATGATACAAATGATGTTAAAATAGCAATAGAATATTGTAGATCATCAGGCGGTAGACAAATGGCAATAGGATCTGCAAAAACAATGATAGATAGCGGAAGTTGGCAGGTAGATCCGCAACCGCTACTTCCAAAATCTAAAAAGTGTTATAAGATACTTTTTAGGTTTGGTTTTCAGTATAAGTCATTTAAATTTTTATGTGAATTTTTGAAAGATAATGAAACAAGTGATGTATGCTTTTTTGTATATCCATATACAGGAGAATTTACAGATAAGTTTTTTGTATTTTCAGATGTAATAAAAATAAGTCCTTACTGGCAAAGAAGTATATATAATGCAGATATAAGAAATAAAAAGCTAGTAAATTTATTTAATGAATTTAGAGAAAATAAAATATTTTATTCTAGCTTACTGTGCGGTACAGATTTTAAACAATGTATAGATTTTGAAATAAGAAAGTGAGGTAAATATGTTAAATAGTAGAATTATATTAGCAAAAGGAATTAAATTAGATAAAAGTTATAATAATGTATTAAATTATACAGAGGATCAGATGGTTACATTAGTAGAAAATAATGCATTATATAGTAATAATACATATTCTTTTATTAGACCACAAAATACAATATATGTAAAAGTTCCATATGGAACTGCATTACAATGCAATTATATGGCATTTCAAAATACAGATTATAGCGGAAAATGGTTTTTTGCATTTATAAATAATGTAAAATATATTTCTGATAATGCGGTAGAAATAGATTATACAATAGATAGTTGGTCAACATGGTATGGAAAATGGAATATTAAACCATGTTATGTATTAAGAGAACATGTAAATACTGCAGATGATATTGTAGGAAAGTATATACAAGATGAAGGGTTACAATTAGGAGAGTTTGTTGTAAATAAAAAGAATAAATTTTTAAGAGATAGTGATGGTATATATACAGGAACTGATATGTGTATTGTTTTAGGTGCAACTGAAGATATTGATGGAAATAATTTAAATGGAGTACAGAGTGATGGTATATATGCAGGTTTAAGATACTATGTATTTACAAATGATGATGACGGTATTAATAAATTAAATTTATGGATAGAAGATTATAATAAAGGAAAAGCAGATGCAATAAAATGTATATTTATGATACCAAAGATATTTACAACAGGTTATGATAGAGCAGATCACTTGTATGCCGGAAGTAATTTAGTAATGAGTAGATACATAAATGGAGATGCAGGAGATCTAAACAAAAATATAGATTTAAGTAATGCTACAATAGATGGATATGTACCAAGAAATAAAAAAGTACTTACATATCCACATCAATACTTATTAGTTAGCAATAATAATGGTGGTGATGTAATATATAGACTAGAAGATTTTTATAAAATAGTAGATGGAGAAAAAGTACAAACAATTCCTGCATTTAAAATACAAAGTTGTATGACGCCACGGAACATCTATAAGGATGATACCTATTAATTACAAAGGTATAGAAGAAAATGATGTTGAAGGTATAAATTTAGGTAAATTTCCTATTTGCAGTTGGGAAACAGATGTATACACTAATTGGTTAACTCAGCAGTCTGTTAATAATGGATTACAACTTGCAAGTGCAGGTGTAGGTATAGTAACATCTGCAGTAACAGGAAACGCATTAGGTATTATAAGTGCATCATTTTCTATTGCAAATTTAATTGGTGAAACATATAAAGAAAGCAAAATACCTAGTCAAGCAAGTGGCAATACAAATGCAGGTGATGTAATAACTGCATCAGGTAAAAATGATTTTATATTCTATAATATGTCTATTAAAAAAGAGATTGCAGAAGTTATTGATGATTATTTTGATAGGTTTGGATATAAAATAAGTAAAGTAAAAGTTCCTAACATTACAGGTAGACCATATTGGAACTATATAGAAATTGGAACAAATGAAAGCATAGGTAATGGTGATGTACCATCACAGTTTATGGAAATAATAAATAATGCTTGTAAAAAAGGAATTACAATATGGCATGATCATGCAAACATAGGTAACTTTAATTTAAATAATCATTAAAAAAAAAAAAAGAGGGTATATACCCTCTTTTATGAATTATTTATTAAATATATAGCATTAACTCTTAGAGTATTGTTTGCTTGCATATTAGCAAATCTTCCTTTTATCTCTCCAGCATTAGTAATATATAAATCTATGTTATTTCTATTTGCTATTTGAACATATTTTGCTGGTTTGTACCCATCTGGCAATGTTGCAACAGTTATTTCTCCTGAATTTGGTGTTTGTACTGTAAATATTATATCTAGCATAACTAATCCGTTTTGTTTAATATTACTTAGCCAAGTTATTTTTATATCTCCATTATTTCCAATTAAATCATCGATACTAATACTTTCATTTATATTAATAAATTGCTTTTTATTGAAATCAAAATAAACAACATTATTATTAGAATAACCCTGATTATTAAATATAATATTTGCATCTTTGCCGTTTAATTTTTGTATAGTTATCTTTTGTGCTGTATTACCTAATATAAATTTAAGCCTTCCAAGACTAAAAGGATTTATTAAATTAGGAATAATAATATTACTTCCGGAATATTTCATTGAGTATGCTAAATTAGGAAAAGCTACAACTGAACCTGAATATCCTACAGGATACATATTTATATAATTAAATTGTGCGTTCTCTATTGTAGGCAAACTTGTATCACTAAAAGAAATATCCGTATTATTTAATATAATTTGCTTTGCTATATTAGATTGTAAATATAAAATTTTACCAGCTCTTGCGTCATATTTATTTTTGCTAATAAAATCTGATTCATCATTGTATTTTAATGTTTTTAGGCTTTCTGCTTTTTTAGAAATATTAGGCAAATTACTTATATAATCTTGTTGTATAATATATCCTCCGTGAGAAAAAGAATATATTTCAGCATAAAAGTTAACCTTATTATTTTGAAATAATAATGTTGGAGATTCTAGTCTTAGTCCTTCAAAATTTACATAATTATTAACAAGTCCATAGTAATTAGTTTGTTCAATATCTGTTGTAGTATATAGTTGTATTATTCCTGTATTATCTATATCGTAGTTGTCTTTTTTTACAACAAAGTAATATATTCCATTATTTTTTGCTATAGACCCGTCAATATATCCCTCAGATGTGCTATTCTGTAATAATATATCTCCTATATTTATAAAGGTTAAATTTTCTTTATTAGTACATTTAAACAATACTTGCTTAAAAATAGAATTATTTTTTTCATCTTTTTTATATTCTAAAGATAAAGTTAAATAAATTGTTTTTTCATCATTATCATCTACAAATAATTTTGGCCCCCATCTATCCAAATTACTATGTGGTTGCATATATCCTAAATTAATTTTATGTGGTGTCCAATTTACAAAATCTTTAGAGGTTAAAATAATACAATCTCTGTCGTCATCATAGCTTGTATAGCTTATCATAAAAGTTTTTGTAGTTTCGTCAAAAGCAAGGGAAGGGTCAGTAAAATAATTATCTGTTATATTATTATTTATATTAAAAGTAGTAAAATGTTTACCGTCTAAACTACATTTAAAAACAGGATGTTTTATATATGTGCCGTCTAATCCTCCTGTATAAAATACTCCCACATAAAAGTTTGGAAATACTATAGCTTTTTCTTCTAAATTATTAATTTTATCATTTAATTCACCAAAAATTTCTTGATTTATAATTTTTTCCAAAGTGCCGTCAGAAGCCATTTGATCTAATTTATTATTAATTTCTTCTTGTACATCTAAATTTGTAAAATAATTATCTACATAATTTTTTAATTCATTAAATGCATTTGTTAATTCTTCTGTTTGTGTTCCTATTGCATTTGTTGTATCTATTACTTTCTTTAAATATTCTACTACTTTACATAGTAATTCATAATAAGTTAATGCATCAAAATCCTCCTCAATAAAAGGAAAATTAGTTAAACAAAAGAATTTAAATGGTGTTAACTTTTTTATATTATAATTTATATTACTCATATTTACCTCCTTTATATTAAACCATAAAATAAATCATCTAATTCTTTAAAAATCATCTGATATATACTGGTTAAATTTTCTTGAAATTGTTTATATATACTTATTTTATCTGCAGGTGTTCTACTAATTTCTTCTAATGTTTTTCCATTTTCATTTGTATTTGTTGTAGCATTTGTTTGTGTTTTAGCAGTTGTTTCAGAACTTGAAGAACCGTTTGAAGTAGAGTTATCTGATCCATTTACTGTTGTTTTATCTAAATTATATTTTGTCATGTAACTTCCATCTTGTACATTATCTATTTCACTTTGTGGTAAATCACTTTCTCTTCTATCTGCAACTGTTGTATTTTCTGTAGTAGAACTATTTTCTAGTGTATTAGATGTTGTATTATTACTTGTATTATCAGTAGTATTATTATTAGTAGTATCACTCGTTTTTTCATCTGTTACCGTTCTTGTTACTTTTTCACCATCATTTAGAAGATCCCATCCATCTAGCATATCGAATAATTTATTATACATAGGCATTATACTATTTAATTTTACATTTAACTGTAATTGAAATGCAGTTACTGTTTCAAAACCTATCCTACGCATCATGTAGTGATTTAATATTATTTTTTCAAATTCTTCTTTATCTATTTTTGTAGTTAATGGATAAGTAAAATTAAATATTTTTTCTCTTGTAGCACTTGCTAGATCTTTTATTTTAGTTTTATCTTCTTTACCAAAGTTTGCAATAGAATTTAATATTGCATAAACTGTTGGTGGCTTTTCATTTAATGGAGAAAAACGCGGAATAAATAATGGATTATATATCATATTCTTCATCATCCTCCATTTCTTCATTTTCTTCTTTTTTATCTGTAGGTATTCCATCATAGTATTCAACTTTTATTTCTAATCCGAATTTACTATTTATTTCTTCTATTGCTTTTTTTCTAGGTTCAAATCTTTCATATCTAGATGCTATTGTTCCGCCCTGCATGGCTTGAATTTCATCTGATATATTTCTTTCTTTCTTTTGAAAACTTAAATTTGATATACCTATTAATCGTAAAAATTCAGACCAGATTTTATCTTTTTGTTCTTGTAATTTATCTGCAACAAATGGTGCAGGTGCTAAAATTAATTCTATATCATCTAAATTAATATTATCATATGTAACTATTTTTTCTACATTTCCGTCAACTTCATTTGCAATATCACGCACTGTTTTTTCTTTTTCTGTAGATGTTTTCCAAACTCTAGGTGTTTTTTGTTGTGCTATATTTATATCTATTGTTCTTGTTACATTTGCATATCTTTCTGCATATTGTAAAATATCTATATAGATAGGATACCTACCATTGTTATCATACATAATAACAAATTCGCCTTCTTTTAATGTATTAGTATATCCATTTCTACCATAAACTTGTATTCTTTTTGGTCTATTATATACATCTAATGTTCCAATACTTACATATGGAAGTGCTAAAACTTTTTCTAATACATCATCATAAAAAAATGCTATTGTACCTTGCCTTACCAATGTTTTATTTAAATATGCAGTATCTATATAATCAGGCATGTTTTCATAAACAAAAACATTTTCTGCTAAAGTTAAAAACTGCCTTAAATACATTTGATAAGTCATCCAATTACTAAGCTGAGAATTAATCAATTTATGTTTCATTTCTTCTCCTTTCTTATAAAAATAAAGTGCTACTATTATGTAGCACTTTTATATTGTACTAGGCTACTGTTATATTTGCAGTTCCTTTTTTTGTACTATCAAATACAGATGTAGCTGTTACTTGTATAGCATTTGTTGCAGGAGTAAATGTAGATGGAAATGTTACTAATCCATTTTGATCTACTTTTGCACCTTGTTCACTACCTTCTGTAATAGACCATACAACCGCTTGATTAGCAAATCCTGTAGTTGTAACTTTTGCACTTAATTGTGCTTTACCTATACTAGCAGATACTGTACTTGTTGAAGGTGATACTGTTACACCTGTTACTGCAGGTGTATCTTTTACAAATACTACTGCGTTTTCAAATGGTGAACTTGAAACACATCCCCATACATGTAGGAAGTGATTTCTTTTTAATGTCTGTGGGTTGAAAAATTCTGTTTTCTTTAAATTTGCACCATTTTCTGATGAATTATCCATACCGTATCTATAATCTTGGAAGAAATCTCTACCAACGATTACTGCAGGTATTTGATTTAATTTAGTCATTTCATCAGTTGTTAATGGTGTATATCCTGCAACATATTCTCCTTCAATAACTTCTCCATTATCATCTCTTTTTGCAAATAAATGATTTAATCTTTCTATATCAAAGTTACCAAAGCCATCACATAATTCCATATGTGCCTTCATTTCAGCATTATCTCTGAAATAACTTGTAGCAAGTACATTTGTTGTAAATTTAGCATCAAACTTAGTTGATACTATTGCAAATTGATCATCAAAAGATGTTGCTTTTCTTAGTCCTGCAGGATTAAAGTTTGGTGATCTAAATGTCATGTCATTTGATACACCTTTCATTTCTGCAACTATATCTCTATCTGTTAATGTGTCAAAATTTACAATTTGATGTGGTGTTATTGTACCATCTAAAATTCTTCTAGCTAATACATATTTGTTTGTTTGGTATATATCATATTCATATCCTTCATATAAAGAATTTACAATTATATCAATTAATTTGAATAGATCTTCTGTTTCAAATGCCATAGCCATTTGTTCATCAGAAGTTGTTGTTTTATAATATTTTTGATAATTTATTTCATGTAAATAACTTAATACATTTGGAACTTCTGTTTTAATGAAATCATTTTCATTTTTTAACATTTCATTGTAATCATAAACATTTGCTATATCACAAATAATTTCTCTTATTTGTTGTCCGTAAGATAAAGTTCCTTTATCTGTAAATAACTTCCATGGATTTTCCCAATGGTTTCTTGTTATTACTGTTAATCCTATTAGGTTTAATGTATTTAAAAATGCATTTTTATATGCAACATTTCCCATTATAATTTTACCAATAGGTTTAATACTTTCACCTTGTACAGGTAAATCAATATTTTCTGATAAAATAGGTGTCTGATTTATTACATAACTTAATAATTCAGCACTATTTTTAACACTTAAATTTGCTTGAGTTACTGCTTTTGTACTCATAATTTCTTTCCTCCTCTTAATTAAATTTCTTTTACATCAATTACTTCTTTTTCTTCTAATCCTTCATCTTCTTCAGGATCTTTTTCTTTTCCTGTTAAAAATCTTTCTTTGTATTTAGCTTTTAAGTCATCATACTTCCATTTTAAATCTTCAAGTTCTTTTTTTGCAGTTTCTTCCATTATGTTTTCTGCACCATCTTCTAACATACTATCTTCAATATCTTCTAATAGAGATATTACTAGATCATCATTATCTGTTATACTATCAGATATTCTTTGTTTTAATTCCTGTTTACTAAGTTTCATTATTTTTTTACCTCCTCTCCATCTTTTTTTGTTCCTATAAATTCATCTAAAAATTTAAGGTCAATTCCTGCTTTTTTCAGATTTTCTAATATAGATGTTATTTCCATTACACAAATATAAACACATACTATTGTACTAACCTTCGGTAAACTAAACGCATATTCAATTACAAAACTTCCTATTAAAACTAAAATAATTAAAAATTTATGCCATAAACCATTTCTCATTTTAGTGCTATCAGGACATTTGTTAATTATTGCCTGTACATATCCTGTTATTACATCAAATAAGCTAAATAATAGCGGTGTTATTATCTGCCATATAATATTAGAAAATTCTAAATTTTGTAATAACTCATCCATATTTTTCTCCTTTCTGAAATAATAATAAAACAAAACAAATTTTTTGTCAAGTAAAAAAAGACGAATTTTATATTCGCCTTTTTCTTAATTTATTTGCATATAGCACCCATTTAAATTTATTTCTTTTTTTAGTATGTGTAGGTGGTGGCTCTGGCGGTACAGTTCCTGTATAAATATAAGCAGTTTGATTTACGACATTTTTAATTCCTAAAATCGGACATGGATTTGATGAATTATCAAATCCGTATTTAAATGACTCGCCTTTTGCTAGCATTTCTAGTTCTATGTGAACGTGATTTCCAGTTGATCCTGTTCCTGTTGGATTGCCTTCTTTAGATATTAAGTCGCCTTTCTTTATTCTATCGCCAACACTCCAACTACTAAATTCTTCTAAATCTCCATATAACCATGTTCTACCTGAATCTTCTTGTATTATAATATTTGGTCCATACCCTCCTCCGTAACCTGAATGTGTAACAGAAATTACAGTTCCCTCATACATATTATATACATTTGATTTTTGCCCAGTTGAAATATCAATTCCTGCATGTTTATGAGTCGCTCTTTGCTCACCCCATGCACCTGTCAAATAAAATTCTATATTAATGAATGGTGCTATATTACATTCTATTGCCATGTTTTTTTACCTTTTTATGCCTTTCTATAAAATATCAAAATGACACGCATTACTTCCTGTTATTAAATATGTATATCTTAATTCACCCGTATTAACTAATGTTTTTAAATAAGCTAATAAATCTTTACCTGATACACCTTTTACATACATATCAATAGCTTTTCCTTGTAAATGCCTACTATTACTTTCACCGCCCACTTCTTTATTATGTTTTTGACATCTTGTTCCTGATGTTACTATTGCAGGACTTCCAAAATGTTCTCTTACTTTATCTGCTATCTTTACTACTGCTAAATTCATATTATTAAGTCCGCAACCACATTTACATGTAAATTCACTTTCTTTAAAATATTTTATATTATCCCAACTATATATTTTATTTCCTACTTTATTATTGTATGCAGTGATTGTTTCATTTCCAGCAACACCATCTACTGTTACACCAAACTTTTGTTGATCTGCTACAATTATTGCTCTTACACAATCTATTGTTTTTTGTCCTGCAATACCATCAACTGCTAATCCTTTATCTGCTTGAAATTGTTTTATTGCATTAAGTGTTTTTTCACCCTTTATTCCATCAATTTTACCATCATAATATCCTAAATATTTTAAATTCATTTGTAATCTTTTCATTGTCATTGTTAACATATTCTTATTCCTCCTCTTTATTTAATAATTCATAATTACCAATTTTTTTACTATATAAAATTCCTACCCAAAAATCATTACAATATTCTTTATTTTCTATTATTTCATTATTTATTTCAGCTATTGTAACCATTAAATTACTGTCTCTTATATCATTATAATTACTATCTTCTACTATCTTATTATATACTTCATATTTTATATTAAAATCTTTTTCATTATATGGTTTACTTATAACAACTAAAATTGTAATAAATGTAAATGTACCCATTATTATACATAACATTATTCCTATAAATTCAAGTACTGTATTCCATAAATCATCACCTAATTTATATAATATTATCCCAATTATTAATAATATAACAAAAACTAAAATTATCATTATTTCTTTACCTTTCCTAAATTTAATATTTTATCATATTCTGCAGGTTTGTTTTTACTTAATGCCTCAGCTATTCGCATTAATTTGATGCTATGATCTATTTCATCAGATATAATTTCATTTATTACATCTTTATATTTTTCAGGTATTACTGCTAATAATTTATAATAATAATCCCTTGCATCTGCCTCTTTACTTTCATTAAGTTCTATTAATTGCAATACTTCATTTACATCTTCCATTTATTTCACCTCCTTTTTTAATCTTTCAATAATATTTAAAATAATAGTAATTTGTTTAATCATTTCTTTTGAACATTCTACTTTTATTGGTTCATCAAATAACATATAACTTTCATCTATTGTACTTCTTAAATTATAAAAATATCTTATTGCCTTTTTTTCTTCTTCATTCATTTTTTTCACTCCTACATTAATCTTTTATATATCCATTTGTATAGATTAAAATGAAAAACTTGATAACTTATTAATTGTACTATCATAAATATTATTAATCCTACGATAGCATACATCATTATAACAAAAATATCAATTAAAAATATTATTAATCCTTCTAACATTTCTTTCTTCTCCTCTCTATTCCTACAATACAACTATTTATTATATTTTCTATGTTTTGTATATTATAATCAAATGTACTTAGTCTATCATATTTATATACAAACTCTATCTTTATATCTCTTATACTTACCTTAATTCTATATTTTCCTATTAGTACATATGTAACATCTGCAGTTTCATATGTTTTACTTAGTTCTTCCTCAATATCTTCACTCATATTATACCTTACCCTTCCTCTACTTCCAAACTTAAATTCAAATTCTTTATTTACATTTATTTTTGATAGATCATAAAACATAATATCCTCCTAAATTTCATTATATTGTATTAGATACAAACCATTACTATTTATTACTTCTCCTTCATACTTACATCCTTCAAATTTAAAAGATGTACCATCATACTTTTCATTACTTCCTAACTTCTTTAATAATTTTGTAACATCATTCTTTCTCATATAACATTTTACCATACTCATATCCTCCTTCATCTTTGCTAGAGCTATTATATAATACAATAGTTTTACTTGTCAAT
>ERZ1643249.3025-NODE-3025-length-15115-cov-5.976096_pt1 | contig 15115 bp, 16 predicted proteins | sample MGYA00579263_ERZ1643249 | MGnify/ENA primary metagenome ERZ1643249 (study PRJEB29033, sample SAMEA4952264) | chicken gut metagenome | biome: Broiler Chicken; feature: Gastrointestinal Tract; material: Caecum | place: Ireland | collected 2018 | study: Broiler...
AGCCTCCTCCAAGATGAATTTTCCCATTCTTCGTGAAGTAAGATTCCTTGTAGACGACAAGGTTGATAGGCTAGAGGTGGAAGCGTAGTGATACGTTGAGCTGACTAGTACTAATAGATCGAGGATTTAACTTAATTTATATATTTCTATTTGATGTGTGCATTATCTGTTTTTTAAAGGACAAAATCCTTTATAGGTGACGATAGCTTAGGTGATACACCTCTTCCCATCCCGAACAGAGAAGTTAAGACCTAAAACGCCGACAATAGTGTAATGCTAAGATAGGAAGTTGCCTATTTTTTTTTGCTTTAAAATCTATTAAAATATATGTAAAATAGTTATCTTTGTCTTGTATAACTAATTTTTTTAATTTATAATGAATACAGGTGATTAAAAATGGATTATAAATTTACATCAAGGTCAGTTGAAGATACTTTAACAATTGCCCAAAATATTGAAAGTGAAAAATTTCCTAATATGGTAATTTGCCTTATTGGGGAACTTGGTAGTGGTAAGACTGTATTTACTAAAGGTTTTGCAGCTTCCCTAGGAATAAAAGATACAATAACTAGTCCAACATTTACAATAATAAAAGAATATGATAGTGGCGAATTACCTCTTTATCACATGGATGTATATCGCCTAGAAGATAATGACGAAGGGATAGGATTCAAAGATTACTTTAATAAAGGTGGAGTTACCATCATCGAGTGGGCGGACCTCATTGAAAAACAACTTCCTAAAAATAGATTAGAAATTAAATTTAAAGTAATTGATGAAGATACCAGAGTTTTAGTATTTACCCCCTATGGTGAAGAATACGAAGAACTTTGTAGTGCGGTATTATAATGAATACATTATTTATTGATACACATTTATGGGATATAATAATTGTTTTATTACATGACGGATTAGTTGTTAAAAAAGAAGAGGTTAAAAACAAAAAAAATAATAGTGAATACATATTTCCAAGCATTGTTAAAGTAATTGATGGCATAAATTTAGATGAAATAATAGTTGTTAATGGACCGGGATCATTTACGGGAGTTCGTTTGGGAGTAACGATTGCCAAAACTTTAGCTTATACTCTAAATATTCCGATAAAAACTATTACAGCTTTAGAAGTTATGGCAGTAAGTAACGAAAAAAATCATGTAGCATTTAGTGATAACAATGTTTACTATGTTGGAATATTTGATGACAATAAAACTCTAATTGGTGATTATAATTATGTTTCCGATGAAGAATTTGCTAAACTAAATAAAGATAATACATATTCTTTAGATTATAATGTTGATGCTGAAAAAATATATGAATTTTTAAAAAACAGAGAACCTGAAAATGCTCACCAAGTAAAACCAGTATATATAAAAAAAATAGGTGTGGAACTTGATAAGAAGAGCAACTAAAGATGATATTTCAGCCATAAATAATTTAGGTAGTAAGTTACACGAAAATTTTGCTAAAACATTTCATATTGAAACAGAAATTGATAGCACTTTAGCAATAGTTTTGGTTAGTATTAGTGCATATGGAGTTAATGGCTATTTATATGCCCTTGATTTTGGGGATAACATAGATTTATTAAGTATTTATGTAAGTGAAAGTGATAGATGTAAGAATATTGGAACAAATTTAATTAAATATTTAATAAAGCTAGCAGAAAATAAAACAATTACTTTAGAGGTATCTACTGATAATTTTCCGGCGTATAATATGTATAAAAAATTAGATTTTAAAGTAGTAAATGTGAGAAGAAAGTATTATAATAATGCTGATGCTTATTTAATGAAATGGGGCGGTTAAATGAAAGATGTTTATATATTAGGGGTAGAAACCAGTTGTGATGAAACAAGTATTGCTATTGTTAAAAATGGTAGGGAAGTTGTAGCAATAACTATTTTAACCCAAATGGATACACATGCTAAATTTGGGGGTGTAGTACCAGAAATTGCATCAAGAATGCATACCGAAAATATTACAATGGTTTTAGAAGATACTTTAAATAAAGCTCATATGAGTGTAGCTGATGTTGATGCTATTGCTGTAACTTATAAACCAGGTTTACTTGGTTCTTTACTTGTGGGTATTGAATTTGCTAAAGTATTGTCATTCATTTATAATAAGCCTTTAATTAAAGTAAATCATTTAATTGGCCATATTTATGCTAATGCCATAAATAATAAATTAGAATTTCCTTTACTTGCCCTAGTTGTGAGTGGTGGACATACTGAACTTGTGATTATGAAAGATGATTATGATTTTCAGCTTTTAGGTTCAACCCTAGATGATGCAATTGGGGAAGCTTATGATAAAGTAGCAAGAATTTTAAATATTCCTTACCCTGGAGGACCTGGAATTGAAAAATTAGCTTTACAAGGAAAACCTACATATGATTTACCAAAACCAGTAATGGATCATACTTATAACTTTAGTTATAGTGGCCTAAAAAGTTATATAATTAATTTGGTTCATAATGAGACACAGAGAGGTAATACAATAAGACAAGCAGACCTTGCTTGCAGCTTTCAGGCTACTGCTGTAGATGAACTGGTAAGGAAAGTTGATTTAGCCCTTAAAAATACGGGTATCAAGCATATAATAGTAGCAGGAGGAGTATCTGCTAACAAATATTTAAGGGGAGAAATAAAAAGAATAGCTGAAGAAAATAATGCTAAACTTTCTATTCCGGAATTTATTTATTGTACAGATAATGCTGCGATGATTGGAGCTGCCGCATATCCTCTATATTTAAAACATGACTTTGCGGATTATTCATTAAATGCAGAGTCTAGTGCGAACATTTGTTAAAAACAGTAGACAAATTGAGAATTTTTTGTTATAATTATGTTGTATGGGGTAGTTCATGGTTTCGACATATGTAACTAGATATGATTGCAAGTGGTCGGCATACCTTAAGTGCAAACCTAAAATTAAATGACGAAACTAATTACAGTTTCGCTCCTGCTTTTGCCTAATTAGTAGGTAAGGGAGCACTTCTACTAAATTTCTCTTATAGATTTAGCTAGGGGTTCATAAATATAAGATATAATATATTATTTGTTTAGGATAGTATATCGAAATTTACTAAACTCACTAATTATGAGGTTGGTGTAGAGCCATTTAATTAGGACAAACAAAATCTACCTAAACTTGTAGATATTGTATAATAGAGCATATTGGACAGGAGTTCGACTCTCCTCTACTCCACCATAAGGTTTATAACTCCCGTAAGTACGGGATTTTTATTTTATGAAATGGAGAATATTATGGCAAATTTAATATGGAATTTAGATGATTTGTTTAAAAGTAAAAAAGATTGTTATCATGAAATTAAAAAAATAACAAAACAAGTTGATAAATTAAATAAAATTAAAGTAAATGATTCTTTTAGTTTATTTAACTTATTAGAAAAAGCATGGCAAATAAAAGAGGTAACAAATAATATTTTAATTTATGGTTCATTTAAATATTATAAAGATGTGAATAATGAAGATACTATTAAATTAAAAGAAAAAGTTGAAAATTTTAATAACGAAACTAATTATAAGTTACAATTTGTGGATAATATTATTTTAGATTTTGGTAATGATAAAATAAACGAAATGTATCAAGAAAATAAAAAATTAGAAAAATATAAATTGTATATTGATAACTTATTTAGAAAAAAAGAACATCTTATAAAAAGTGATGAACTAATAAATAACAATAATTTAATTAATAAATATTTAACCGATTATAATAAATTGCTACATAATATGCAATTTAATAATATTGTAGTTGATAATGAAAAAATAGATTTAAATATTACTAATTATAGCAAATATTTAAATTCTAAAAATAGAGATATTCGAAAACAAACTTTTATTAATGTAGATAGTGCTTATAAAGAAAAAGCAAAGGAATATTTTACTATACTAGATAATATTTATAGTTTAAGAATAAAAAATATAAAATTAGAAAAATATAATTCTGTTTTAGAAAAGGTATTATTTGAAGAAAAAATAGATTTAAAAATAGTTGATAATTTAATACTTAGTGTAAATAATCATTTATTTTTAATTCAAAATTATTTGAAAATTAAATCTAATAAGTTAGAAATAGAGAAACCACACCTATATGATTTCGGAGTTAATTTAAGTGAAAATATTCCCAAATATAGTTTAGAAGATGCTATAAAAATTATAAAAGAATCCTTAAAACCTCTCGGGGATGAATATTTAAAAGCAGTTGATATATTACTTGATGGACATATTGATGCTAGCTTTGATAATAAAAAACATCAATCAATTACCTTTTCTTGGAACACATATTCATTTTTAAATTATAAAGGTACATATAATGATTTAAAAAATTTAATTCATGAATTAGGTCATATAGTTAATTATTACTTATCTAAACAAAATCAACCATTTATATATGAGGATAGTACCATTTTTGTTGGAGAAATAGCATCAATTACTAATGAAATATTATTAAATAGATATTTATATAATAATGCTAAAACTAAAGAAGAAAAAATATTTTATTTGAGTAAAGAAATAGAAAATTATTTTACTACTGTATTTAAACAAACTTTATATACAGAATTAGAATTAAGATTATATGTTTTAAAGAATGATAATAGATTAACTAGTAATAATATATCAAATATATATTATAACTTAATTAAAAGATATTATGGAAATCAAGTTGCATATGATAGTTTAGCAAAATATGAATGGATGAGATTAGGCCATTTGTATAGATATGCTTTTTATCCCTATAAATATGCAACAGGACTAATGTTAGCAAGTATTGTAGTAAATGGAATTTTAGATAATACAATTAAATTAGATAGTTATATTACATTTTTAAAGTCAGGCAGTAGTAAATACTCACTTGATCTATTAAAAGATCTAGGAATTAATTTATCTAATCTAAATATCTTTAATAAAGGTTTTAACATACTAAAAGAAGATATTGAAAAATTAGAAGAATTATTAGAGAAAGATTATGTATAATAACATATTAGAAAAACTTGCTAAATCAAAATTTAGAAGTAGTTTTCATTTAAGTAATAAAGATATAAAGTATATTAATGATAAAGGAATAGATGTAATAAGGCATCATGCTGAAGATTTCATTAAAACGAGACTTGCTCCAGCATATATACCAAATGACGGCAAACAAACACCAATGAGAAATCATCCTGTGTTTATTGCTCAGCATGCAACAGCAACTTGTTGTAGAACTTGCCTTTATAAGTGGCATCATATAAAACAAAATAAAGAATTAACTGAAAATGAGCAAGAATATATAGTAAATATTATTATGATGTGGATAAGTAGGGAGTTATCCACACAAAATAAGTAAAAATATGAATGTTTTGTGAAATTCATATTTTTTTATTGACTAAAAAAATAAAAATCTATATAATGGTTGACACATAAACTAATTTTTAGGAAGTGAATTATGTTTAAAGATGAAGAAACATTAGTATGTTTTAAAAAAATTAGAGATTATATTGATAGTGAAATTGATGCGTGTGCTAAAGAAATTGGTATTACCAAACCTGAAGCGGATGTCTTAATAGCTGTTACTTTTAATGAAAATATTAATCAAGGAAGAGATGTAGCTAAATTAAAAGGTTTTTCTAAGTCTTATGTTTCTAAGGCTGTAGCCAAATTACTTGATCGCGGGTTTATTTCTTTAGTTCTTGATGAATCTGATCATAGGTGTCAGCATATAATAATAAATGCTGAGACCAATGATATTATTGCTAAATTGCAAGAAAAGCATAAATATGTTACTGACAAGTTATCTAAAGAGATAACTGATGAAGAAAGAGAAACGGTAACATCTGTTATTAAAAAAATTAAGAATAATATAGAAGAAAGGAAATGAGTATGTTTAAATTATTAAAGAAATTAAGAAAAAAAGATTTATTGTTAATATTAGTTTGTGCAGGTTTAATAGTTTTTCAAGTTTGGCTTGATTTGAAATTACCAGACTATATGTCAGAGATTACTCAATTAGTTCAAACTGAAGGAAATACTATGGCAGAAATTCTAACTGCTGGAGGTAAGATGCTTTTATGTGCTTTTGGTAGTTTAGCAGCAGCAGTTATTGTTGGATTTTTTGTCTCATATATTGCTGCTACATTTTCTAAAATTATTAGAAAAGATATTTTTGAAAAAGTGGAAAACTTTAGTGAAGGTGAAGTAAAGAAATTTTCAACAAGTAGTTTAATTACAAGAACTACCAACGATGTATCGCAAATTGAAATGCTTGTTGCTATGGGTCTTCAACTTATAATTAAAGCTCCAATTACAGCGATATGGGCTGTTAGTAAAATACTTGGTAAAAGCCTTACCTGGAGTGCCGTTATTGGTGGTGGAGTATTAATACTTTTACTAACCCTTACATTCTTAATGATAGTTGTATTGCCTAAATTTAAAATTGTTCAAAAATTACTTGATAAAATTAATGGTATAACTAGAGAAAACTTAACTGGTATTCGGGTAGTTAGAGCATTTAATGCTGAAGATTATCAAGAAAAGAAATTTGAAGAAGCTAATAGTAAATTAACTAAAATTCAATTATTTAATCAAAGAACATTTGGTATTATGCAACCCATCATATATTTGATAATGTATTTTTCGACATTAGCTATATATTTCATTGGTGCTTATATGATTGATGCATCCCTAATGAGTGAAAAAGTTGGTATCTTTGGTGATATGGTAGTATTCTCATCTTATGGAATGCAAGTTATTATGTCATTCTTGATGCTTGCTATGATATTTATCATGTATCCAAGAGCAGCAATATCTGCCGATCGTATTAATGAAGTATTAGATGAAGATTTTGCTATCAAAGATGGTAGTGTTACTAAGAGTGATCCTAAACTTACAGGTACTGTTGAATTTAAGGATGTATCATTTAAGTATCCTGATGCCGATGAATATATTTTAAAAGATATTACCTTTAAAGCTGAAAAAGGCGAAACTATTGCCTTTATAGGTTCAACTGGTAGTGGTAAATCAACTCTTATTAATTTAATTCCAAGATTTTACGATGTAACTGATGGCGAAATAATAATTGATGGCGTTAATGTTAAAGATTATAAATTAGAATATTTACATAACAAAATTGGTTATATTCCTCAAAAAGCAGTTATATTTAGTGGATCTGTTAGTGAAAATGTTTCTTATGGGGAAAGTGATAAAAAAATTACTAAAGAAGATGTAGTAAAAGCTATTGAGGTAGCACAAGGAAAAGAATTTGTGGAGAGTATGCCTGATAAGTATGATTCTTATTTAGCGCAAAGAGGAACTAATATCTCCGGTGGTCAAAAACAAAGAATTTCTATTGCTAGAGCTATTGCTCGTAAGCCAGAAATATATATCTTTGATGATTCATTTTCAGCGCTTGACTATAAAACAGATTTTACTTTAAGAAAGGAATTAAAGAAATATACTAAAGATGCTACAACATTTATAGTTGCTCAAAGAATTGGAACAATTATGAATGCCGATAAAATAATTGTTTTAGATCAAGGAACATGTGTTGGTATGGGAACACATGAAGAATTATTGAAAAATTGTGATGTATACAAAGAAATTGCGTTATCACAACTTAGTGAGGAGGAACTTAATAATGCCTAAACCAATGGGAAAACCGGGATCAAATAACTTTGATAAAGCTAATGACTTCCGGGGAGCGATGAAAAAATTAATTCATTATTTAAATAAATTTCATACTTTAATAATAATTGCTTTTGTTTTGGCAGCAGTAAGTTCAATTCTATCAATTATTGCTCCAGATCATTTAAGTAATTTAACTGATATTATATCTGATGGTTTGACTCCTAATATTAGTGAGACAACAATTACAGAGATAATGTCTTCTGATACAATATCTTTAGAAAATAAACAAGAATTTATGAGTATTATGTCTGGTATCAGTGAAGATTCATCATCAAGTGAGATTTTCTCAGCGATTGATTCGATGCCAGAATCTGTTCAAGAAATAGTAGAACCTAAAATGGATTTTACCGCTATTAAAAATATTGCCTTATTCTTAGCTATTATTTATATTGCTAGTGCTATATTTAGTTTCTTTGGACACTATATAATGGCAACTGTTTCTAATAATTTTGCTAAGGATTTAAGAAGTAAAATAATTACTAAAATAAATAAATTACCTTTAAGATATTTTGATCGTAATTCAACTGGGGATATATTATCAAGAATAACCAACGATGTTGATACAGTAGCTCAAACAATGTCGCAAAGTATTGGTTCTTTAGTTGGTGCCATAACTTTACTTATTGGTAGTGTAATAATGATGTTTGTAACAAACTGGATTATGGCAATTTGTGCAATTGTATCAAGTTTACTAGGATTTTCAATTATGGCTATAATTTTAAAGAAATCTCAAAAATACTTTATTCAAAGACAAGTAGAACTTGGTAATATGAATGGTCATATTGAAGAAATTTATTCAGGACATAATGTTGTTAAAGTATATAATGGTAAAAAACAAGCTGATGAAAAATTTGATACATTAAATGAAAAAGTATTTGATGCCATTCGTAAGAGTCAATTTTTATCAGGTTTAATGCAACCAATTATGGCTTTTATTGGAAACTTTAGTTATGTAGTTGTCTGTGTTGTTGGTGCTCTTCTTGCAATGAATGGTTATATAACTTTTGGGGTAATCGTTGCATTTATTGTTTATGTTAGATTATTTACTAATCCATTATCTCAAATTGCTCAAGCTATGACTTCTTTACAATCAGCAGCAGCCGCAAGTGAAAGAATATTCGAATTCATTGAAGCAGAAGAAATGAGTGATGAATCAGCTTTAACTAAACATATAGATAGAGATAAAGTAAAAGGAAATATTACTTTTGACCATGTTAAATTTGGCTATGATAGTGATAGACTAATCATTAAAGACTTTAGTGCTAAAGTAAAACCTGGAGAGAAGATTGCTATCGTTGGTCCAACTGGAGCTGGTAAAACAACTATGGTTAATTTACTGATGAAATTCTATGAAATAAATTCCGGAGATATCAAAATTGATGGTGTATCTATAAATGAATTAACCCGCGAAAATGTTCATGATTTATTTACAATGGTCTTACAAGATACATGGGTTTTTAATGGTACTGTTAGAGAAAATATCGTTTATAATAGAGAAAATGTTTCTGATTATGAATTAAAACAAGTATGTAAAGTTGTTGGAGTAGATCACTTTATAAAGTCCCTACCAAATTCTTATGATACAATAATTGAAGATAATGATTCGATATCTAGTGGTCAAAAACAACTTATGACAATTGCTCGTGGAATGCTTGATAATGCTCCATTCTTGATACTGGATGAAGCAACAAGTAATGTCGATACGAGAACGGAAGAATTAGTTCAAAAAGCTATGGATAAATTAATGGAAGGAAGAACATCATTTATTATAGCTCATAGATTATCAACAATTAAAAATGCTGATTTAATCCTTGTTATGAATGAAGGAAACATTATTGAACAAGGTAGTCACGATGAATTAATGAAGCAAAATGGCTTTTATGCGAGTCTTTATAATTCACAATTTGAAAAAGTTAGTTAAGGAAGCAAGACATTCATCGCTTCCTTTTTTATATGGCGACATAGGATATAATGGAGGTGAAAATAATGAATTTAGAAATAATTTTGAGTATAGTTGTAATGATAGTAACTTTCATTTTGGGACTTGTTGCTAAAAAAGTAACTTGGATTTCTAATAATTTAATTCCTTTGCAAAACCTAATTATTGGAGTAATTACATCTTTAATCTATTACTTTATTACTAAAGATTTTTCTATTGCTGTAGCTAGCTCTGGAATAATGGCTGGTGGTGCTTATGATTTAGTAAAGAATCTAAAGGATTTAGTTGGAAGTAAAATTTCACCCGAGGAGGCGTCTGGCTAATGAATTATTTAATTTATCCCATTAAAGTAATGAATATTACTCAAACATACGAAAATGACTTTTCGCACTCAAGACATACTGTTGGTACACCTAAAGATTATCCAATTGATGATAATTGTGGAGAGTCTGGAGCTAATGGTTATTTTTATTGTCCTTGCGATGAAGTTGTAGTAAAAAAAATATATGGTGTTGGTACTAGTTCAACAAATGTTTTGTGGTTAGAATCTACTACTAAAGTCATTGCTCCAACATTTAATGATTATGTAACAATTATGATTGGTCATATCGAAGATAGTGAATTAAAAAAATTAAGCATTGGTCAAAAATTTAAGCGAAAAGAAGCTATTGCTATCGAAGGCCGTGATGGTTATGCCACTGGTGAACATTTTCACATTGTCGTAGGCAAAGGTAAATTTGCGGGTTCTGGTTGGGTTAAAAATACCAATGATATTTGGGTAATTAACACAACTGGTGGATCCGCTAAACCAGAAGATGCTTTTTTTGTTGATAATACATTTACTACAATTAAAAATAGCGCAGGCTTAAACTTCTTAGATTTATATATACCCGATATAGAAGATGAAGAGGAATATTACTATACTACTACAAATATAAACATAAGATTAGGCCCAAGTACCAATTACAATGCTATAAATACTCTTCCTCAAAATACTAAAGTTAAAGTCCTAAAATTTGTTAATAATTGGGCCAAAATAAGTGACAAAGAGTATCTAGCGGGTAATCTAATTACTAAAACAATTCCTAATAAATTTTATGAAACCAAAAGTACTAATATAGGTTTTCTAAATGTTCGAAAGACTCCATCAGGAACAATACTATCTTATCAAGCACCACTTCCTAAAGGAACAACTGTTGCTATAATGGAAGAGAAAAATGGCTGGACCAAAATAAATTCTAATCGTTGGGTTTATACTGATTATTTAATTTAGTTGCGAATATTCAAATTTTATTATACAATATATTTAGGTGATACTATGACTGTATATGAAAAAGCTTTAGAATTTAAACATAAGCATCCCGGAGGAATTGCCTGGAGACTAAAAAAACATTGTGATGTAGTAGAAGGACATTTAAATCCTGGTGAAGAACCATTATTTGTCTTTGTGGGGCAAAAAAGTTCAACATTCTATGAAATATTTACTAGTTGTGTTGTAGTTTTAACTAACAAAAGATTATTAATTGGTCAAAAAAGAGTTGTCTGGGGATATTTCTTAAGTTCTATAACACCAGATATGTATAATGATTTACTAGTTTATCAAGGCCTAATCTGGGGTAGAGTAACAATTGATACTGTTAAAGAAGAAGTAGTTATATCTAATTTACCTAAATCAGGATTAGATGAAATAGAAACTAATATCAGTGAATTTATGATGCAAGAAAAGAAATTATATGGAAGTAGTAATGAAACAAATAAAACAGTATAAACATATTATTTTAGTAGTTATTATAATTTTACTTTTTAGCTTGTTTATATATTTTTATTTAAGAAAAACAAGCTATGAACTAGAATACACTATTGATGATTTTAAAGTTTTAGAAAAATATGATAAAGGATTAGAAGCATATTATTTTAGTATTCTTTATAAAGAAAAAAATTATAATTTAGTATCATTAGATAAATATACCAATAAAAGAAATTTAATTAAAGAAATTACTGCAACTGAAGATAATGGAAATACATGTTTAAGCTTTAAAACAACCGATATTACTTTATATAATATTTGTTCTAATAATGAAGGTTATTATTTAGAAAATATAGATCAAACTAGTGAATTTAAAGAAAATGATTCATATGAAAACATAAGTATTGGAGAAATTGATGATTTAACATATTTACTTTGGAATTATCATGATTTTATTTATTTGAATAATAATGACCATAAAAAAATAACTTTATTTAATACAGATATCTATAATTTATCTTTAACCTTTGCTTTTGATAATTACTTGATTATACCTGATTATGAACAAGAGTTTATATATGATAATGTTTATGTAATAAATACTAATAATGGTAGAATTAATAACATTAAATTAAGATTTGAAGTATATTTTAACAGTTATTTTATGGGGCATTATAAAAATAGAGTATATTTATATGATTTAAGAGAAAATCAAGAATATTATATCGATATGAAAAAAGAAGAAATATATAAAACTGATAGAGAAATATTAGTTGATGGTGATTGGCAAAATGTAAGTAATCAAACTATACAAGCAGAAAGGCCAACATTTAGTGAATATTTAAATGTTACTTATGTTTTAGAAGATAACTCGCTTTATCAAAGCATTCCTAATACAGATGAACTTATTTTGGTATCTAATCGTTTAGTTAGTGCTCTCGTTAAGGTTAATGGGTTGGATGTTTATTATATTTCAGGAGATACTTTATATAAATATAATCCCTATAATGGCGAAGTAGCTTTACTTAAGTATTCCGAATGGAATTTTAATTATCAAAATATGGTATTTATCTTTTAACCAAATATAATTTATTACATATCCTATATTAGGAGTGATAAAATGTTTGATAGATATACAATAATACCGGGGGATACACTAAAAAGTATTGCTGATAGATTTAATACTAAACCAGAGATTTTAATGGATATTAATAATATTTATTTTCCTGATGAATTTCGGGTAGGTATGGATATAGTTGTACCTAAAAATGCTGAACAGTATTTTAATTATTACACAATTGAAGCGGGTGATTCTCTTTATAAGATTGCGAAGAAGTATAATATTAATCCAACACTACTAGCTAGTTTAAATGGCCTTAATATGGAAGATTATATATATCCTAATCAAGAGATATTAATACCTAAAAGTGGATATAGTTATTATATTACTGCTGAAGGAGATACCTTAGATACAGTTGCCAATATGTTTAAAATATCAAAATTAGATTTATTAAATCAAAATGATACGATATATTTATTAAAAGACCAAGTATTAGTTACTAAAAGATAAAAATATGGCTAGGCACCATATTTTTTTTGTGATAAAATATAGATATACGGAAAAGGGTGCGATAGTATGATTTTCAAAAAACCATATGGCTTTTTAATCAGACACTTTAAGTTAATACATTTAGTATTAACCCTATTAACAATTTATATCGCCGTAAGAAGTGGAACAGTCTTAGCTTTTTTTCGTGCTTTTATTCGTAATAATTATACTGCTAGTGTCTATGAATCAATCGCATCAGATACAGTAAGGCCATTATTGTTTATAGCCATACTTTTAGCAATAACAACTTTAGTAACTATGTATGTATTGTTAAAGTCTAAAAATAAACCCAATAAATTTTATTTATTTGCTATTCTTTATTATGTTTTATTATTGATTGCTCTATTAATAGCTCATATGTTGATTAATGGCTTAAATGATGCACTTTGGGATACAACAGCAGCTAGAACATACCGAGATATAGCTCAAATTATTTATTATCCTCAATTTATATTTATTGTTATTTTAGCAATTAGAGCAATAGGATTTAATGTTAAACAATTTGACTTTCAAAAAGATATGTTAGAAATAACTGACTCCGATAGTGAAGAAGTAGAACTAAATATTAATTTTCAAACATATAAAGCTAAGAGGGTTGTTCATAGAACTGTAAGAGAACTATATTATTACTTTCTGGAAAATAAGTTTATCTTTTATGTTATCGGTGGTATACTTGCAGTAGTGTTAATATTTGTAGTAGTTAGAAATTATGAAAAACTAAGTTATACATATAATGAAGGTAATACATTTTCTTATAATGGATTTAGTATTAATATTGAAGAAAGTATGCTAACAGATATTGATATGGCTGGAAGAAATATTTATAATGATAGGTATTATTTGGTTATTAAATTTACTATTACTAACAATACTCATGAAAGAAAAAGCTTAGACTATACTAATTTTAAACTCTATTTTGGTAATGATTTTATTTATCCTACTTTAGATATTGGTAATTACTTTATAGATTATGGTTATCCTTATATGAATTATGATATAGATGCTGGTGCTACAAGAACTTTTATAATGCCATACTTATTAGAATCTAATCAAGTAAAAAATCGTTATGAAATAGGAATTTATAATGGATCAGCAACAAAAAGTGATAGATATAAAACTATAACTGTAAAATTAAGACCTACACGAATTATGGGAGTTGAAGTAGTTCGTAATGCCGGAGTAAATGAAAATGTCTCATTTTCAAGTACATTACTTGGAGAAAGTTCACTAAATATAACTAATGTAGAATTTACTAATAGATATGAATATACTTACGAACAATGTTATAAAGAAGAGTGTAATACTTATAATGGCCTCGTATTAATTCAAGGGACATCAACAGTTCCAGAAACATTAATGCTACTAGATTATGATTTTGCTATTGATAATACGACAGAAGCCTATAAAAGTATTCAAACAATCAAAACATTTATGAGTACCTTTGCTACTTTAGAATATAGCATTAATAATAGAACATATACCGCTACTATGAATGATGTTACTCCAACTCAACTAACAGAAAATCGTTTAGTATTTCAAATACCATCTGAAGCAAGTAATGCCGATTCTCTAAATTTAAGAATAACTATCCGTAACCGTTGTTATATAATTAAATTAATATAAAAAACTAATAGAAGTTTAGAGGTATTCTTTTAAATCTTCTATTAGTTTTTCTTGACTATTAACAAAATCTTCAATAATATCATGAACATCTTTGGCAATATTTTTATTATTTAATATTTTTCTTCCTTCAATAATTCCCATGTTAGTACCTTGAACAAGAATCTCAGCAATTTTAGAATTACTATGATCTTTTATTGTTTTCATATTTACTCCATACCAAGTCATGGCTTTAGTCATAGCATTTGTTTCATGAGGATCTGCTTCGTCATTATATTTAGGATATAAATCATTTACTTTCTTTTTAATATTATCATATAAATCATATTGGCGCTCTAATAAATCTCTTAAAGTATTATCTTCTACTTTATCAATAATGTATTTAATGGCATCACATCCCATCGATGCTCCTTTATTTATTTCATCTAAAGCGTTTATATTTTCTATTTTAATCATCTCCCTTTATAATATGGTTATGTTTTTATTATTTATGTATTATTTTTGTTATA
>ERZ1643249.3026-NODE-3026-length-15106-cov-5.389077_pt1 | contig 15106 bp, 17 predicted proteins | sample MGYA00579263_ERZ1643249 | MGnify/ENA primary metagenome ERZ1643249 (study PRJEB29033, sample SAMEA4952264) | chicken gut metagenome | biome: Broiler Chicken; feature: Gastrointestinal Tract; material: Caecum | place: Ireland | collected 2018 | study: Broiler...
GATCACTCTGGAATTATCGAACTACCTGATGATGCTCCAATTGGTATGGATATTAAAAAATACTTACCAATTGAAGATATAATTGTGGAAATTGATAACAAAAGTTTAACTAACAGACCTGATTTATGGGGACACTATGGTATTGCGAGAGAAATTGCAGCAATTACAAAACATGAATTAAAACCACTAGAACTTGAAGAAGTGCCAAATGATAAAGAAGATTTAAAAGTAACAATTAAAGATCCGGAACTTTGCTATCGTTATTCAGCTTTAAAGTTAGCAAATATAACCAATAATAAGGTGCCATTTGATATGCAAATATTCTTATATTATGTAGGAATGCGTTCAATATCATTACTTGTTGATGTAACAAATTACATTATGTTAGAACTTGGTCAACCAATGCATGCATTTGATGCACGCGTTGTTAAAAGTATCGAAGTAGGTAGAGCAAATGATGGAGATACCTATACCACTTTAGATGGGACAACTAGACATCTAACTAAAGATATGTTAATGATTAAAAATGGCGATAAATATTTTGGTATCGCTGGTGTTATGGGTGGTTTAGATAGCGAAATTTTAAGTGATACTACTGGAGTATTCCTAGAATCTGCAACATTTAATGCGGGCTCTATTAGAAGAACAGCAGTTTCTCTAGGACTTCGTACTGAAGCATCAGCAAGATATGAAAAATCTTTAGACCCAAATATTACAACGGTTGCCTTAAAAAGAGCTTTATATTTAATAAAGAAGGAAAATCCTGAGTTGGAAATTGCATCTAATTTAACAGATGTCTATCCAACTAAACTTGATGTTGGTCATGTAAGTTTGAAAAAAAGCCTACTATCTACATACATGGGGCTTACACTAGATGATAAAACTGTTGAAGATATGCTTACTCCTTTAGGTTTTGAAGTTACAACTACCGATGATACTTATGCAATAGTTGTACCAACATTTAGACACAGTAAAGATGTAAGTATTGCTGAAGATATTATTGAAGAAGTAGCAAGAATGTATGGCCTTGAAAACTTTACTGCTACCCCTTTAAAAATAGAATCTGATGGCATTGAACATGAAACAATATTTAATCAAGAATACGATGTAAAAGAATTACTTGCTACAAAATATGATATGCATGAAGTAAATAGTTATCTTTGGTATGATTCTGAAATGTTAAAAGAATTTGGCATTGAAAAAACCGGTGTTAAATTACTTGGTAAAACTGAAAATAATATTTTAAGAGATGATTTAAGTTTCTCTCTTATGAATATAGTTAATTTAAATTTCAAAAATTATTCTAAATTTGATATATTTGAAATTGGTACGATTATTCAAAATAATGAAAATAAAAGAATATTATCAATTATTCTAGCAGATGAAGAAAAAATGTTAGAAAGTAATTATAATAAAGCCAAGGAAATAGTCAAATACATCTTTAAAGTTCTTAAAAATAAAGATGTTACATTTACTAATAATGTTAATGAAAAAGAATATTATGATTCATCTTTCGGTAAAGTAATTAATGTTAATAATGAAAAACTAGGTGAAATAAACATCCTAAACAAAGGAATTACTAATAAAATATCTAAGAAGAAATCAATTATATGTATTGATATAGATTTTGATAAATATGTAAATATCCAAAAATCAGATATATTAGCAACAGAAGTAAGTAAATATCCAACGGTTCAACTAGATTATACAATTATTTTACCAGATGGTAAATTATATCAAGATTTAAAAGAAATCCTTGATACATTTAAGAGTAATTTAATTAAGAAATATTCTTTAATAAGTATTTATGAAAATAAATATACTATAAGATATATCTTAGGAAGCAATAATAAAACTCTAGAACAAAAAGATATTACAACATTTAAAGATAGATTTATTAAACATTTAAATGAAAATAATTTAAATATTGCTGAATAATGAAAGAAGAAACTTTCCATGAATTATTATTAAGTTTGGGTATTGGTAATAAAGATTTCTTTTCTTTTATAAATGGAAAAGTTCATAGATATCCCACAGAAGATTTTCCTTGGGCATGTATTCCAATTCTTGATGATAACGAAATTATTAAAGATATTAGAATAATTGTTCCGGAATTTCTTAATGAAAAGTGTCTACTTATAAATATTCATGAATATTATCACGCTTATGAGTTATTTAATGAACTTGGTAATGTCTATGTTGAAAACATAGAGATAAGAGAAGCAAATGCAAAGAATAAAGAAAAGTTATATTTGAAAATGAAAAAGTAATGTTTGCAAATTAAACATTACTTTTCTTTTTCTACTAAAGATTTTTCATAAGGATTTCTATTGTCGGTCATATATAATAAATAATCAATAGAAGTATTATAAAATCTAGCTAGTTTTTTTAATACCTCAGTTGGTATATCATTAGTTTCTACTTCGTATTTAGAATATCCAGTTTGGCTCATATTAAGAATTTTAGCCACTTCAGTTTTGGTTAAATCTTTGTTTTCTCTTATTTCTTTTAATCTGTTCATAATTTATTACTCTTTTTGTTTTCTTTTTTCTTTAAAGAATCAGGATATGGTTCTCTAATATCTGTTAGTTCTAATAAATAATCAGTAGAAGTATTATAGTATTCTGCAAGTTTAATTAATAAATCAATTGGTAATTGCCTTTTTCCTATTTCATAAAAACTATATGCTACTTGAGATACATTAAGTATTTTAGCTATATCACTTTGAGTTAAGTCTTTATCTTCTCTAATTTCTCTTATTCGCATTTTATTCACTCCAATTAAATTTTAAAATAAAACAAAATGTTTTATTGATTTTTAAAACAAAATGTTTTAAAATAATATATATAAGAATATGGAGTGAAGTTATGAAAAAGAAGTTGCTGTTGATAAGTAGTGTGTTATTAACATTAAGCTTAGTCACTATTGTTTTCTTTAATAGTATGGGTAATAAAGAAAATAATATAATATCAAATATAGAAAAAGATGAACCAATAATAAATAGTAACATGATTACTATGATGTATGAAACAGAAGCAGGTAGTGGGGAATATACAGAAACTTCAGATAATACATGGCCAGAGACTGGATATATATTTAATGAAAATTTAAGTGGTTGTGAAAATGGTGGAGAATTAGAATATAATTCTATAAATAATACAGTAAATTTACTTAGTAATTCATCAGATGCATGTTATGTGTATTTTGATAAATATGATGGAGTATGGATAGATAATGTAGTTGCTACTAATATAACTGGTTCATCAGTTACATTAGATGTAACTGCAACAAGTGAAAATGGAAGTATTAGTAACTATTACTATTCCCTAAATGATAGTGAATATATATCAATTAATACAAATCCAATAGTAATTGATAATTTAAATAAATTAACAGAATATAAGATTAGCATTTATGCTGTGGATAGTACAAATGCTAAATCTAATATTTATGATCTTAGTGTTAGTACAACTGATGAAAGTAAACCAATAATAAATAGTGTTGAAGTTACAAATTTAACTGTTAATAGTTTTACGATAAATGTTACAGTTAGTAATCCAAATAATAGTGTTAGATATTATTTTATTATGGAAGATGGTTTTACAGAGGTTAGTACTGATAGTTCGTTTTCAATGACAGGATTACGGTATAATACAGAATATACTATTGGTATTTTTTTGGAGGATGATAAAGATAATTTATCTAAAAAATATTATTTTACTGTAAGAACAGATAATTTGTCTTATTTAACAGATTATATAATTAGTAAATATGAAGTTAATAATGAAGGCAGTAATGATATGTATTATCATGATGGTAATGGAAATTATTTAAATGTTTCATATGAAGCTGGAGATAATTCATATAGATATAGTGGTTCAAATCCTAGTAATTTTATTTGCTTCGGTACATCTGTTACTCCGTGTTCTGATGATAATTTATATCGAATTATTGGAGTTTTTAATGGTGAAATTAAAATTATTAAATATAAAGATATTGGGTATTATCCATGGGAAGAAAATGACCAAAACATATGGAGCGCATCTGATATAAGAACAACATTAAACAATACTTTTTATAATAATTTTGAAACAGATTGGAAAAATATGATAGTATATCATAATTGGAGTGTTGGTGGAGGAACACATAATCAATTAAGGTATTCTGATGCAAAAACGGCTTATGATTACGAAGTTGGAGATAAATTTGCAGGAGTTTTAGACAATATTAAAATTGGTCTTTTATATGTCTCGGATTATTATTATGCCGCAAATCCAAATTTTTGGAGTTATCCAGGTTCTAGCTTTGATGGAGCAAATTATGATTATAGGGCTGCTACTAATGATAATTGGATTTTTGAAGGAAAATATGAATGGACTATTAGTAGAATTGCGGATAATGATAATCAACCGTTTGGTATAGGTGTTAATGGCGATGTTGATTTAAGCTTTACTTCTGCCATAAGAATAATTCGACCATGTTTTTATTTAGCGACTAATTTAGAATTATTATCAGGCGACGGAACGATTAATAATCCATTTATTATAAAAACTTAAGAATTTGACCGAATTATTTATAAAAATCTTATGTATGGTAATTTTGCTCTTATAATATTCATGGGGATTTACATGATAGGATTCGGAACACTTTTAAAAGATTATCTTGATTATTATGAAATATCGCAATCTAGTTTTGCTAATAGACTTGGTATAAATAAGAAATATTTAAAAAAATTAATTGATAGTGGTAAATTAAAATTAAAAAATTCCACTAATATTATACAGAATGCAATAGATTTATTTGATTATTTGAGGATTAATAGTTTTGATTTAATTGACAAAATTTAATTTATCTTGCATAATATCTGTGGTGGTTTTAATGCAAAGTGATATTGAAAGAAGTATTATAAAAACATATCGTAAAGATATATGGCGTAAATTTACTAAAGCTGTTACAGAATATAATTTAATTAAAGATGGCGACAAAATAGCAGTATGCATAAGTGGTGGTAAAGATTCATTTTTACTGGCTAAATGTATGCAAGAAATAAAGAAACATGGCAAAATTAAATTTGAATTAGAATTCATTGTTATGGATCCTGGTTATAGTGACAAAAATATTGAAATAGTAAAAAAGAATGCCGAATTACTTGGTGTACCAATTAAAGTATATGATTCTAATATATTTGCATCTTTAAAAAATATGGATTTAAAATCCCCATGTTATATGTGTGCGAGAATGCGAAGAGGTCATCTTTATAAGATTGCCCAAGATTTAGGTTGCAATAAAATTGCTTTAGGTCATCATTATAATGATGTAATAGAAACAATATTACTTGGTATGTTTTATAATGGCGAAATAGTTAGTATGTTACCTAAGATAAAAAGTAAAAACTTTCCAGGTATGGAACTTATTAGACCATTATATTTAGTAAGAGAGTCAAGTATAATTAATTGGGTAAATTATAATGAGCTTAAGTTTATTAATTGTGCTTGTCCATTAAAGATTGAAGACTCTAAAAGAAGAGAGATAAAAGAATTAATTAAAAACTTAAGAAAGACTAATAAATATATTGAATATAATATATTTAAAAGTGTGGAAAATATAAATATTAATCAAGTAATGGGTTATTATGATTATGATAAAAGACATAATTATTATGATGATTACGATTAATGTTTTATAGCTTTCCTTCGGAAAAATGGCATTTTTGATGTAATTTTCCCTCGGAAAAATGGCATTTTTGATGTAATTTTCCTTCGGAAAAATGGCAATTTGTGTTTTTGTCCTGACAAAATGGCTTTTTTGCACCATTTGCAGGTGCTTTTTTGTTTACAAAATTATGTAAATACAATGTATAAAACTTTACATAAAGGCACATTATATGATACGATTAAGATAGAACGGTGAGGTAATAAATGCAAGAAGATAAATGGTATTTGAAAGATTCTGAAGAAGTAATAAAAGCATTAGATAGTAATATAAATGGTTTAAGCACTAAAGAGGTAAAGAAAAGGCAAAATGAATATGGATTAAATATATTACCCAAGAAAAAAAGCGATAGTATATTTAAAATAATGTTTCGGCAACTTACTGACCCTATAGTGTTGTTACTTGTAGTAACGGTTGTTTTTTCTTTTATTATTGGTGAAATTATAGATGCTTGTGCTATTATCTTTATTATTTTAATAGATTTAGTTTTAGGAACATTTCAAGAATGGAAAGCTGAAAAAACTGCCGAAAGCTTACAAAATTTAATTAAAGATAAAGTAAGGGTATTACGAGATAACGCGGAATTAGAAATTGATTCAAGTGAGCTAACTATTGGAGATATTGTAATGCTTGAATCAGGTGACCAAATTAGTGCTGATATTAGACTCTTAGAAACTCATAATTTACAAATTGATGAAGCAGTACTTACTGGAGAAAGTGTTAATGTTTTTAAAAATGCCATTAAACTTACTAAAAAAACAGGATTATCTGATCAAAAAAATATGGCCTTTGCGGGTTCAACAGTTATAACTGGTAGAGCTAAAGGAATAGTAGTTGGCATTGCTCTTAATACAGAAATTGGAAAAATTGCTGATAGTGTATCTAAATCTAAAGATGAAGCATCACCACTTACTATTAGAATGAATAAGTTTTCTAAACAAATAAGTTTACTTGTAATAATAATTGCTATAATTATTGCTTTAATTTTATTTACAAAAGGTGTGTCTGGTACAGAAATATTTTTATCGGTTATTGCTCTTGCAGTTTCAGCCATGCCTGAAGGTTTACCTTTAGCTTTAACTATGGCTCTTACTATAGCATCCAATAAAATGGCTAAGAAAAATGTCGTTGTTAAAAAACTAAATTCTGTTGAGTCTTTAGGAAGTTGTACCGTTATTGCCAGTGATAAAACGGGAACTCTAACAATTAATAAACAAACTGCTAAAATAATAGTTACACCAAATAAAAAGGAATTTGATATAACTGGTATTGGTTATAGTGATAAAGGAGAAATAAATAATAGTAATGATGAGACAAATAATATTGCCTTACTTGGAGCCTTAAATACCGAAGCAGAATTAAAATTTGAAGATGGCAAATGGATATGTTTTGGAGATTCTATCGATATAGCATTTCTAGCTTTAAGTAAAAAAGCTCAAGTAAATGTAGATAGCATCAAAGTAGTTGATCGAATACCTTATGAGTCTCAAAATAAATATTCAGCAGTGTTTTATGAAAAAGAGGAGTCTGTTTATTGTACAGTTAAAGGATCATTAGAAAAAATACTAGAATTTTCTAAATATATGCTAGTTGATGGTAAAAGGGAAAAATTAGATGAATCCTTGCTACAAGAACAAAATGAGAATTTAGCTAAAGATGGATACCGAGTTATAGCTATTTGTGATGGTGAAGTACCTAATTTTTCTAAAAAAGATAATTATGATGAAGAATATTTAAAAAACATGACAGTTCTAGGTTTAGTTGGTTTTATTGATCCAATTAGAGAAGAAGCGAAAGAATCTATAAAAGATTGTCACAATGCCGGTATAAAAGTTATTATGATTACTGGAGATCATCCTCTAACAGCTTTAAAAATTGCCAAAGATTTAGAACTTGTTACTAGTGAATTTGAAGTAGCAACAGGTGAAGAAGTAGAAAGAGAACTTAAAAAAGACGAAAAAAGTTTTGCAGAATTTATTAAGGATAAAAAAGTATTTGCCAGAGTAACACCTCTAGATAAATTAGCTATTATTGATTCATTAAAAAAGCAAGGGGAATTTGTAGCTGTTACAGGGGATGGAGTAAATGATGCACCAGCTATTAAAAGTGCTAATATTGGTATTGCTATGGGTAGTGGTACTGATGTTGCTAAAGAAACTGCCAATATGATTATTTTAGATGATAACTTCACTTCTATAGTAAGTGGAATTGAAGAAGGAAGAACCGCTTATGCGAACATTAGAAAAGTAAGTTATATGTTACTTTCTTGTGGTCTTGCTGAAGTGTTATTCTTCTGTTTGTCAATAATATTCAATTTACCAATGCCTCTGGTTGCCATTCAACTTTTATGGTTAAATATAGTTACTGATGGCCTTCAAGACTTTGCTTTATCTTTTGAGAAAACCGAAGAAGGAACAATGAAGGAAAAACCAAGAAGTCCAAAAGAATCTATATTTAATAAAGAATTAATGCAAGAAGTATTAACCGCAGGCTTATTTATTGGTTTAATAGTCTTTATAACCTGGTATTATTTAATTAATGTAATGAATGTTGAAATCCACTTAGCACGCGGTTATATCATGGTACTTATGGTATTTTTACAAAATATGCATGTTCTTAATTGTCGTAGTGAAAAAACAAGTGTATTTAAAATGCATATTAAAACTAATCCATTAATTATAGCAACAATCATCGGAGCTATCATTTTACAAGTTATAGTTATGGAAGTACCATTCTTAAGTGACTTTTTAAATACAACAACTGTTTCAATAACTCATATGATTGTATTATTCCTAGCATCTACTATAATAATACTTGTTATGGAAATATTTAAAGCTATAAAAAATAGAAAACGCAGTTAATGTGTTTTCTATTTTCTTTTCTTAAATAAAATTACTGCTATTCCAATACCAATTATGGCTCCAATGCCAATAGCTATTGGAACATTTAAATTACTATTACTTTCTTTTTTTTCATTATTAGTATTTTCATTTGTTTCATTATCTATATTTGTTTGGATTTCTCCGAATAATACAGAACTATCATCATTATAAGTAATTTTTAAATCAGTAGTTATATTATTATTTACCCAATCCTCTGTAATTGCTAGAGGAACAACATGATAATGAGGATTTATAGCAATACAGGAAGATTGGAATACGCCAGTTTCTGGATATGTTCTAGGAGATGGAGCAACTCCTAATAATAATTGGATATACATGGGACTTGAGGACTGGACAATTTCTCGAAATATTGAAGATGGTGAAACTATTTGGTTTATTTCGGGTAATGGACTGGTAGCTCGTGGAACCTATTCTTTTAATGCCATTCGTCCAGTTTTCTATATTTCCTCATCTGCACTATATTCCTCTGGTGATGGCTCAATTAATAATCCTTTTAGAATTGAAATTTAATCATTTTTGATTAAATTTTTTTAAACTACTTTTATCTTAAAAATAAATGTGATATAATAGAAACATAAGTTACCAATAGTTAGGAGAGTGATTATATGCCTGCTACGATTGAGTTAAGTAAAGAACACATTGTAAAGGTTGCAGTAAAAATGGTAAACGATGATGGATGGGATAGTGTTAATGCTCGAAGTCTTGCCAAAAAATTAGGGGTTTCAACTAAACCTTTGTACCGTATTTATAATAATATGGATGAGATTAAAAGTGATATATATAAAGAGATATCAAGGCAATATGATGAGTTTATAACAAGTAGAGTAGATAATAAAAAAGCATTAATAACATTATGTATTGCTTATGTTGAATTTGCTCAAGAATATAAGAATTTGTTTATTAGTTTATTTTTAAGTAATAATTTAAAATGGCAAAGTTTTGAAAATGTCTTAGATGAAAAATGGAATCAATCAACAATAATTAATTTAGTTAATAAACATGGATATAGTTTTGATGAAGCTAAAACATTGTTTATGAATTTATGGCTTTATGCAAATGGTTTAGCGACTTTAATTGCTACCAATGAAATAAAGGTAGATGAAAAAGAAATTTTAGTAAGGCTTGTTAAAGCATATAAAGTTTTTGCAAAAAATGAATAGGAATACTTTACAAATAACGACAAAAAAAGTATAATTGACGGTAGGGAGGAAGATAGTGAGAAAATTATTAATTAGTTTGCTTGTAGCTGCAAGTTTAGCAGTTATACCAAATGTAAAAGCTGCAGATGACTTGCCACCTGTAACAGACCACGAAAAAGTAACTGTTTATTTATTCAGAGGTAATGGATGTCATGTTTGTCAAAGCTTCTTGGAATACTTTTATGGAGTATATGAAGATTATGCAGATTACTTTGAAATAGTTGCTTATGAATCTTGGGAAAATGCAGAAAATCAAGCTTTAATGTTAGATGCTAAAACTTATTTCGAAGAAGAAGCTTCTACAAGTGTACCATTTATAGTAATTGGTGATTCCTATCATTCAGTAGGCTATAATGCAGATGCTATAATAGAAGAAGCTCTAAGATCATATCAAGATGAATCTTATACTGATTTAATTGCAAATATGATTGAAGAAGAAGGATATGATGTTGATGCTGAAACATTTTTAGAAGCTTGTGCAGCAGAAGGTATTGGCAATACAAACAATTCTTCAGTTAATTCCCAAAGTGGTGGAATTAGTGATGGTGCTATAGTAGCTATTATATTTGCTGTAATTATTGTTGGTTTTGGATCATTAGTATTATTTTCTAGACAACAAAAGAAAAATTAAAATAAGATTGAATTGAAGCAGTTAAGATACTGTTTCTTTTTTTATAAAAATTGCTGTTTATAATTTAATTTAGAATATTTGTTATATAATCTAATTTAAAAACCTCGCTATAAACTGCGAGGTCTTTTTATCCTAAATTATACTTGTTAACCGAATATGTTCTATTTCCGTTAGCATCAAGGAAATATCTTTCAATAATTTCTTCAGTGCCATCAGCATATTGTAGAGTTAAAATCATTTCCACACTATAACCTACTAAACCAGTTCCTGTTGTATTTAATATAGGATTAATTCTTTGTGTTAAATTCCTTGGAATTTCTTTATCTATGTCTAAATTATATATTTCTCTTTGTAATTTTTGAGTATCTGCTTCAGCCAAATCATAAGCAGGTTTAGTTCTATCTTCATCTAAATAACCATCTATACTTAATGCACAACCATTATTAGTAACATTAACTGCTAAAATGTGAGTATTTGAATCATATTCAGTACCACCATATCTACAAGTTGAAGGATCAACATTTCCACTTCCTTCACCAATTGTAAGGGTTGCACTTTGAGCTGTTGAAGTATTACCAGATGAATCACTAGCAACAATTTGAATGGTATAAGTTCCTTCAGCAAGATAAGCGCCATAATCTATTCGATTTCCATCTTGATCACGCCCATTTTCTGAAAACTCAATAACACATTCTTCTTGACTATTATCTTCACAAGTATCTACAAAATCTTCAGCATCATATGCTTGACCAACACTAATAGTAACATCTTTTGTTGTTAATTCTGGTGCTGTCATATCTACAACATTTAATGTAGCATTGTATTCTTCTCCATTAACAGTTATTGTAACTGCATAACTACCAAGTTTACTTAAATCTACGCCAGAATAATCTATATCAATATCATCTTCGCTAACATTTTGTAATTCTCGGAAGAATACATCCATATTTGGCAAACTACTATTAATTTCTACATCTGCAGAATTATTAATTTCTATAATAGGCTCTGGAGCATCTGACCCTCCTCCGGCAGTAACAATTATAATTACTGTAATAAAAATAACTAAAATACATCCCCCAACAATCATATATGCTTTCATATTATTGTTAGAAGAACCTTTTACTCTTTGGTTAAAAAACTTTCCAGCCAATGTAATTCCTCCTTTTTTATATAATTATAATATCATATTTAAAGCAATTATCCAATATTAAAATAAAAAACAATGCAATATTTTTACAAAAAATACCGTAAAATAGTTGTAAATTTCTATAATTTATGGTATTATCGTAATTGCAAATTTATATTTTTAATATAATTTGTTAAGTGGAGGGGAAAAATTGCGGACTTTGCCCAAACCACTTACGCGGAAAAATTTTATAGGAGGTGTTTTCGTGGCTAAAGAAGTCGTAAAGAAAATTAAATTACAAATCGAAGCTGGTAAAGCAACACCTGCACCACCAGTTGGTACAGTACTTGGACCTGCAGGAATTAATCTAGGTGAATTTTGTACAAAGTTTAATGAAGCAACTCGCGACAAAATGGGAGATATAGTTCCTTGTGAAATTACTATCTATGATGATAGAAGTTTCGATTTTGTACTAAAAACTGCTCCAGCAGCCTTTCTTTTAAAGAAAGTTGCTAAAGTAAATAAGGGAAGTAAAAAAGGAGCAAATGAAATTGTTGCAACAATTTCCCAAAAAGATTTAAGAGAAATTGCTGAAACTAAAATGCCTGATTTAAATGCTTATGATGTTGAAGCTGCTATGAGGCAAATTGCTGGTACAGCTAGAAACATGGGTATTGCAGTTGAAGGCGTAAATGATGCTGAACTTAAAGAACAAGCTGCAGAAGCTGCCGAAGAAGAAAAAGAACAAGCTAAGAGAGAAGCTGAACTTGCTGAACTTGAAGCTGAAGCTAAAGAAATGGCTGAAGCTGCTAATGTTGATGTTCCAGTTCACGGTGAAGACGAAGAAGAAACAACTGAAGAAGAAAATTAATTTTAATAAATTTATTGTCCGCTTAAAATACCACAGTTAAGGAGGAAGAAAATGAAAAAACATGGAAAGAAATATGTGGAAGCATCTAAGAATGTAGATAGAAATACTCTATATAGTTTAGAAGATGCAATCAAATTAGTAAAAGAGACTTCAGTTACTAAATTTGATAGTACTGTTGAAGTGGCTATTAAGTTAAATATTGATTCTAAAAAATCAGATCAACAACTTAAAGGTTCTTTATCATTACCACATGGTACTGGTAAAACTAAGAAAGTTTTAGTTATTGCTAAAGGAGCACTAGCTGATGAAGCTAAGGCTGCTGGAGCTGACTTTGTTGGAGATAAAGATTTACTTGATAAGATTAAAAATGAAAATTGGTTTGATTTTGATGTAGTTGTAGCTACTCCAGATATGATGCCAGAAGTAGGTAAAATTGGTAATATTCTTGGGCCAAGAAATTTAATGCCAAACCCTAAAACTGGTACAGTTACTACAAAAGTTGGAGCAATAGTTGAAGAACTTAAAAAAGGTATGGTAATGTATAAGAATGATAAGTTTGGAAATGTTCATACTATCATTGGAAAAGTATCTTTTGATGAAAATAAATTAAAAGAAAACCTTGAATATGTTGTTACAAGTATTGCTAAAGTAAAACCAAGTACAGTAAAAGGTAACTTTATAGAAAATATTTCTATTTCAACAACTATGGGACCTGGTATAAAGGTTGATAAAAATAGTTTTGACATTTAGTTAAAAATATATTATAATACGAGTTAGAAAAAGCGAATCCAAAGACAGTAGGCATCAAATAAGTCCTACCGAGGGGAACTTAAATACTTTTATTTTGAGCTTCCCTAGGGAAGCTTTTCTAATATAAAAGGAGGATATATGGCAAGCACAAAGATTCTTGAACAAAAGAAGAAGACTGTCGATGAAATTGTTGACAAGCTTAAGAATAGTGAATCTGTTATTATATTCCAATATCAAGGCATGAGTGTTGCAGATTTAAGTGACTTAAGAAGAAAACTTAAAGAAGTCCAAGCTGAGGTAAAAGTATATAAGAACACTTTACTAAAAAGAGCTGCTGATGAACTAAACATTAATCTAGATGATTTTCTAGCTGGTCCAAATGCAATTTTATTTGGTAAGACATTGCTTGAACCAATTAAGATCATATCAGAATTTGCTAAAAGTAATGATAAACTAGATATTCGTGTTGGCATCATTAGTGGTGATGTTGCAGACATTTCTGTAATTAAAGAATACGCATCAATTCCTTCAAGAGAAGGACTACTTACAATGCTTGCAGGTGGTATGATGCAATATGTTAAAGATTTAGCAATAAGTTTAAACTTATATGCCGAAAAAATGGAAGGGAAGGAATAATTTATGGCAAAATTAAACAAAGAAGATTTTATAAGTGCATTAAAAGAAATGACTATTCTTGAAGTAAAAGAATTAGTTGATGCAATGAAAGAAGAATTTGGTGTTGATCCAATGGCTGTTGCAGTTGCTGCAGCTCCAGCTGCTGGTGCAGTAGACGAAGGACCATCTACTAAGACAGTTGTATTAAAATCAGCTGGTGGAAACAAAATTGCAGTTATTAAAATCATTAAAGAAATTACTGGTTTAGGATTAGTTGAAGCTAAAGCTGTAGCTGACAACGGTGGAAATATTAAAGAAAATATCCCATCTGAAGAAGCTGAAGCAATTAAAACTCAATTAACTGAAGCTGGTGCTGAAGTAGAATTAGTTTAATTACTAAAATACTTGAAAAAATCAACTTTTGGGTTGATTTTTTTTAGTACTTTGATATAATAATACATAAATTTAGATGGAGGATATTATGGTAGATGAAAAAAATGTTGTTAATGTTTCAACAAAAACAAAAAACATGGTTGTAAGGTATATTCATAATTGTGAAGGGGAAATTTCAGCAGAAAATGTTGTAGGAGTTTATGTCAATTTGAAAAGAGAATTAGTACCAAATAGTGAAGGTGTATATGAAGATAAGGCATTAATGCGAACAACTATTGTAACTAATGGGCCATTTACTAGTGCATTACCAGAAGATAAAGAATTTTTGGGTAATGCTAAAAGAGGAGAAGATTCTATACTTGTAAATTTTGCATTAACTAGTCTACAAGATTATAAAGATTATAGTATGTGTGCTGATGTTTATACTGGAAGCATTTTAAGAGATGATTATAATACCCTTGCAACAATAAAACAAGAATTTGCCGAAAATTTAACTGAAGCTGATGCTAAAAATGTAAGTGAAGAAAAGGTAAGATTTTTAAGAAAATAATTGACTTTAAATGACCTGCTATAATATAATTTATTTGAGGCGATTAAATGAAAAAACTAAATAATAATGGTTGGGGTTTAACAGAAATGTTAATATTTTGTGCAATATTATTAATAGCTTTATTTATTGCTGCATATTTAATTTATAGATTGTATCAAAGTATAGGATTATAAATTATAAAAAAGTTTGCAATTTTTACTTGACAAACATAGAATATTAATGTATATTAATAGTGCATTTTAAGACGGGTTCTGCTAAGGTGGAACCTTGTAAAAAGCAATTTCGGATACACCAGGATGTGTGTTAATGGAAGGGAGGACTTATGCCTACAATAAATCAACTTGTAAAAAAGAATC
>ERZ1643249.3027-NODE-3027-length-15104-cov-8.053758_pt1 | contig 15104 bp, 25 predicted proteins | sample MGYA00579263_ERZ1643249 | MGnify/ENA primary metagenome ERZ1643249 (study PRJEB29033, sample SAMEA4952264) | chicken gut metagenome | biome: Broiler Chicken; feature: Gastrointestinal Tract; material: Caecum | place: Ireland | collected 2018 | study: Broiler...
GAAAGCGGCGGTGTTAACATCACAGGAAATCGCTTGACTTGGACAGCAACTAATTCCTCTATGTCGGCTGATGGAACATTGACATGCAATAATATAAAAGCCACTAACGGAACATTTTCTGGAAATATAAGTGGTTCAAGTATTTCCGGTTCCACAATCGATATCGGCCCATTATCCGTAAATAATGATTGGATATACATTGGTGATTTTAATACTAGTACTGATGGGTCTAATAATTTGAGTTCTAATGATGGTAGCTTTTATGTCCATACAGCTCAAACCCCAGGAGCGTCAAGCGCAGAATTGTTTGTTGGCTCATCCGAAGGATATGGAACTACAATACAAGGGCCAAATATATTCGTTCCTGGAGAAATTAGCTGCGGAATTGTAAATGCCACTGATACAGCATATTCCCATTTTTACGATATAGAACTTGAAAAATCATGGTGGAATGGATGGACAATCACTGAAACCGTACAAGATTTATGGGATCAAGTTCAAGACCTTTCGGATGAAACTGTAAAAGAAAACATTATTCAAATTGATTCTGATGAGGCGCTAAGTTTTTTGCTTGCTTCAAATCCGATTACCTTTCAATACAAAACTGATGGAAGGTGGTCATCAGGATTTATTGCACAAGAAGTAGATGCTAAGCAAGATGAACTAGAAATATATTATCCTCTTGTTGGAACAGATCGACGCAGTGGAAAATATAAAATTGATTATAAAAATTATATTCCGCTTATTGTTTCGGCATTACAGAATTTTCAAAACCAAATTGATTTGTTAAAGTCTGAGATAGGAGAATCCAATGAAAACACTGACATATAAATATGATTCTATGGTTCGGGCCGGGCAACTGCTAAATTCTTTAGTAGTGTCTGGCTCTTCTAATTTCCGGGCATTGGCAGAGCTGGCCAATATATTGGATTCCGGAAAGATTGGCGAGACTTTTGAAAAGGAGGCGGGTGAAAATGGCAATATGGAGCGAAAAGCAGTACAACAGGATCAATTGGAAAAACAGGCCGTCAACGACAACCCCATTAGGCCAAACAAATCTAAACAAGGTTGATGTTTTTTGCAATTCTGTAGACAATGCGCTGATTCAGTTCGACGCTCAAAAGTTAAATATAAGCGTCGCCAATTCCATGTTAGCCAGCGTCGCCTATAACGACGATACCGGGGTCTGGACGTTTAAAACATTGGCCGGTACGACTTATACCTTCAATCAGAATATCGAAAAAATTCCTGTGTCCTTTACGCTTACGGAAGATGGAATCCTGGTCATGACAACAGAGGATGGCACAGAATGGGAATGCAATATCGCTGATCTGATTAAAGACTATGTGTTTGATGATTCCGAAACGATAGCTTTTGAAAAAGAGTTTGTCGGAACAGATGATGATGGAAAGGGTTCTTACCACGTAAGCGCTTCAGTGAAAGCTGGAAGTATCAACGAAATGCATTTGAATCCCGATTATCGGGCAGATATTTTAACCTATAAAACACAGGCACAAGAGGCGGCAAATGATTCACTGACCTATTCTAAAGATTCAAAGCGATGGGCGGTAGGAGATGCCGAGTATGAAGGAAGTGCAACAGATAACGCCAAATATTATAAAGAACAGGCCGAAATTGCCAAGGAAGCAGCAGAACAGGCAAGAGATGAAGCGCAAGCAGCAACTGGATCGGTTGTTATGGCCCCTGGCGTACTTGGTGTTGGTAAGCCAGATGACAAAACCGTCAAAGTCTCATCAGATGGAACGATTTCTGCAAATAATATTGTTGCTGGTGAAGATATTAATGAAGGCGAAGAATAAAGGAGATAAGAGTTTATGGTAAAAACTGTTCGGGCCATAATTAATGGGCAAACATATAACCTTACATTTAATGACATTAGCGGAAAATGGGAAACAACCATCACAGCTCCAACTAAGTCAAGCTACACGCAGGATGATCATTACTACCCAGTACAAATTAAAGCGACGGATGACGCGGGAAATACGACCGAGAAAGATGATACTGATTCGCTTTTAGGAGAAAGCCTGAAATTAAAAGTAGTTGAAAAGAATCCGCCTCAAATTTCTGTTACTTATCCGACAAACGGAGCGTATATAGGAAGCGCAACACCGCAAATTCAGTGGACGGTCACGGATGATGATTCTGGCGTAAATCCTGATACAATTTCTCTCACCATTGATTCTAATGGTGCTATTACTGAAGGAATCCAGAAAACACCTAACGAAGGTGGATATAACTGTACATACACCCCCAGCACTCTCGGAGATGGGGTACATGTTATTAACTTTAATGCACAAGATTATGACGGAAACTCTGCACAAGTTCAAACAGTATCGTTTACAATAGACACTGTTCCTCCTGTGCTTACTCTTTCCAGTCCATCAGATAATTTAGTCACGAATAATGCGGAATGCGTTGTTTCTGGTACAACAAACGATGTTACTTCCAGTCCGGTTACAGTTACAATTAAGCTGAATAATGGTGGGGCAGAGCAAGTAACCGTACAGGAAAACGGAGAATTCACAAAGACAGTAACATTAACAGAAGGTGTCAATACTATTGTTGTTACAGCAACAGATTCTTCTGGAAAGTCTAGCGAAGTCTCTCGGACTGTGACTCTGAACACATCGGCACCTGTGATCACCGAAGTTTCTATTGTTCCGAATCCGGTGGATGCTGGTCAAACATTCATCATCTCTGTAACAGTAACAGATAAAGACTAATGGTAGTAAGATTAGAAGGTAAAATTGATGGACAAACTGTAATATTTCAACATGTAAAAGGGGATGAGTGGAAAGCCACCATCCCCAAAAGTTTGTCTGGAATTTATATAGTGGAATTAACTGCTTGGGATGAAGCTGGAAACATTGGATATGTAACCAAATATTTGGTTACAATTAATCCTGGAAGTTTAAAGGTATGTTTAAAACCATTTGAATGGCAATGCCAAATTTTAGAACCCATAGTTTCTCTTGTTGAATCGAGTTTTTCCGAGCTTTACTCGAACTATGCGGAATTGTCTTGCTATGATGTAAATGTATATGTTTCAGAATATGTTTCTCAAATAATCGGATGGGGGTGAAGTGCGTGAGTTTAGTTATGGATTTTGGAGAAATCAGACATATAAGATTACTGATCAAAAATATTTATAACCGTGATTTCACAATACTTAAATGCGATTATGAATTAAAAGATCCATCTGGACAAATCGAGGCTTTTGGCCCTGCTGATATAGCAGATCATGTTTTGGACGTTTTGGTTAATCCCAAATTAAAAGGTGAATATGATGTTAAATTCACCTATATAATTGCCGACGAAACATTAATTGAGCACATCAGCTTAAAGGTGATCTGATGATAAAAATAGATTCAGTTAGCATAATTCCGAACCCGGTAAATGTGGGTTCGGAATTTTTATTGCAAATAAGCATTGTAACATGGGATTCATTAAAGGCGCAGTATACATGGGAAACGCTGAAAAATTCTGGAGAAACATGGGAATCTTTGAGAAACAAAGCCATAGATATGGATTTTTCTGAGTCTTCTTGGGATGCGGTTGAAAATCGCTATCGCACATGGAATAGCATGAAGCGATATGAAATGACATGGAATGATTTAAAAGGGGATTGACAGATGACCTATACGGAAAATTTTAATTTATTGCTGCCGGGTGGTCAAGACCCACCTGACATAGAAAATATTAATCAGAACATGGAAATTATAGACAATCAACTAAAAAAAGCTACTACATTATTGGTGGCTGGAGATGATATTGAGGAAGGGGAATAAAATATGTCTGTTTTAAAAACTGCATGGGCAAATTTGCAAGATGGCTTAGGAAATCGATTTTCGTGGTCGCATGTAAAAGCAATATTTTACAATTATGCAGAACAAAAACTTCTAAGTACAAAATTGGATGAAATGGATGCTTTGATCGATGAGAAAATAGCAAAAGCTATGATGTCAAATGTCCAGGTAAATGATCAGATGAAGGTTCCTACGTCTGCATTGGCGTATTCGATGAATGAGTCAATTACTAAACTAAATAGTGATTTTCCATATAAAGTCATTCGAAAATCTATCGAACAATCTGTCGTTCAGCCACATGGAAGTATTACAATAACAAATAATTTATCTGAATATGGGACATATTGCGAGGCGTTCCTTTGTAATACTTATGGGGGGCCGATGATATATCAGCTGAATGATGGCGGAATTAATAATCATCAAATTTCATTAATAAATCAAGCTGATGTAAAGGTAACTGTCGGAGGAACTATATTGTATTTTATCGTTTAGTTTTAAGGTTGATTGGTAAAATTAATATCACCTATCCATTCGCCATTCGATAAAACTATTATCCTGTCTTTTGCATCAGACACACTTATTGCTAGTTTTTGGAGCCAACTTGTATTTTGAACAAATCTGCCGCTTGCTATATCACTATTTAGTTAAGTAATAATTTGAAAGGAGATTTTTAATGGAACAACTAAAACTAATGAATGGTCAAATTTTTACTTTGGTAGTTAATGGAATTTCTGAAGTAAGCGAAACATTAAAATTGACTTTTGAACCAGGATTATATACTTTTGACCAAATTGAAGAATTTTTCTCTAACCAATCTAATACTCAGAAAATTTATGTCTTAGATTCTTTAGGAGAGCCTGTTCGCTCTTTAGTGGGCTATACCAAGTATAAAGGAATGGAGAAAGTGTTGGATTATATATTATCTTCTGAAATGGTTGCCCAGGAAGATACAAATCCAATAGATTATCTTGAAACTCATAAAACCGGAACAGTAATGATTGTTACGATGTCCAAACCGGATATCGAAGATCGGGTAAAAACCTTAGAAGCCGATATGGTCAATACCATGTTAGCTTTAACTGAAATTTATGAAGGGAGTCTTTAATTATGGTGCAAATTTATGTTTCACTGATCAAAAAAGGAATTAAAGCAATTGATAATGTCCCATCCCAAATTAAAGATTTGGTACAAGCGGCATTAAATAAAAACAATAAGGAGAGCATTTATGATTGAAAAGAAATGTAATGTGAATGATTTTGTACATGACACACCACCAGAGGTTGATTGCGAATGTCCTGTTATGGAGGGGCCGGGCCTTAATTCGGACGGAAGCTTGGTAAAAACCACGGACGGCGAGACTATCCGAAAAGATGCGGCTCAAATTGGACCGGGAATGAAAGATGGTAAACCGATTCCTAAAGCTGAAAGAAAAACAATTAGAAAGGATTCAGCATCAAAGAAAAAGTTATAAACAGTATAAGATTTTAATTTTCGATATGGGCTTGATAAAATTCCAAGCCCTTTTTCTTTGGAGGTATAAATATGTCAGATAAAAGGAAAGCTGCCGGTTTGGTGGCATTTTGTGAAAGTAAAATCGGTACGCCTTATGTGTATGGGGCAAAGGGAGAAGTGCTAACAGAGGCGCGCCTGCAGACCCTGGCAAAGCAAAATCCGTCTATGTATACCAGCAGTTATACAGCAAAAGCCAAGCAGTTTATTGGTCAGCGTTGTACCGACTGCAGCGGCCTAATTAGTTGGTATACCGGCATTGTTCGAGGTAGCTACAACTATCACGATACGGCAGATGAGCGGGCAGCCATCGGGGCCTTGGATGAGTCCATGATCGGTTGGGCGCTTTGGAAGCCAGGGCATATTGGTGTATATATTGGTGATGGTTATTGTATCGAAGCAAAAGGCATTAACTACGGAACAATTAAATCTAAAGTAAAAAATACTGCCTGGCAGAAAGTTTTGAAGCTTTGCGATATTGACTATAACGAGGATCCGGTTTACACAGAAGGCTTTAAGCAGGCTGCTGATGGCGTGCGCTGGTGGTATCAGTATGCTGATGGTACTTGGGCGGCAAACGGCTGGTACTGGCTTACAGAAGCCACTGGAGGCACGTCTGGCTGGTATCTCTTCGATGCAGAAGGATATATGCTGACAGGATATCAACAAGACCCGGCAGGCGAATGGTTCTTTTTGTGCCCGGATAAAGGCATAAACGAAGGAAAATGTATGGCAACGGATGAGCGAGGAACTTTAAAGATTCCTCAATCATATGATTTTGATGCTAGAAAATTTATTCTGTAAATAATTCTGAGGCTCATATTCGGCTCAAATTGATTCACGCGATATTTTTATTGTCTGAACAATTTGAATAGGAATATGGGCCTATTTGTGTTTTTGGGCAAATTGGCAAAATAATAAATACATTATACTGTATACAACAATCTGTATTCACTTTATTGCTTTATAATTATATATAGAGTTTATAGTTTATTATAGATTTATAGAATATTTATTATAATAAAAAAGAAAAAAGAATAAGAAAAAGAATAAGATATAGATATAGAAGAGTCCGGGACATGTCCCGGACATGTCCCGGACATTTTCAAAATATAAAAAACAACGTATTTATGCGGGTTTCCAGACTTTTTTATATTTCAAAACTATTTCAAAATATATTACTTTGAATATCGAAGCAATATTTAAAATAGGGCGAAGCAATGTTTCGTCCTATCAAAATGATATATGATTTGGGATGCATTGCGTTTATTTTAAAATATACCCGAAAATAATGTCATTAATTGTAAAAGAAGAGAAGTTATTGTTTTAAAAAGTCGAACGCATGTTCTAATTTTGCTTGCAAAATATGGTAAATAGAGTTAATATATACATATAGCTGTCGGAGGAACGGCTTTTGTAGGGGAGGGAATGAAATGCAGAGCATAGAAAAAGAAAATATGATTAAAGACAAACTGGAATTATTCTCCATAATAAAGGAAATAAATAACCCCAAGCTGATTAAATATCTCTTGGGGTTTGTAAAAGCGTTTGTAGATTTGCGTAAGTAAATAATTATTTTTGGGTTTTATCATATAGGGAAATTATAAGTTTTTCGATAATTTCCCTATCCGATACCGAAAGCGAATAATACATTTTAATCATTTCTAGCAGTCTAGTATCTGTTAAAATTTTAACATCTATTGTCGGGTCGTCTTCTAATTTCTCATCAACTAAATCAGATTTTCCAATTCTAAAATAGTCGGCAATTTTTTGGATCGTACTAACCGGCGGCATACTCGTTTGTTTAATCCAATTGCTTACAGTTGACGGTTGGACATCTAAAATTTTAGCCAAATCCTTTTGCTGCATTTCATTTATTGACAAAAAATAAGCCAAATTTTTTGAAAATATTCTTCTTTGTTCTTCATCAGTGATTGGTTTCACCGCATTCACCTCCTTGATTACATTGTATACCAAAATAAAAAAAAATTCAATCAAAAATTCATTTTATTTGAAAAAAGCATTGACAATACAAATAAAATGAATTATAGTTATATCCAGATGAGGGAAGGAGGTAAGCGAAATGCCTGAAATTACTTTAAAAGCAGCGCGGGTAAATGCTGGCTTAACACAGAAAGAATTAGCGAAAAAGCTTGGAGTTACAAATACAACGGTAAATAGTTGGGAGAATGGGAGTACAGAGCCTTCACTGAACCAGTTAAGAGAAATTAGTCGTTTGTCTGGGATTCCAATGGATTTTATTTGTGTGCGTAGATAATACAAATAAAATGAATTTATATAAACAGAAAAACGAAAGAAGGGATCGAAATTAAACGAGGAGAGGTTTATTACGCGGAACTTGATTATGGAACAATTGGAAGCGAAATAGCTGGTAGGAGACCAGTTCTAATATTACAAAACGATAAAGGAAATTTACATAGTCCTACGACAGTTGTTGCTCCGATTACATCGGCACCTAAAAACTTTATAACACATGTCGATGCTGAAAAATTCCCTTATTTAAGATTGGGATCAAAAGTCGCATTAGAACAAATACGAGTTATTGATAAAACGCGTATTAAAACATATGTATGCCGATTGAATCAAGATGTAATGCAAAAAGTAAACCAAGCGATTCAAGTCGAACTGGGTTTGGATATAAAAGAAGGGGATGAGACTGAAGAGATGAACAATCCGCAGATTATCAATATCAAAGGGGTAGAGTGCTACGAGACGGATGGCACAGCATATTTGAAATTGGAAACTGTCGCCAGAGGGCTTGGCTTTATACAGGAGAAAAATGGCATTGAGTATGTCCGATGGGATAGGGTTGAAGGATATTTAACAGAAATTGGTTTTCCCCACAAGTGGGGAAAGGATGATTTTATTCCCGAAAACGTATTCTACCGACTTGCCATGAAAGCCAAAAATGAAGTAGCTGAAAAGTTTCAAGCAAAGGTAGCTGATGAAATTATTCCGTCCATCCGAAAAACTGGAGGCTATGGATTTAAGCCGATGTCACCAGAAGAAATGATGCGGATTCAACTTGGGATGATCGATGACGTGTCAGATCGTGTGACCAAGCTGGAAAACACAATGAACATCGATTATGGACAGCAGAGAGTTCTTGAAAAAGAAGTAGCAGCAGTGGTGATTGAGTCTCTTGGTGGGAAAGAAAGCAATGCATACCGGGAAATTAGCAAGAAAGTATTTTCTGAGTGCAACCGTGATGTGAAAGATTACTTCCACGTCAATTCCAGAAACAATATTCCGAGACTTCGGTTTGATGATGCGGTGGATTACATAAGGAATTGGATACCGTGCAGTAACACAAGAATGGAGATTAAAGAATATAACACACAAATATAGGAGGGGAGACTGTTGAATATGATTCAAGAATGCTTAACAGTAAAGGAACAATGTGAATTCATGAGCCACATTGAGAGAAAGGCCCAGGAATTGGGAAATACAGAAGAGATTTACAAAGACATTTATCAGATGGCTTTGAGAGAATCGGGATCGTATAGCTTGGATTATGTAAAACCCAAATACTTATATAACATGCATGAGGCAATTGATAGTTATGATCTGCCAAGTTACTTAGCAGATAAGATGGAAGAAGAGGAAAACAGATGATGGCAAAAACGATAGCCCAAATGGCGATCATGAACTGGATTGAGTTCAATTTTGGATTCACAAATATGAATATCAAATTCACGGATGGAAGAGAGGCGTTTGTCACAGACGAAAACGGAGATACCATGACGCTAAAATACGACAGCGATACAAGAGAAGTATACGCTATTTAAAGAGGAGGATAAGAACATGCCGTGGTACTGTGATGATATGACATTTTACCAATGGGGAGTGGGTGATGACGACTCAACCATGCAATCATTAGAAAACGAACAAAAAGAAAAACAAAAAGGAGAAAAAAATGAAGAACATACTTGAATTTTTGGAAACGGCAAAAGAACTTTTAAACGGAGAAGCATTTGAAGACTTGGGAAAAAAGCAAAAACAGGCGATCTTTGATGCCTTTTTAGCGACCGAAATCCCCTATGAATTAGAGGGGGACAGTGATGTGTGCTATATCCGAGCGGAACAGGGTGATCTTGAGATTACATTTTTTTCAAGATCAGACTATATAGCCGAAGATAAAATCAGAGACCAATTATCTACCCTCCAAATTTTGCTTGATGGCGAGGATGTGTCACTTGATGAGGCCATTGATTACGCAAATTCGCACGCTATCGGGATGCCATTAGCAATCCTAAATACTTCCATTCTGACTGCTGCTGGTTCCTATATCTTGCAGGACATTACGGTAGAGGAGGCACGCGAGCTGGTGTATTTCAACGAATTGGACAGCGCCGTCGGACATGCCTCTACCGCCCAGGTGATGACAACCCTGCTAGGGGTAGATATTCCGACCAACCGCCAGTTGTTTGTCCAGCAGCCCGGACAGCAGGCCCTGGTGTTTAAAATCAACGGGCGCCCGGAAGAGGGCAAAATCCTGACGGCAGAAGAAATAGAAGCGATTGGATATAAATTTCAGTTGCTAATTAGAACAGAATAAAAATGTCCCGGCAGGAGTTGGAGCCTCCGGCCAGGACGTGATAGCAGTAAACGACCCTTACCACTATCGGGAATATTATAAAATATCTTCCTGGTTTTGGCAAGCAGAAATTAAGGAGGATATTTTTATATGGAAAAGCAGAATATGGAACCTGATAATTGGCATGAAATCATCGAGCATTATATAGAACTTCAAAAGTTCTACGATGAGTCAAAAAATAGTTTAGCCTCTGAGATAATGGCAGATGGCGACAGGAAGGATAAAAGAAAAAGCCGGGTTATATCTTACTTGATTGGAGTAATTATCGCTCTTGTCATTGGACTGATCACTTCGAACTTGTATTGGGTCTATCAGTGGGGCAGCTACGATTATTTATCTCAGGATGGAGAGGGATACAACTATTATAACTCAGATATAGAAGGAGACGTAAATAATGGGACAGAGAATTAGGAGAAAGAAAGATAGAAAAAAGGTAAAAGGAACGAAAAGGAGAAGGAGATAAAAGTGAAATTTTTAAGTTTTGAACCAATTGGGATGGTAAAAATGAGCCGCAGCCAGTATTGGAGATACAAAGCAATTAAATTTAAAAAAATCGCATATGCGGTATCTTTTTTGGCATTTACATTGGGAACAGCAATCGGATTTTTAATCGGAAATTATATGTAAGGAGTTACAGGATGAAATTAATGGAAAACAACAACGTACTTCTGGCTGGAACTATTGTGTCCGGTTTCGTCTTCAGCCATGAAGTCTTTGGAGAAGGCTTTTATATGGCAAATATGTCTGTCAACCGTCTGAGTGGTCAGGCCGATGTGATTACACTGATGGTTTCAGAGCGCTTGTTGGATGTAAAGAAAGATTATCAAGGATGCACAGCGGAGGCTATTGGGCAATTCCGATCATATACCCGTTACGACGGGGTTAAGAGACACTTGGTTTTGTCTGTTTTTGTCAATGAGATTCATTTCATAGAGGAATTTACGGATTGCACGGAAGCAAATCAGATTTTTTTAGATGGATATATCTGTAAACCTCCTGTATACCGGAAGACGCCGTTGGGCAGGGAGATTGCCGATCTTATGCTGATCGTCAACCGGCCTTATGGGAAGTCTGATTGCATACCATGCATAGCTTGGGGACGAAACGCAAGATTTGCAGGCGAATTAGATGTTGGTACAAAAGTGAGAATTTCTGGTAGAATTCAGAGCCGAGAATATACGAAAAAGTTGTCCGAGACAGAAATTGAAACAAGGATAGCATATGAAGTTTCAATTTCAAGATTGGAGGTAGTTGGATAGTGGAAAATAAGATTGAGGATGCTCTTATTGCGATGGGGATTCCGGCAAATATAGCGGGATTTGATTATATAAGAGAAGCCGTACTCATAGTTGATAAAGAGAGAATGAATATAAGATGGACAGGGATTTATGAACAAATCGGGAAGAAGTATGGGAAAAGAGCATACCAGGTTGAAAGGTCAATCAGACATGCATTTAACGTGGCGAGAAGTGAAAAGGGCGTTTACGATGTTGTGAATCATTATATCGGTTTTGCTGCTACGAACAATGCGAGCAGTATTTCTCTTCTTTACCGGACGATCAAAAGAGAGATGGGGGATTCAGATATTAAATGTAATAATGATCAGCCTATTATCAGTGAAGAACAAGTCAGAGAGATCGTTCGACAGACTGTGAAAGAAATGTTGGGAGGGATTGCATGAAAACAGTAATGCTTAAATCAATCAAACTGGAAAACTACAAGTCATTTTCTGGATCGCTGCCGGGAAGAAAGGATTTTTTCTGTGAGTTCGGACAAAGAACAAAGATTTCCGGGAGAAATCGAGAGGGGAAATCATCAATCAAGGATGCGTTTTTTGATATCCTTACTGGGAAACTGGCAGATGGTTCACAGCCGGACAAAATCAGACCGCATGATAAAAACGGCGTAGATATTGACCGTGTTGATATTATTCGAGAACTTGGACTGGAAATTGGCGGAAAACCCGTTACGGTCACAAAGAAAACAACGCAGAAGTGGAGAAAGCCGAGAGGACAGTCCGATGAAGTTTTTGACGGGAACGTGACTACATATGCCGTTGATGGCTTTGACATTAAGCAGAAACAATTCACGGAATGGCAGGAAAGCATTGCTGACCCGGATGTGCTTCTGATGTGTTCCAACGCCAGACCGTTTCTGAACACAGTCCAGAAATCCACGTCAGAAGCAAGAAAAATTCTGGAACGGATGTCCGGATTTAAGATTGAGAACTTTATCGCACAGAACCCGGAATATGAACAGATTGAGGAAATCGCCAAGGGGCACAGCGTTGAGGATGCTTTAAAACAGTTACGAAAGAATCTGAACGCACAGAAAAAGAACGCTGATACTGTAAGAACACAACTTTCTTATGAAAAGTCCAGAGAGCCGGAGAAAGGCGAGACGGAGATTGTGGAGCTGCAGAAGTCTGTTGATGAATACAACAAGCAGATTGCCGGACTGGACGAGCAGGAAAAGACTCTGAATGATGTTTCCTCTTCCTATGATAAAAAGTCCAGAGAGATTGTTGACCTACGGAATAAGCAGAGTCAGATACGCATGGAGCGGAACAGTGTTCTTTTGGGAAACAGGCAGTCTATTCAAGGAGAAATTACAGGTTTGCAAGCCCAAAAACGGGAAAAAGAAAATGACCTTCGGATGGCCGAAATGGACATGAGACATTCCAATATGGGAATTGATAGACATACAGCAGAGGTCAAAAAAGCGCAGGAAGACTGGAAAGAATATTCCGGCAGAGAATATCCGGAGGAACATCTTGAAGCAATTAAGAGAGAACAGTTTGACGAAAGTTCTCTTATCTGTCCGACTTGTGGACAGAACTTGCCAGAGGAACAAGCAGAGAAAATCCGTGCTGAATTTGAGCAGAAAAAGGCGAAGCGTATTAAGGATGAAGAGGGCGTTAAGGCGGCGTTTTATGAAGCGAAAGACAAGAAACTGACTGAAATTACAGAGACTGGAAATAAAGCCGCCGCAGACCTCAAAGAAGCCAATAAAGCTAAGGAAGAAGCAGAACAGAAGATTGCCGAAATCAAGAAATCTATTTCCGACTTAGCCTTGATGATTGCAGAAAAAGAGAAAGAATTATCTGCACTTCCGACAGAGGTTGACCTGTCAGATGATAAAGAATATCAGTCAGTACAGATGCAGATTATACTTGCGGAAAAATCACTTAATGATATGGACAACGGCTCATCTGCAAGAGCAGAAATCACAGAAAAGCGCAACGCATACATCCGTGAGTCTGCAAAATTGTCGGCTGAAATCAATAAAATTCAGTCCGATAAGGCAGAACATGATCGCAGAGTTGAGAATCTGGAAGAAAAGCTGAAAGCAGAGTGGCAGAGATGTGCTGATATTGAGAAGAACATTGATACTTTGCTGAACTTTTCTATTGAGAAGAATAAGGCACTGGCAGATATGGTAAATCCGTATTTTAAGCATTTCCAGTTTGTGTTTTACGATTTTACGCAAGAGGGCGGAATCTATGAAACCTTAAAGATTATGTGCGATGGAACCGACTTCTTTTCTGGATTAAACCGCTCAGACCAGATTTTGTGTGAGATTGACCTTGTGTGCGGTTTGCAGAAATTGAATAATCTGAATTTACCTGTATGGGTGGACAATTCCGAAGCGGTAAATGCAGACAGATTGCCGGAAATCGAACAGCAGATGATTATTCTGGAAGTGTCGGAAGAACCGCTGAAAGTAGAAACTTTTTGATTTGATGAATAACGCCGGGTGTTTGCGTGGCAACGGTAGGTTGCAGAAAAACAAAACGCACATAAGAACAGGAAAAAATAGTAAATTACAGAACAACACACTACAAACAATTTATCGTTGCTACTCAAGCATCCGGCAAACAGGAGGAAACATGGAAATCAAAGCAGTATGGAAAACCGGATATGTTGGAAAAGGAAATGCACAGCTTTGCGCCGAGGAAATCATGAGTATTGGAGATGATGTGTCGGCAGAGCAGATTGTTGAGTTTGCCAGAAATCCAGAGTCGGAACTTCATAAGTCATTCACATGGGATAACGACATTGCCGCCGAGAAATGGCGTGTTCATGAGGCAAGGCAGGTTCTTTGTAATCTGGTTATTAAAAAAGTTGACGGTGAAAAGCAGAAGTCCGAACCAATCAGATTATTCCACAAAATAGATAGTGGACACTATAAGCCCATTTCGCTGATTATCCAGAATGAGGATGAGTACCAGTCACTTTTGAGACAGTGCAGTGAAGCACTGCTTGCGCTGAAGCGAAAATATTCAAATCTGAGCGAATATCAAGAAATTTGGGATTTGATTAACTGATATAAAACCGCTCCGCATAAGCGTCTGCATTAGTCGGGCGAAGAAACAAAAACAAACAAAAAGTTAGTAAACCAAAGGACAGAAAAACAAACCACGATTAGTGTGGGCGCCTATGCGGAGCGGAAATCGGGTGTTTTTCTGGCGGTATTAGCCGAGAAAAGAATACAAAATAATAGGATAACAAAATATAAGAAACCAAAAAACTAAAACGGTTAGTATCGTCAGAAAAGCAGGAGAACATCAACAATTTAGCCAACAGGATAACCTGTAGCATGATACGGAATAGCAAACGAAAGTAAACTTTAGCAAATGACACTACAGATTGTCTTGTTGGTTAAGCGATTGAGCCGTGCTGAGAGTCAGGCGTTTTGCCTAGAATAGAAAAAAATACATCACGAAAGAACACAGAATAAAATTAAAAAACATAAAAGCAAACCATAGCAAACTTCTATTGCAAAGCGTCTGACTGTCCGTATGGACAAATACTGTAGTGTGCGGCTAGACGCCAAGAGAGACAGATCATCCACCATTTATCTGTTTCTCTTGGCTGATAGCAAATAACTTGTGCAGAGAATCAGGGGAATTTACTCTTGAAGATATGAAAAAATGGGAAAGCTAACGAAACCAGATCAAACTTCAGAAAACTAAACGATACTTTAAGTGCAATTCCTCTGACTGTCTGCATAAGCGGCTTGCGTGAAGATATAGGTGTTTTACCTAAAACATAAAAGTGAACCGCAAAAAGGAAATTATAGAAAAAGAAACGAAAGGTAAAACATCTATATGTTTGCGCAAACAGTAACCATAAAAATATTTAAAAAGA
>ERZ1643249.3029-NODE-3029-length-15093-cov-5.313340_pt1 | contig 15093 bp, 12 predicted proteins | sample MGYA00579263_ERZ1643249 | MGnify/ENA primary metagenome ERZ1643249 (study PRJEB29033, sample SAMEA4952264) | chicken gut metagenome | biome: Broiler Chicken; feature: Gastrointestinal Tract; material: Caecum | place: Ireland | collected 2018 | study: Broiler...
TCCTATGGGAAGCAGTGCGTTTTTTATAATGCACGGGGCTTCTATTGAAATCTCTGCCCGTTAGGGCAGAAGTGCAAGCAGGCTCAACCCGCCAGCCTGCCGCATTCCCGTTTAGGCGGGTACAACAGAATATACTGATCGTATAAAGTTTGCGTGCCATTCCAAAGCGGCTTTACCCCTTTGCACATTGCACGCTTCAAGGAGGGATACGGCATGTCGCTTGCCGCCTTTGTCCGAAAGCTGATGCACGTCTGTGCGCGCTACAAAAAGATCCTGCTCGGCGTATGCGGCGCGCTCTGCGCGGCTGCGGCCTTTTTCTATCTGCGCGCGTTTTTCACCGTCGGCGTAGACTTCGACGGCGCTTTTTTGACCAAGCACCGGGAAAGCGGGGCCGTCGTCTACACAGGCGAAAACGCCTTCGGCGCGCTGCGCATCGAGGCGGCGCGCACCGAAAGCGGCGCGGCCGTGACCTATACGGTGCCCTACAATAAGCCGCACGCCTACACGGTGGCCTTTTCGCCCGACAGCGAATTCTGGCAGAACGTAACCGTCACAGACAGCTGGACGGATGAGACGCTTTTCGACGGGAAGTACCAAAGGGGGAACGCGTTCCTCTATGACAGCCATAACCGGCCGGTGTACGGGGATATGGAGCGGTCGGACGGCGGGAACCCGTATATCAACTTTTCCCCGAACCTGCGGCGGCTGGTCGGCTTTGCCGCCGGTGAGTACGAGCATATCGCCGGGAACTGGCTTTGCTTCATCCCGGGCGTCCTGCTCATCCTGCTGGTGCTCTTCCACGTCCGCTTCCCGATCGTGACCATGCGGATAGAACGCCGCCTTCTGGGAAGGGATCCCATGCCGAGCGAGGCGCGCCTGCTCTTCCACACGGCGCTGCATCTGATCCTGCTCTTCCTTGCGGCCATCCTCCTGACCGCCGCTGTGTAAAGGTCACTGCCTTGCAAAGCCTCCCAAACGGGAGGCTTTTTTCGCCGTCCGGGAAGATGTCCGTCCCTTCCCCGGCCTGCGGGCGCTTCCCTTCCCCGCCGTATCCGCACGGCCTTGCTTTATACACAATGTAATATCATGTCGCTTTTTTACCCTCCGGCGCGCCTTTTGCCAAACCCCGCCGGGACAGCCCGGGGAATCCGCGCACAGCCGGTCCGTCCCTTTTAGCCGGGGATATCCCCCGCGCACCGCTCTTCCTTTAAGAGCGCATACAGCTCCATATCCTGCAAGCGGCCGTTTTTGCAGGCGTTTTGCCGCATCGTGCCCTCCAAACGGAACCCGTTTTTTTCCAAAACGCGGCGGGAGGCCGTGTTGTAGGAAAACGGCTCGGCAAAGATCCGGATGATATCCGTGTGTGCAAAAATGTAGCCGCACATCTGCCGCACGGCCTCCGTCCCAACGCCCGCGCCCCAGAACGCCTCCCCGATGCAGTAGCCCAGCTCGCCCGTATGCGAATGGATGTTGCGCTGTCTGGCGACCGAAATGCTCCCCGCCAGCGCGCCGTCTGCCGTAACCGCAAACGCGTAGAGCGCATGGGGGTCCCTTTCCAGCATCTGCCCGATAAAGACCGCAGCGTCAAGCTTCGTATAGGGGAACGGGATCCCGTCGCGCAGGTTGTCCTGGATTTTTTTGTTGTTGAGGAGCGCCGCAAGCGCCGAAGCGTCCTCCGGCCTCCATTCCCTCAGCGTACAGACCATGCCGTCCCCTCCTTTCCCTCTGCCGCGCCGTGCGCTTCCCGGTACCATTTCCGCGCCCTTTCCTCCAGCGCCTTGACAAACGCCTCTTTCCCGTCGCAGTAGCCGTCGATGTCGTAGGGGAAGCGCGCGGCAAGCTCCGTTTTCAGCGCCGCATAGGCGCGTCTTTCGTCCGCATGGGCCTTAAGGTAGTCCCGCACGGCGAGATGGCGGACAATGTTTTCCCGGTCTGTTTCGGCAAAAATGTGGATCTGGTGTGTCCGCTCGTCGCCGCCCTTGCGCAGATACCGCCTGCCCGGTATGCCGAATTCTCCCAGATACTCGTATCCGGCCGCCTCGAACGCCGCGGCGGCGTCGTCGGCCGCCTTCAGGCTGCGCACGACCGGCATCATGTCGATGATGGGCTTCGCCGCAAGCCCCTCCACGGCTGTGCTTCCGATATGGAAGATGCAGACAGCCCCGTCCCCCAATATCCGCCCGACTGTCTCCGCCTCCTGCCGGAACATCCGCGGCCAGTCCGGGTTGTACGGCGTTACGATGATGTGCTGTGGTATGGCCTTTCCTCCTTTTTTGTGCAAAAGCGCCCTGTGCGCACCCGCAAAAAAGCCGCCTTTGCACAAGCCTTTTTCCTGTATACGGCGCGGGCAGGGGCTCCATCTTTCCCCCGCGCCGCGGCAAGTATCCCTATTTTACACGTTTCCCCGCGCCTTGTCCATACTGCCTCCCCCGCTTTTTTTAAAAAAAGGGGCCGTCTTTCCCCTTTTTTGGGATGGGTGCAAAAGCGGCAAAAAATCAAAGAAAAAACTTCAAAATTTTTTGCATTTTTTACGTTTCCCTATTGTAATATATCAATAAAGCATGTTATAATAGATAACAGAATTATAGCTATTATGCTTAAAGATAAAAAACGGCCTGCAAACGTCCTTTTTCACACGGGAAAAAGCCGGTTGTCAGATTTTTCTCTCATACTGGTATATTTTGGATTCCTCCCGCATATATTATACAGTTGCACCCTTTATGCGTATAGCACAGCTTTTTGATTTTAAGGATGGTGAAAACACATGATCGACAAAAAGGATCTTGTACAAGAGGACGTATACCTCTTCAATACCGGTGAGGCGCAGCGCGCTTACCTGACGCTGGGCTGCCACTATATCGAGGAAACGAAGGAGCACCGCTTCTGCGTCTGGGCGCCCAACGCCTCTTCTGTCAGCGTCATCGGCGACTTTAACGGCTGGGACGGGACGAAAAACGTGATGGAGCGCTGTGAGGGCGGGCTTTTTGTCGCCTACATCAAGGGCGTAAAGCAGGGCGCCTTATATAAATACCTGATCCGCGGCTATGACGGGCAGGACCACTACAAGGCCGACCCCTTCGCCTTTTACAGCGAGCTGCGCCCCGGCACGGCTTCGCGCGTCTGGGATCTTTCGGGCTATGAGTGGCACGACGAGCCGTTCCTCAAAAAACGCGCCCGCACGAAAATCCAAAAGCGCCCCGTCTCGATCTACGAGCTGCATCTGGGCTCTTGGCGGCGGCACGAGGACGGCAGCTTTTTTACATACCGCGAAACCGCGGACGAGCTCGCCCCGTACTTAAAGAAAATGGGCTTTACCCATGTGGAGCTCATGCCGATTACCGAGCATCCGTTCGACGGCTCGTGGGGGTATCAGGTGACCGGCTATTACAGCGTCACCTCCCGCTACGGCACGCCGCAGGACTTTATGTATTTTGTGGATAAGCTGCACGAAGCGGGCATCGGCGTCATTTTGGACTGGGTCCCCGCGCACTTCCCGCGCGACGCGCACGGCCTGCGCCGCTTCGACGGCACCGCGCTGTTTGAGCATGAAAACCCGCTCCAGGGCGAGATGCCGCAGTGGGGCACCATGCTCTTTAACTACGGCCGCCCGGAGGTGCAGAGCTTCTTGGTCTCAAGCGCCGTATTCTTCATGGATGTGTACCACATCGACGGCATGCGCATCGACGCGGTCAGCTCCATGCTCTATTTAAACTTCGGGAAAGAAGAGGGGCAGTACATCCCCAACAAATACGGCGGGACGGACAATCTCGACGCCATCGCCTTTTTAAAGAAGCTGAACAGCGTGATCCTGACCTGCTTTGCCGGCACGATGATGATCGCAGAGGAGAGCTCCGCCTATCCCCTTGTCACAAAGCCGCCCTACGACGGGGGCTTGGGCTTTACCTTCAAGTGGGATATGGGCTTTATGAACGATTCGCTCAAATATATGGAGACGGACCATCTGTTCCGCAAGTACAAGCACAACAATCTGACCTTCTCCATGCAGTACGCGTTTTCCGAAAACTACATCCTGCCCTTCTCGCACGACGAGGTGGTGCACGGGAAGCGCTCGATGGTGGATAAGATGTTCGGCGACTACTGGCAGAAATTCGCCTCCCTGCGCGCGTTTTACGGCTATATCTTCGCGCACCCGGGCAAAAAGCTTTTGTTCATGGGCGACGAATTCGCCCAGTTTATCGAGTGGAACTTTGCGCAGGAGCTCGACTGGTTCCTGCTTGAATACGATTCGCACCGGTCGATGCAGGCCTTTGTCAAAAAGCTCAACGGCTTTTACCAAAAGCACCGCGCGCTGTATGAAATCGAGGACAGCTGGGACGGCTTTGCATGGCTAAACGTGGACGACTGCGACAACAGCGTCATCGCGTTCATGCGCTCGTCCGGCCCATGGCGCGGCAAGGTGCAGCAAATTGTAAGTGTCACGAACTTCACCCCGGTCGTGCATTACGACTATCAGATCGCAATGCCGCAGACGGGCCTGCTTCGTGAGATTTTAAACAGCGACGATCCGGCTTTCGGCGGCAGCGGCGTGAAAAACCTGCCGGAGATCCGGGTCACCGCCGATCCGTTTAACGGAAAGGATGCCAGCGCGCGGATCACGCTCCCGCCGCTTGCAACCGTCTATTTCATGTTTGACGCAGATCAAACGACCAGGAAACAGGGGGATTAAACCATGAATGTGAAGAAAAAATGTGTTGCAATGCTGCTTGCCGGAGGACAGGGCAGCCGTCTTTACGCCTTGACGCAGAACCGCGCAAAGCCGGCCGTTCCCTACGGCGGAAAGTACAAGATCATCGACTTCCCGCTTTCAAACTGCATCCACTCCGGCATCGATACGGTCGGCGTGCTCACGCAGTACGAGCCGCTTGAGCTCAATGCGTACATCGGCAACGGCGCCACATGGGATCTGGACTGCATGTCCGGCGGCGCATACGTGCTGCCGCCTTATATGAAAGGGAAAAAGGGCGAGTGGTATTCGGGCACGGCCAGCGCGATCTTCCAAAACATCCACTTTATCGAGCAGTACAACCCGGAATACATCCTCATCCTCTCCGGCGACCACATCTATACGATGGACTATGAAAAAATGATCGACGCGCACGAGGAAAAGGGCGCGGACGCAACCATCGCCGTCATGGAAGTCCCGATGGCCGAGGCCTCCCGCTTCGGCATCATGAACACCGACGCGGATATGCGCATCGTCGAATTTGAGGAAAAGCCGCCGGTGCCCAAAAACAACCTTGCCTCCATGGGCATCTACGTGTTTACCTGGAAAAAGCTGCGCGAATACCTGATAAACGACAACCAGGACCCGAACTCTTCCAACGACTTCGGCAAAAACATCATCCCGAACATGCTTGAAAACGGCGAAAAGATGTTCGCCTACCTCTTCTCCGGGTACTGGAAGGACGTCGGCACCATCGACAGCCTCTGGGAGGCGAACATGGACCTGCTCTCAGAAAGGCCGGAGCTTGACCTGCACGACGACAACTGGCGCATTTACGGCCGCAACCTGGTGTTCCCGCCGCACTTCATCGGGGAGGAGGCCTCCGTCAAAAACAGCATCCTGTGCGACGGCTGCGTCATCCACGGCACTGTGGAAAACAGCATCCTCTCCCCCGGCGTCACGGTGGAAAAGGGCGCCTGCGTCAAAGACAGCATCGTCATGCAGCAGACCGTCATCCGTTCGGGCAGCTGCGTCACCCGCGCCATCGTGGATGAGGACGTCACCATTTTAGAGGACGCCAAGATCGGCGGGGAGGAGAAGATCACGGTGATCGGCTCCGAGCTGACGATCCCCAAGGGCGCGGAGATCAAGGCCGGGGAAATGCTCTATCCCCGCGTAAAATGAACCGGTGCAACCCGAATACTGTAAGATAAAGGTGGAACAATAACATGAGAAAAAACGTATGCGGCCTGATTTATGCCGGTGAAGAAAACTTAAACCTGCGCGAGCTTGTCAACAAAAGGAGCGTCGGCGCGCTTCCGGTGGGCAGCCGTTACCGCGCGATCGACTTTGTCCTTTCGAATATGGTCAATTCCGGCATCCGCAACATCGGCGTCATCCCCAGACGGAACTACCACTCGATGATGGACCATCTGGGCTCCGGCAAGGAATGGGACCTAAACCGCAAGGAGGACGGCCTGATCATCATCCCGCCCTATGACACAAGCGAAAACTACGGCTCGCACCACGGGCAGATCGACACGCTGCAGGGCGCCGCGCCGTTTCTGCGCCGCGCGCCGCAGAAATACTGCCTGCTTGCAAGCACCAGCGCCATCTATACGGACACCTATAACAAGATGTTCGACTTCCATGTGGAGTCCGGCGCGGACATCACGCTTTTGTATACGGAGGAGACATCCTCCGGCGCAACGCTCGACCGCTTTGCCGACGTCCGCTTTGAGACGGACGAAGAGGGCCGGATCATCAACATGAAGACGCACGGCACCGCGGGCGCCAACCACAAGATGTCGCTGGGCGCCTACCTCATCAAAAAGGACCTTCTGCAATACCTGCTCGACGACGCGGCCTCCCGCGGCAAATACAACATCGACATCGACATTATCATGAGCAACCTTGACACGCTCAAGATCTACGCCTTTGCGCACAAGGGCTACGTCGGCCACCTGCGCTCCGTCGCCTCCTACTTTAAGACCAACATGGACTTTTTGAAGGAAAACGTGCAGAAGGATCTGTTCGAATCCGGGAACAAGGTCTACACCAAAATCAAGGACGAAGCGCCTACCCGCTACGGGAAGGACGCCGTCGTCAAAAACAGCCTGATCGGCTCCGGCTGCAACATTGAGGGCGAGGTCGAAAACTGCATCGTCTTCCGCGACGTGACCATCGCAAAGGGCACGGTCGTAAAAGACAGCATCATCATGCAGTCGAGCGAGATCTACGCGGATTCCCGCCTGACAAACGTCATTTTGGACAAAAAGGTCACCGTGCGCCCGAGCTCCATGCTGGCGGGCAGCCGTGAATACCCGGTTATCATCCCGAAGGGGGCGAATGTCTGATGGCACAAAAGAAAGCGGCGCCCAAAGCGCCCAAAGCGGCCAAAGCGCCGGAGGTGAAAAAGGCGGTCTCCGTCCTGATCGCGGGCTCCGAGTGCGCCCCCTTTGCCAAGACGGGCGGCCTTGCCGACGTCATCGGCACGCTGCCGCGCGACCTGATCGCACTGGGGCTCGACGTGCGCGTCATGATCCCCTTCCACAGCATCATCAAGAAAAAATACGGGGATAAGACGCGCCATCTGGCCGATTTCTGGATCCACTTGGGATGGCGGAGCCAGTATGTCGGCGTCGAGAGCCTTGAAATGGACGGCGTGACCTACTATTTCATCGACAACGAATACTACTTCGGCGGCCCGATCTATAAAGGCGGCGAGGCGGAGGGCGAGCAGTACGCCTTTTTCCAGCGCGCCCTGCTGGAGTCCTTGCAGAAGATCGGCTTTGTCCCGGATATCCTGCACGCAAACGACTGGCAGACCGGCATGATCCCCATGCTGTTAAAGACCCAGTACCAAAAGACGGCGCTCAAGGACATCAAGACCGTCTTTACCATCCACAACATGATGTACCAGGGGACGTACGCCTTCGGCGCCGTGCGCGACTGGCTGGGCGTCGACCCCTCCTACTACAATTCCGAGTGCCTGGAGGCCTACGGCTGCGCCAACTTCATGAAAGCGGCGCTGGTCTTTGCGGATAAGATCAACACCGTCTCCCCCACCTATGCGGAGGAGATCAAAACCGCCTACTACGCCTATGGCATGGAGGGGATTTTGAACGCCAGAAGCGCGGATCTCTGCGGCATTTTAAACGGCATCGACGTGGACGCGTTCGACCCGGAAACCGACAAGTACCTAAAATACCACTTCTCGCTTTCGGATATGAACGGCAAATACGAGAACAAGAAAATGCTCATGCGCGAGCTTGGGCTGACCGCCGACCCCTCCACGCCCTTGATCGGCATGATCTCCCGCCTGACCTCCCAAAAGGGTTTCGACCTTGTCATGCGCGTGTTCAACGAGATCATGCAGGAAAACGTCGCCATCGTGCTGCTGGGCACGGGCGACCCGATGTACGAAAGCTTCTTCCGCGGGATGGAGGCGTCCTACAAGGGCCGCGTATGCTCGTATATCGCATACGACAACGCGCTTTCCCACCAGATCTATGCGGCAAGCGACCTGTTCCTGATGCCGTCGAAGTTTGAGCCTTGCGGCATCTCCCAGATGATCTCGCTGCGCTACGGCACGCTTCCGATCGTCCGCGAGACCGGCGGCCTGCGCGACACGGTCGTGCCGTACAACGAATATACCGGCGAAGGGAACGGTTTTTCCTTTACAAATTACAACGCACATGATATGCTTGAAGTAATCCGCCTTGCGCTGCGCACGATCGGCGACCCGGCCACCCGCCGCCGCCTGATCGAACATGCCATGACGGCAGACAACAGCTTTATCGTATCGGCGAAAAAATACCGGGATCTGTACCTCAGCCTGCTCGATTGAATCGGGCTTGGCGCAGCTGCCGGCCGGGCTGTTTTAAGCGCCTTTCTGCTTTGCGTCATGCAAAGCCGGAGAAGGATTTCTCCGGCTTTGTTTTTTTGCTTGCGCTGCGCATTCGCTTTTACTCAAAAGAAGGGAGCCTTTTTATGATAATGGAACACAACTCCGCGCAGTGCCGCTACCGCAGCCCGCTGGGCGCCGTGCCGGCCGGTACGTCCGTGATGCTCCGGCTGCGCGCCGAGGGCGGCGAGGTGCGCAGCGTGCGCATCAAGACCTTTTTTTACGCGGACAGCGCGGAATACGCCATGGAAAACCACGGCAGGTATTGGGAAAAGCGCCTCACCGTCCCGGACGATATCGGCGTGCTCTGGTATTTCTTCCTCATCGAAACCCCGCAGGAGACGCTCTACCTCGGCCCGCCCATGGGCCGCACGCAGGGCGCGGGCGTCGTCTACCGCCAGCCGCCCGCCAGCTTCCAGATAACGGTTTACGACCGCGCGTTCGACACGCCCGCTTGGTTCCGCGGCGCCACCATGTATCAAATCTTCCCCGACCGCTTTAAGCGCGGCGACCCGCAAAACCTGCCGCGCGGCGCGGCGTACCACCGCGCAATGGGGCGGACGGTGGTGCTGCACGAGCGCTGGGACGAGCCCGTTTTGCACGAGCCGGTAAACGGCGCGCCGTTTTACGCCCCATGCGATTTCTACGGGGGCGACCTGCGCGGCATCATCGAATCCATCCCCTATTTTTCCTCCCTCGGCGTCGGCGTGCTGTATTTAAACCCGGTTTCCGAGGCCGCCTCCAACCACCGCTACGATACGGCAAACTACAAAAACGTGGATCCCATCCTCGGCACGCCGGCGGAATTTAAAGAGCTGTGCGAAAAGGCCGCGGCCGCCGGCATCCGCGTCATGATCGACGGCGTATACTCGCACACCGGCTCCGACAGCCTGTATTTCAACAAGCTTGGCAACTATCCCTCCGTCGGCGCGTACCAAAGCGAGCGCTCGCCCTATTACCCGTGGTATACCTTCCACGGCTCGCGCGATTCCTACCAGTGCTGGTGGGGGTTCGACACCCTGCCGGAGGTCAACGAGAACGATCCCGTCTGGCAGCGCGACGTCATCACCGGCCCATACAGCGTGTTTTCCTACTGGAAGTCGCTTGGCGCAATGGGCATCCGGCTGGACGTGGCCGACGAGCTGCCGGACAACGTGATCGAGCTGATGCGCACCGCCCTCAAGGACGGGGATCCCGACCGCGTCCTGCTGGGCGAGGTGTGGGAGGACGCCACCACCAAGGAGAGCTACGGCGCAAAGCGGCGCTACGCGCTGGGGCGCGGCCTTGATACGGTGATGAACTATCCGTTCAAAAACGCTGTGCTCTCGTTTTTGCAGGGCGGCGGCACAGCGGAAGAGCTGGTAAACTTTTTGACCGCACAGCGCTTAAACTATCCCCTCCCCATGTACCACGCGCTGATGAACCTGCTTTCAAGCCACGACGAGCCCCGCGCCCTCAGCGTTTTGGGGTCGGGCGTCACCGGGGACGGCATGACAAGAGAGGAGGAGGCAGCCTTCTTTCTGACCGAAGAACAGCGCAAAACGGGGCGCGCCCGGCTCAAACTGGCCGGGGTGCTGCAATTCACCATCCCCGGCACGCCCTCGATCTATTACGGCGACGAGCAGGGGATGCAGGGCTTAAAAGACCCCTTCAACCGCGCGCCGTTCCAAGAGGGCGATACGGCGCTGGCGGCCTTTTTCCAAACGCTCTCCCTTTTGCGCCGGGAGAGCGCCGCGCTGTCCCGCGGGGGCGTCAGCTTCGCCGCGCTCGACGGCGACGCGGTGGGCGTCCTGCGCTATATTGCAAACGGGCGGGATGCGTTCGGCGCGCCCGCGCAGGACGAATATCTTTTGACGATCCTAAACCGCGGCGACCGGGCGTATTCTGACATTTTGGACCTGTCGCGCTTTGCGGACGGCCTGCCGCCGCAGGACCGCTTCGCCCTTTCAAACCTCCGCTTTCAGGAGGCGTCCGTCCTCTTGGGCGACAGCACCGTCCGCCTCCAAGACGGCGGGCACTTCATCCCGGCGGTCACCGCCTCCCATTTCGGCATCTTCCGCCTCCGGTAGCGTCTGCAAAAAGGCGCGCCGCAAACCGGCCCGCCCTTCCCGGCTCCTTTTTTAAAAAAGGGGCCGGGATTTTTTTAAAGCCCGGGATCCCTTTTTGAAAAAAGAATGCAGTCTCCCCCGCAAACAGGCGGGCACGCAGGCTGTAAAGGGCGGCGCTTCGTCCCGCCGCTGGTTTAAGGGAAGCCGGCGGCGCGCGTTTTGATTTGAAAAAGCCATCTCCTTCCGGCAGGAATGGGCGGGCATGCTGAAAGCGGCAAAATGAAGCGCCTCCCGCAAAGGGGAGGCGCGCCGGGATATCGGCAAAGGCCTTTTAATGGTTTTCCTTCGCCATTTTTTTGACATTCTTCACATGGGCCGCGATCTGCTTTTTATCCGTAACGCGGTATTTTAAAAGCGCCTGATATACCGCGTCCACATCCAGATTGTTGTCCTTTGTAAAGCGCTCCTTGCGCAGATACTTCGGCAGCTGCTTTAACAGGATGATCGGCAGGTTTTTGGGGATATAGAGCGTCACCTTGCGGTTTGTAAAGACGACAAGGCTTTCGATGTTCACGTTGTAAATGTTTTCCTTCCCCAAGAGATGGCGGATGCAGTCGATATGCGTCTGGTTTTGCATCAGCGGGTTATAAAAGTGGTGCCGCTCTTTGCCCATGATGTGCAGCCACTCTTTTTTCTTCGGTTCGCCGTATACTTCGCCGCCCAAATTCTTGGTCTCAATCACAATCAGCCCGAAAAAGCCGATCAGGACGTGGTCGATCTGCGTGGTCTTGTCGTAAAGCGGCAGGTATAAATCGTTGATGACCTTAAAGCTGCGGAGGCCGGCAAACTTGCGCAGCTTTGCCGCGACCTGTTTTTCCCCGTCGATCCCAAGCTTTTTGCGGTGCGCATTCCGAATAAAGCGCGCCGTCAGCAGTGCCAGGACAGCGGCCAGCACAACCGCGCCCGCTATGATATAAGGCAAAAATTTTTCCATAGTTGTCCTCCGAAAAATGAAATTGCACGGTGTCATCCGCGCATAACGCTTTAAACAGTATAACACAAATGAATAAAAATAGGAATAGCGGCGAGACTATATTTGCAAACTGTTCAAAAGCCATCGGAACAGCTGCATATTGACGTCCCGGATCCGGGACGAAAGCTTGGAGGTTTCGCTATGCTGGATCGAATCGCGCTGATCCTTGTGATTATCGGTGCGCTCAACTGGGGCGGCATCGGTATTTTCGGATTCGACACGGTCTCTTGGATTTGCGGCGGCCAGACCGCGATTTTTGCGCGCATCATCTACACATTGGTCGCCATCGCCGGTATCTGGTGCATCTCGCTGCTGTTCAGGCGCGGGAACGAATTGATGGGCGACTGATGTTCAGCCGTGTTAAGGCGGATGCTTTAAAAAAGGGGGCCGGCGTTTTGCCAAACGCGCGCCCCCTTTTTGCTTTTGCCCCCGCCGCCCCAAGCCGGGGCTTGCATCCCCCTTAAAAGGGGCCGATACCGGCGGACGCCTCAAACCGCGTCGGATATCCTCCGAACGCCTCGCTGTGCCGTTCCCCGCTTCGCCTAAAGCCGGGGTTTTATATCACAGACGCCGCCGGTCAAAACCCCAAGCCGGGGCTTGCATCCCCCTTAAAAGGAGCCGATACCGGCGGACGCCTCAAACCGCGTCGGATATCCTCCGCCCGCCTCGCTGTGCCGTTCCCACGCCGCCTAAAGCCCCCAATAGAAAAGAGGCCCGCAGGCTGCGCCTGCCGGCCTCTTTTTATATCCCGTTTTTGTCCACACGCATAAAAAATACAATCCAGCTGTTTTGAGGGCGCCGGACGGCAGGCTTCCCGCTGCCCGGCGGCACTATCTTCCCTCTAAAGGAAATATATAGATCAAACTTCATACCCCAAGTTTGCAAATTTCCGTTCCGTACTTCATACCCAAATTCAATCCGTACATCTTTTCAAAACAAATCCGGAAGCGCTTTTTAAACCGCCTCGTCCCTGAGCGGATTGAGCAGAGACGCACGATGCGCGGCCAGACGGCACAACAACGCATCCAATCCGTTCTCTGTCAAATAGTCCCGCTCAGCGGATGAAATCAGCAAAACCGTCAGCCACTGCACACACACGTCGTCAAACGCCTGTCCGCCGAGCGGCCGCTCCCAGAGGGAAAACGGCGCCAGCAGGACGTGGTGCATCCGGCTTCCGGGCAGATACTGCCGCACAACCTCGTTAAGCACTGCGCCTTTATAGCACTTCTCCTGCGCGGCCATGATGCGCATTGCGCAGTCGCTGACCAAATCAGGAAAATATTCATACTCCGCAAGGCAGGCCCCCGCAATCTCAAAGCGGAGCGGCTTTTCCCCTGCGCGCTGCCCGACCGGATAGTGCATCATGCCAAGCGTTGCGCAGGATACAGCCCCCTGCTGCGGCGTATCGGTTCCGGTCAGGAGATCTACGCTCATCTCAGCTGCCGGATGGTAGTGCCGGAATACGCGCGGCGCGCCGCCGAAAACGGCGCATGCTTCGCGGTAAAGCGCTTCATTTTGCCGGAGCTGACGCTCCAGCTTAACCGAAGGTCTCATATTTTTCTCAAACGTCATACCCAAATAATCGCCTTGTGTGAAAAAAAACGGTCAGAAAAGGCCGCCCAAAGGGCAAACCGTTTCCTGCTGCATCAGCGGAGCGATTCGACAATCGCCTTGGTGTCTTTTGCGATTGCAAGCTCCTCGTTCGTTGGGATGACCCACACCGCAACCGGCGCGTCCTCCCTTGAAATTTTGTGATCCTCGCCGGTGTTATAGGCGTTCTCTTTTTCATCCAAGACAATGCCCATAAACGCAAGGTCTTCGCAGACCTCCGCGCGCAGCTCGCCGGAGTTTTCCCCGATGCCGCCGGTGAAGAGCACCGCGTCCAAGCCGCCCATTGCGGCCGCATAGGCGCCGATGAATTTTTTGATCTGATAGCGCACGATTTCACATGCAAGCCTTGCGCGGCGGTTCCCCTCGTGCGAGGCGTTTACCAGATCGCGTGCATCCGAAGACAGTCCGGAAAGCCCTAAGAAGCCGGATTTTTTATTGAGGATATCGCTCATCTCGTCCGGCGTAAGGCCCTCTTTGTTCATCAGGTACGTGACGACCGAGGGATCGACCCCGCCCGAACGCGTCCCCATGATGATGCCGTCAAGCGGCGTAAAGCCCATCGAGGTATCGACGCATTCGCCGTCCTTCACCGCCGTGATGGAAGAGCCGTTGCCCAAATGGCAGACGACCACCTTCGTGCCCTCTTTTTTCCCGATCATGTCAAGATAGTGGCCGCTCACATAGCGGTGGCTCGTGCCGTGGAAGCCGTATCTGCGGATGTGGTATTTCTCGTAATACTCATACGGAACGCCAAACATGTATGCCTTTTCCGGCATGGTCTGGTGGAAGGAGGTATCGAACACCGCCACCATCGGCACGCTCTCGCCGAAAACCGAACGGCACGCGCGGATCGCGGCCGCCTGCGGCGGGTTGTGCAGCGGGCCCAGTTCGCTTAGATCCTCTATGGTCTTTACGACCTGCTCGCTTATCAGCGTGGAAACCTTGTAAAACTCGCCGCCGTGCAGAACGCGGTGCCCCACCGCGCCGATCTCGGCCACGTCGTCTATGACCTTGCCCTCGCCTGAGGTGAGAACCTTGACTACTTCCATAAACGCCTCTTTGTGCGTCGGAAAGTCCACCTCATACTGAAGCTTGTTCTCCCCCACCTTGTGGGTGATCAGGCCGCCTGCGCCGATCCTCTCACAGTTTCCTTTCGCAATCACGCTCTCATCGTCCATGTCGATCAGCTGGTACTTCAGCGAAGAGCTGCCGGCATTGATGACCAAGATTTTCATGTTCCCCATCCTTCCGAAGTGTCTGATTTCCTCGTATAAAGTCGTTGACAAGACAATACTATCTTTATATTATTACGATAGAAGAAAATTTTCAAGTGGTAATTTGTTTTTTTGTATTTTTATAAGGAAAAGGAGGCAGGTTTGTGAAAATCGCCGGTATTATCGCAGAGTATAACCCCTTCCATAACGGCCATCTTTTTCATCTTGAAAAGACAAGGGAGGCGGGCTTCTCCCACATCGCCGTCGCCATGAGCGGCCCGTTCGTCCAGCGGGGCGAGACGGCCGTTTTGGACAAGTGGACGCGCGCGCGCACGGCGGTGTCCTGCGGCGCGGATCTGGTGCTGGAGCTGCCCGTGGCCTGCGCGCTCTCCTCCGCGGCGGACTTTGCGCGCGGGGGCGTCTCCCTCCTGCACGCCGCAGGCGCGCAGACGCTGAGCTTCGGCAGTGAATGCGGGGACGCGGGCCTGCTCGCCGGGCAGGCCCGCCGCCTTGACGCGGTGGAATCCTCCGCGCCGATGCGCGCGTTTTTAAAAGAGGGCATGTCCTTCCCGCGCGCGAGAGAAGCGGCGTGGAAG
>ERZ1643249.3032-NODE-3032-length-15080-cov-6.780765_pt1 | contig 15080 bp, 17 predicted proteins | sample MGYA00579263_ERZ1643249 | MGnify/ENA primary metagenome ERZ1643249 (study PRJEB29033, sample SAMEA4952264) | chicken gut metagenome | biome: Broiler Chicken; feature: Gastrointestinal Tract; material: Caecum | place: Ireland | collected 2018 | study: Broiler...
CAGGCTGCAAAAGCCGGAAGTACTTTATGCGCGGAAGACCCGACCGCGCACGAGAGAAGTTATTCCGAATCCACGCTTTATGCAGATATGGGAAAGGGAGAAAGAATCAATGCAGGGGAATCGTTTGAGCGTAGCCAGGGCATACTGCCTTAATTGCGGACAGTTGCTTGTAGGTTTGCGCGACGAGAGAAGCACGGTAAAGTTCAGGTGCCGGGTATGCGGACTCGCAATGGTAAGCCGCCGCATCAGCCGCAGGCACGAACGCGTGGATGTGATGTCATCCGCAGGGATATAAAAACCAAAACGCATACAGAGGGACGCGGTCGGGCTGAAACAGAGCCATGGTGTAAATCCCGTTCGGATCATATGCGGAAATAGAGTCGGCGTTAAACCGAGAGATCGAGAGGCCCCGACAGACAGAACAGAGTAATGTTCTGCCTGTCGGGGCTTTTTGTTTTTATGCGGCAGAACATACTGCCGAAAAAATTTTTCAGGAAAAAATAAATGCGGCAAAGAACTTGCCGGAATACCTGTCATAATGCGAGTGTAAAAACCCGGAAGGAGGAAAGAGACGTGACGGCAGCGGAAAGACGCCAAAGCATAATCGAAGCGCTGAATGTCCGGCGGCAAGAGACCGTGGACAATCTTGCGTTCGAGTTCGGCGTCGCCGCGCGCACTATCCGCTACGACATCGAGCGGCTGTCGCTATGCTATCCCGTATACACAAAGACGGGACCGGGCGGCGGGGTGTACGTTACCGAAGATTTCCGTCTGCGCCGTATGCGTCTGAACGAAGAGCAGCGAGAGCTTCTCGAACGGTTGTGTTCGGGGCTTACGGGCAGGGACAGAGAAACGATGAAAAGCATTATACGGATGTTTCCTCAGACCGGGAAGGAGAGACAATGACGGAAAAGGAAGTCATGGCGGATCTTAAAGATATCCGTTACTACTATTCGAGAAAGAGCGTGCTGGACGGAGTCCTCGGAACGCAACAAAGCTCGGCGGCAGACAAAGCGTCGCTATACGGTAACGCAATTACCGGTGCGCCGCCGCGGCTGTATGACCTGTACATCGGGCTGTATGTTATGAACAACACGCAGTACGGTCTTGCGGAACAGTGGGGGTACAGCGAGATATACATCAAGGTGCTCAATAAAAAACTTAAGAAGTACCTGCTGGATATATTAAACGATTGCAAAGGAGGTGAGAGTCAATGGAACGTAGCATACCGGAATTCGTAAAAGGCGCAACGAACGTCTACCGCACGGACTGCTACATAGTCAGGCAGCAGGTAAAGCTGCTCTATGACAAACAGTACGGCAGTTATCTATTCAGTAGAGATACATATTATCCCTGCACGCCGAGACTGGACGCGGAGTACGAAGAGATCTTTTCGGACAGGCGTAACGTGAACGGCAAGCGCATGCGTACGGCGATGTATTCGCGGACGTACGCGGACTGACACAAGTGTTACCGAACGTGGAATAACGACGGGCGGGTAGGAAAAGCGGGAGCATGCAAAACCGACGGGACCGCTTTGACGCCGCACGGGGACGGAACGTCCCGAATGAAAGCGTTCGAGAACATACATTACAACTTAATACACACAACGCCTTGCCGGCAGGGTGCCCGGCGGGCAAAACAAACAACAACGGAGGAATAAAACAACAACCAATGGCAGGAAACAGACAGAGCGGCGGTAGCAAATACCGCGACGGAAGATGGACGGTGCCTTCCAAGCGCGCCAAAGCGTATGCTGCGGACAGGAAGGCGAGAGTGCATACCTACGGACCGAAAGAGGGGCAGGAACTGACGCTGTTCGAAGCAGGTATGCGTTCGGGGTATCTCCAGGCGCAGAACGACCATGCGGGAATGTACAAGTACGGACAGGCCCGCGACGCGGGATACTCGAAAGCGGAAGCGGGAGCAATGTCCCGCAAGCCCTGGAACCAGATCAGAGACGATATAGTCAAGAAGAAGGGAGGCAGATAAGCAATGGCGGAGAACAAACAGATCTATGTGGAGCGCGACACGTTTGAAAAGGACGGGAAGACGTACTATTCGTATTTCATCAAAGGCAAAGTGCGCGGCAAGGATGTAAGGGTGGCGATCGTGCCGCCGGACAAGGGCGGTTATGCGGTGCTGGACATAGTGTTCGGCGACGCAATGTCGGCGGAGCTGGTAGCAAAGCCCTATGAGATAAAGGACGATTCCACGGGCAAGGTGATCACGGGCAACAGCTATGCGGTGCGTTCGGTAGATGAGAACGGCAAAGAGTACGAGTGTGCGGTCAAGCCGTTCAGAAGCTCGGACAAAGCGCTTATGAACATGCTGCTGAGATAACGGCGGCAAGAGAGCGGGCGGTTTACGGCAAGAGGCCGTAAGCCGCCATGGCTCTTATGTATTTTACAGGAGAAACAAATGAATTATTATAACAACTCTAATAACTACAGGAATGATCGGGACGACCTCGAAGTGCATAAGAAGTCGGACAAGATCAAGTGGATAGTCGTTTTCGCATCGCTGGTGCTTCTGCTTATCCTCGTCATCGCGGCATTGGCAACAGCCGCGAATGCAAACGGAAAGGCAGAGGACGAAGCGGAACATGTTTATGAAACGAACGACGCGTCGGGTCTTGTCGTGGGCGGGATTGCGGGACATGGTATACGTCTCGCCGGCACAAGGATCGCTCCCGAAATGTACGCCGCAAACGGAGTGACGCCGCTTGCGGAGGACGCGTTTACGCTTAAAGCAACGGTACAGCCGGTCACCGCGTCCAATCAAGAACTGTTGTGGGCGATCGACTGGACGGATGCGGAGAACGAGTGGGCGGCAGATAAAGCCGCTGAGGACTATATAACATTGTCCCCGATAGGGCTCAGTTGTACGGTAACGTGCTTGCAGCCGTTTGCGGCACAGGCAACGGTAACATGTACGTCCGAAGAAAATGCGGAGATTACTGCGGCATGCACCGTGGATTTCAGGGAGAGGCTGGACAAAGCCGTATTCAAGCTTACGATAAGTGATCGGGAATATACCGTTACGGACGGTACGGAAGTACCCAACCTTACTTCGGGAACTGCGAACGTGGATATAACAAAGACAATAGGGAGCATAGCGAGCGAGTATACCGCGTCCGTGACCGTCAGCGCTACCGATGAATTTGCGGCATGGCTGGAAAACACTTACGGAAATTCGTACGGTACCGGCTATGACAATATAGTTTCCGTACCTTTGGGCGAGTTTTCGTATGACGATAGTTTTTTCTATGACATTATAGAGCCGAATACTTGGGGCGGTCAGGTGGGCATGTACGGACAGTATATTTATGCCGAAATCGTAAGCAAGGTCGCTTCCGGCAAATATGCGGGTAACGTCCTGGAGTTTACCGTGACGGTAAACGGGGGCGAAACGCCCGCGGAGTTCGTCTACGAATGTCCTATGGGCGAAATAACCATACCGATGGGCAGTCTGTCGCTGAACGAAAGCGGTATCGTTTTTTAATGCAAAGGAGGATTAAAATATGACAAACAAACAGAAAGGCTGTCTTACGACAGTGATCGTGCTCATACTCGTGTCGGTGCTGGTCGTCGGTATGCTAGCAGCGTTTACGAGCGGTTTTACCAACTGGGACGTAAGCACATGGTTCGGCAGTGGGCAGACGGAAGGTGGAAACGCTAACAGTGACAATGAAACGAACGACATGTCCGGAGCAGTAGTGAATGCTCCTGCTGGAAGCGGTGTGTTTATGTCGGTTGCGAGAATAGCTGAAGCGGACTACGCCGCATACAGTATTTCGCCGCTTGCCGAGACGGCGTATACAGTGACTGCGACGGTCGTCCCCTCGACGGCAGACGACAAGTCTCTCGACTGGGCGGTGGCATGGAGCAACGGAGCGAGCGAGTTGGCGTCCGGCAGGAACGTAACGGACTATCTTACCGTCTCGCCCGTATCCGGCGGAGCGGCGTCAGTTACGCTGGCTTGTCTGCAGCCGTTCGGCGAACAGATCACAGTCAAGTGTACGTTGCGGCAGAACCCAGATGCAAGCGCTACATGTACTGTGGACTATTACAAACGTATAGAGACTCTCGATGCGGGCATGTCTGACGGCGTAAATACGGTAAAGCTGTCCTCTGGCGGCAATATCCCGTTTTCTTCGGATATGACGTTCTCTCTGAGCGCAACATATACCGACGGGACTGCGGAAGAAGAATATACGCATACGGCAAAAGTAAAGTTCACGGCGGCATTCGAAGAGCATGCGGAGAATTTTACCGATGATTACATAGGCGGAATGAAGATCGGAGACTTCTTCGGCAGAGGATACAGCGGCGAGTATACTTTGAACTACGGCGATGTGAGTAATACATTCTTCGAGGCGCTGTGCTATTCGGATAACGGCGGGAGTTACACCATAGACGACGATCCGTATCTCGTAGACGTGTTCTACCGCGCGCTCAAAAGCTATTCGGGCAATGCGTTCACGTTCACGCTCACGTCCGAGGGTGAAAGTACGGGCACGGTAAAGAGCGTGTCATGCGACGTCGGCGTCGATGTTTCGGATATAACCACGGGCGTGGCTTCCGTAACGCTGGAGCCGGGCAGTATATTCATCTGACGAAAGGAGAAAGGCAATGGCAAAGAGCAATAAGAGCAGAGTCGTAACGACAGTCACGGCGATCGTACTTCTCGTGATCATTGCCGGAGCCATAGGCATGGCAGCGTGGCTTACCAACGGATTCGAGGACGAGATCAAAGCGTTCGGCGTTACGATCAACGGGAAGTATTATCCTAACAATGCCGAAGGATTGGTGCTGGACAAGCATACGACGGCAACGGTGACGACGGATGACTACGAGGTGACGGTGAGCGCGAAGCCCGTGACCGAGGACTTTACGTTCGACGTCGGAGCGGAAACGTATTCGTGGTCGTCGGACGCGGTGCTTCGGGATTTCACGCAAGGCTTTAACGTTACGGTAAAAGGCGATACGTTCACGATGGAGTATACCGACCTTGCCGGCGTGTTGGCAAAGACCCTGCAGCACGACGCAGAGGATATATACGTCCCCGATGCGCCTGCCGGAGAGGATCTGTTCGTAATATCCGTAACGAAAGGCAGCACGGAGCTCCGTATAGGCTTTACGCTTGCGGATCTCGGCGGGAACGCGAACGTGGAGAGCGTGAGCCTGGACATTACGGAAATAGTGTTTTAGGAGGTGAGCATGACAAATACGGGAAAGAGAATAATAACGCTGCTTCTGACTGCGCTATGCGTAATGACGTTATATCTCGGTGCGTGGAAAATTTCCGTTCCGGTCGTTTATGCCGCGGACAGCGGGAACGCTTTCGACGATACGAGAGTGGAAGACGACCTTGCGGATCTGGACCTTGACTTCGTTAAAGCCAATTACACGGACATAGCCATTGTAGAGTTCATAGAGTACTGTTACGCGGACAACGTGTTCAAGCAGGGCAACTACGGGCTGTATCTGTACGTATACAACCCCGACCGTATAGACTTTTCCGTTAAGACCGGAGCGAATACGGTGAACATGGCTGTAGGGTATGACGGCGACGGCGATCCGAACGCGTATGAGAACAGAGCGTTGCAATTCATCGGTAAGACAACCGGAGATAACGAAGGTCTGCTGTATAAGTTCAAAGTAGCCGAAACGAAGGATATCCTTGCGACGCAGAAGGAGTACAACAGAACATACGGCGAACGCCGTTACGACATAGCGGGCATTCAGCTGCGCGCTATGGGCGAAGCTCTTGCCGAAGACTATACCGTAGGCGGGACATGGCATTACACCGGATTTGCCAAGGGTTACGGCGATGACGACGCGGCGGAAAGCACGCTGGAGTGCGAACAGACGGATCTGGAAACGGTGGAGCTGGACGTACATCACACGTTCTGGCTCCCCGAAGGTTTCAACGATCCCGAAGTGCATACGCAGGATCAGCTGAATACCGTATACTTCGCCGTGCCCAAGCGGCTGAAGGATCTGTACGGAACGCTGTGCAGAGTGCAGGCGGAGTGGTACGAGTACCGTACAAAGCCCGTCTTCGTCATGGGCGACAGCGCCGTATACGGGCATCTGAAAAATTATGTCGGGCACGTGTCGGATACGAAGTACGACGAGAACATCAGGTACGGTATGGTAGCAAACTTCCATTTCGGCGGACCGCACGAGCAGTATCCCATGGGAGATTACATATATAACGCGATGGGAATGTCCGCGTATGAGACCATAGAGTGGCTGTACGAATTGCAGTATCTGTTCCCGGCATCGGGCTCGGCGGGCGATGAAGTTATTTCTTCGGAAGAACTGCTGGAGTATGTGCGAGAAAGAAGCAAATACGAAACGGATCTCATTCTCGGAAAGTATGCGAGCTGTATGTTCACCGACGACGTGGGCGAGGGCAGAAAACCGGGCAGCGAAGGCAAGACGGAAGTAAATATATGGGGCGACGAGACGTTCGATCTTACGTCCACCGTTATTTCGCAGAACTTCTGGCAGATATTGTTCGGCGGACATACGCAGGTGACCACGCTGTACGACGGGATAGAGGCCATACACGAAGTAACGGCGGAAGACATGCGGGGTTCGGCGCAGGACGTGAGCCAAAGGCTGTTCGTGGACGCGGGCGACTATGCGGAACTTAAAAGCGTATACGACGAAGCCGTGACCGTGGACCCGACGGATCCGGACGACGAGGAAAAGATCGTGTACCTGTTCCGCTTCTCGGTCACGGATACGTACAGCGCGCAGGTGACGTATTTCGAGAAAGACCCGCTGCATACACGGAAAAACAATGCGTATATGGCTATGCAGAACGTGTTCCTGGACTTCGACATCATCTCGCTCACTTACGAACGTGACGGCGAGTATACGGTCATCCCCGCAGTATCCGATCCCATAGATATCTTTGCGGACGTAACGCCTCCGCCCGACTTCAAAGAGGACGGGCTCGCATGGTGGCAGATCGCACTCATCGTTCTCGGTGTAATACTCGTCGTGTATCTCATCGTGAAAGTGATCCGCGGCATTGCCAGCGGGGATAGCGGCAGCGTGAACATAACGGCGTACGGCGACGTGACGACAGATAAAGCCAGAGCGAAGAGCAAGAGAAAAAAGGAGTAAAGCAATGAAAAAGAAGATAAAGAGGATCATAGCCGTGCTGCTGGTCATCGCCGCTGCGCTTGCCGTCGGCTACCTCATATATACCGGAGGGCAGAGCTGTGGATAGGGACAAGACGAGGAATACGATCATCACGTTGTTAATACTGATAGCCATGATACTTCTCGGCGTGTTAGTGTTTACGGAGTCGTATCTGCGGCTGGCTGAAGCAGTAAGGGATCTCGGAACGTCCGCGACGTACTGGTTCTGCCGTGTGTTCGGCATGGATACCGCCGTAACGCCGACGGTGAACGATTATTCGGAAGTGCTGTCGTGGGGAACGGTGTTGCCGGAGGATATGGCGGAGCTTACGAGGAAAGCCGCGGAGTACTTCTCGCTGCTTTTCAGCGGAGAGAATTTCCTCGGCTGGCTGAGCGCCGTAGGCGGGTTTATGACCGGGCTTGCGAAAGTCCTGCTCGTAGCCTTGCCGTGCGCGTTTGTTCTCGTGCCGATCGTGCGAAAGCTGTACCGCACGCCGAACAACAGACACGGCAGGGACACATTGCCGCTGAAAGCGTTCAAGTGCATTGCACGGGTAACGTATGTGCCGCTGAAGAGGATAACGCTGTCATACGTAGCGTTCGTCAAAGAGCGCAGATGGCTGCGCGTGCTGTGGACGATCGTGTGGCTGTTCCACTTCAATGCCGTGACCGTGCTGACTGAACTGCTTGCGTATTATCTCTTCTTTACGGTGAGCTTTGACTTTACGACGCTGTACGTTCAGCTGAATAAACTGCTCATTGACATGCAGGTCATACTGAAGCACTTCCCATGGTGGAGCGTGGCGGTAGCCGCATACCTGCTGTTCTCGCGTTGGCGGAAAAGGATAGCGTTGGGACGGCTGCGGAGATTCGAAGCGCGTAACTGCGGGTTCATAAATGACTTGCCCATAGTAAGCATGGCATGCGGGAGCATGGGGAAGAAAAAGACCACGATGATAACGGATATGGCGCTGTCGCAGGAAGTGATGTTCAGACAGAAAGCGCTGGAAATAATGCAGAAAGCGGATATGCGGTTTCCGCACTTCCCGTGGCAGATGCTGGAGAACGAACTGAAAAAGTGCATTGAGTACGGCTCGGTGCATAATCTCGCGTCCGTAAAGGCATGGACGGGACTGAAAAGACAGCGGTACGCAAAACACGGCAGTGCAACATTACAGCTTTACGGCTACGACGCGAAGCGTTACGGCATGACGTATGACGACGCATTGAAGGAAAACGGACTGTTCGACGTTATGGAGACGTATGCGCAGGCGTACTTCATCTACATAATGCAAAGCAGCCTTATACTGTCCAATTACTCGATCCGCTCGGATAACGAACTCATAGATCTCGGCAATCTTCCGCTGTGGCTGACGGACTTCTTCGGGGAAAGGAGAGACGGCAGGCGGTCGCACGTGCTGGACTTCGACGTGCTCAGGCTCGGGAGAAAGGTCGTTGAGAACAACGCGAGAGCGGGCAGTTTCGAGTTCGGCGTGGTGGCGATCACGGAGATAGGGAAAGAGCGAGGGAACAATCTCGAACTGAAAGAAGTGAAGAAAAGCGCGGATGAATCGAACCAGAAGAACGACTTGTTCAACTCGTGGCTGAAGATGTGCAGGCATTCGGCGACTGTGGATAACTTTCCGTTCATCAAGGTATTCACGGACGAGCAGCGGCCGGAGAGCTGGGGAGCGGACGCGAGGGATCTGTGCGACATAGTGCATATATGCTCTGCGGGAGAGCAGAGACTGGCGCTGCCGTTCTATACCATAGAGGACATGTTGAGCGAATGGGCATATAACGGGTTTATACGGCTGTATGAAAAGTTCCGGTTCGCAAGGGGCGACAATACGCTGCTCGTGCATATTCTCAAAAGCATAACGGCATGGCTGCATAAACGACGGGAAAGGGTATATAACAGGTACGGATACGGTATTCTCGGAATAGAGAAAGAGCGCGGAACGCTGGACGGGAAGATCGACCGGAAGAAGTATTATCTCATGAACGGGAAGATATATGCGGACAGGTTTTCCACGGACTGTTTCAGCGACTACTTCAACGACATGGCGTTAAAGAGCGGAACGGGGATCATAAATTACCCGGAGTATGCGGGTACGAAAGCAACGGTAGAGGAACTTAAAAGACAGAACAGCTATTTCATAAACTCACTGTATACGGATGCCGGAGAGAGATAGACCGCATGAGCGGACGTCCGGCATGGAAAAGGGATAAAGTCGGAGAGAGCGCTCTCCGGCTTTATCTCGCAATTAACTATTATATAGCAAAAAGGAGGAAATTCATCATGCCATACGGGCAGTGCAAGATCTATTCCGACGGGAGCCACTATATAGCCATACCGCATACGGAGCGCCCCGTCAGAAAACGCAGACCGCGGAAAGAGGAGATAATAACGGTAGGGGAAAAACCGGCGGTATGCGATAAGAATAGCGCAAGCGTAAATCCGGAAACGGACGTTTGTACGGCAGCGCCCGCGGGCATGCGCGCTGTTGCCGATACGAACGCGTCCGTTGCGGATAAAGCCGAAACGTCCGGGGTTTATTCTCTGCCGTTATCCGAAACGCGTATAACGAAAAAGGAGCTGTTCGATAAGCTGTATGACGAGTATATAGAGCTGCCGCGGAGCAAAAGGAGAGAAGCCGTGCTTGCGGAAATGCTGCCGTACTTTAAGAGCGAGAGCAGTGCTCGGCTGTATGTTGACGGTCAGTTCGAGAGGAAACAGCGCAATCTCATATCCCGCAGAATGCGCCTCGCGCGTAAAGTGAATATGCAGGACTTCGATTATTTCGTGACATTTACCTACTCGGATAAACTGCACACGGAAGAGAGCTTCCGCAAGAAGCTGCGGAACACGCTCAGTCACTTGTGCTCGCGTAAGGGCTGGCGGTACGTAGGCGTATGGGAAAGGTCTCCGGAGAAGAAGCGGCTGCATTTTCACGGTCTGTTTCATATCCCGGAGGGGACCATGCCCGGAGAGATGAGCAGCGTGAGCAGTTACAGTTTTTCGTCGCATGCCCGGCAGGTGACGCATCAGAACTCGTACTTTCTAGAGCAGTTCGGCAGGAACGATTTCGAGGACATAACAGACGCAAGGCGCATAGGCGACGCCATAGCATACTTGACGAAATACATAGAGAAGTCCGGGGAGAAGATAGTGTACTCCAGGGGCTTGTATGCGTATTTCGTATCCGACATCATGGACGATGACGTGGTATGTCCCATAGGGATAGAGGACAGGAAACTGCTGCTGTTCGACGACTTCTTATGCTTTGACGAAGGCGTGCTCATGGGTCGGGTCTGCCGCGAGGTGATAGGGCGGCTGAAAAAGAGCGGATAGGAAATTTTGTCGGATTATATTGAAAAATTATTGTTTATATGATACAATTATTTCAAACGAGGAGCAGTAATGGAAAACAAGATAAAGGTATTTAAAAACAACAACGTTCGCACGGCATGGAACGCCGAGGAAGAGGAATGGTATTTCTCGGCGGTGGACGTGTGCAATATCCTTGCGGACTCGGCGAGTAAAGATCCGGGAGCATATTGGCGGAAACTGAAACAGCGTCTGAAAGCAGAAGGCAGCGAACTCGTGACAAATTGTCACGGGTTGAAAATGCGCGCCGACGACGGCAAAATGCGAACGACGGACTGTCTGGATACCAAAGGCGTACTCCGGCTCGTGCAGTCCATCCCGTCGCCGAAAGCCGAGCCATTTAAGATGTGGCTTGCGCAGGTGGGCAGCGAACGATTGGACGAGATAGCCGACCCTGAGAAAGCGATACTTCGCGGGGCGGGCTTTTACCGCGCCAAAGGCTATACCGAGGGTTGGATAAACCAGCGGCTGCAGACGATAGAGATGCGCAAAGAATCGACTGACGAGTGGAAAACGCGCGGCGTGCGGAAAGATAAGGAAAACGCGATACTCACCGACGAGATGACAAAAGCATGGAGCGGGTTGTCCGTGCGGGAATACAAGGATCTCAAAGGTCTGCGGAAAGAAAATCTGCGCGACAATATGACGAATATGGAGCTTGTTCTCAACATGCTTGCGGAAGTCACGACCACGGCGTTATCCAAACAGGAAAAGCCGGCAACGTTCGAAGAAAACAAACGCGTCGCAAAGGAAGGCGGAGCCACGGCAAAAGAGGCACGCAGTGCCGTGGAACGAAGATTGGGGAGTTCCGTCGTATCTCCCTTGAACGCGAGCGACAAGCAGGCGTTGGAGATCAAGGCGTCGCCGGAAGACGAAAGAACAGACGAATGAACTTTGCGCCTTTCCGACGATAAAGCGCGCGTGACGAAACGGCGGGCAGGTTCGCAAGCGGTTTAGCGCGAACGCCCGCCCGTCACGCGGCGGAGCGGTCATGCTTTTTCGTTCGGTTGCGGCAGGCGTGTGCTTGTCTGCGGCGAGCGCAGCGAGCCGCACTTGTATCAAGACAAGCACACGCCTAATCGCCAAAAGAGAAATTTATGGTTATAATGAGGTAAAATATGGGTTATTATATTTCGAATGAAAATATGAAATTCAAAAATTTATTGAAAAAAGAGAGTGCTCCTTTTCCGATTTGCACTATTGATCAGTTGTATAAAGCGCTTAATGCAAGAGGCTGGTGTGAAATGTCCGCATTTTCGCCAAATATGTGGAATGATGATTTAAGGTGTAACGGTCAATGTAACGGGACTGTATTATTAGTGCAAGAATTATTCGGCGGAGACATTATAAAATATGAGAATCCAAACCGCGAAAAGAAAATGCATTATTTTAATCGTATAGATAACTGCGATATTGACTTAACAAGCGAGCAATTTGGAAATGTCGAATTAGATTATTCCGGTAAAAGTAGGGTGGCGAATTGGAATATTTCAAATCTTAAACAATTTTCTTATTATAAAAGTTGTTATATTTTGAAGTTGAGGATATTGAAAAGCGTGAATTGATATAGACTTATATTCAATAAACAGTCATCGGATTGATACATTAAAAATAAATGTAAAATTGATTAAATTATTAAAATAAGGCGGACTTTTAATGGATTCACATAAGCAAATTCCGAAATGCGTGTTAAAGCATTTTCATAATGATCAAGGGCGTTTTTTCTGTTATAACGTGGAGAACTTTGAAATTAGGCGTTCTAATGCAAAACGTTTTAATACGGAAGTAAACTATTATTCTCCGTTTATTGAGTCTCAATTATGTAGTAAAATTGAAACGCCGTTAGGATTATTGATTTCAGATTTAAAAAACGTATTTAATGACAAGGAAATAACCATTAGAGGAAAGTATCGGGCTGTAATATATAATTACATATATTCTTTATGCGCGCGTTCGCCTAAAATGATGAGCTCGGTAGAACAGAGTTTATTTTTTAAAGAATGTTATACGGAACAGGCAATACATGATTTTACGTTGATGGATTCGCTCGCTTTGATGCAAAATGACGCGCATCTTGAATCATATAAGTTTACTTTCTTATTTAACCATACAAGTGACGATTTATTATTGCCCAGCGACGGATATACTCAATTTGTAGTTGGTGATGGAAAAGTGATGATAATTTTTGTACCTATAACGTCTAAAATAGCGTTTTGGTTGTATCGTGGAACTAATATTTATGATGGTAAAATAATAGTGGAGCAGGATATACATTTTATATTGCAGTTGAACCGCATGACATTCGAACAGCAAAAGCAACGCGGAAAAGGATACGTCATATCCTCTACGGAAAGTTATTTAAAAACGATAGCTGTCGATGAAATGAAAGAATAAAGCAAAGCATTTAATTTCCCGATGTCCTTATCCCGTTCCATACTCTTTCACTCCCACTTTCACTTTGCCGTTATCTTTCACCGCCATACCTTTTCCGCAAGCTCTTAAATAGAGCATTTCATTATTCTCCGGCGCTTTATCCATATCCCCGTAATCGAACGAACCTTCCGCGCCTATCTCTATGACCTTAAATCCCTTCTTCACAAAGAACGAACTGAACTGCCAGAGTCTTTCGAACATTCCGTGCGAGTCGGCTATAAGCGAAAAGTCCTCGCTTTCGCTGTAAGCGGTTATTCTGAAGTAGTCAGACATAATTATTAAACCTCCCGTATTTACGCCGCTTGCGCGGCTTTTGTTATTTCTTTCAGTTTCCTGTTTGCATGCGGCAGCCAGACCTTGTTCACGTACCGCAGAACATCGTCGCCAGGGCTACTGTCGCACTCTCCGTAGCATTGCAGTATCTTTCGGCTCGCGGGCGAGTATTCCACGGTTACGAACGGAACGTCAGGCTGCTCCTTTGCGCGCACGAAGAATATGAGAGACTCTTCGCGAAGCATCCGCCTGTCGTAGTTCATTCGTCCGACGCAGTGGCGCAGCGCTTCGCCTTCGCGTACAAGCTCGGCAGGGGAGCGGGCGATGATACAGATAAACTCTCCGCGTCTGTCGTATTCGAGCGGCATATACTTTTCCGCGATACATGCGAACTGCTCGTACAGTTCCAGTTTTTCCTTTCTGTCCGCCTCGGTCCGCGCCGCGGCGTATTGGTCTATACGCATGTCGTGCCAGTATCTGAAATCGTGCGGGAAACGGTTTTTAGGCAGCGACATATCCAGCCCGAGATAATTACAGGCTTTAAGGTAATCAAGATAGGTATTGACATCGGTGTTCTGCGCGGAGACATAGTCGAAGAACCGTTCGCGTTCGGGTCCCGTGAAAAGCTCGCGGACGGGCGCAAACGCATCGCTGTTTTTAAGAGTCAATTTCGCTCTGCGGTATGCCTGCAATGTTTCGAGCGGTTTTCCCGTTCTGTATCCGCGCAGGACCACGTCTATGTAGTAGCGACGTTCGCGCAGTTCTTCTCGGTGCATAATCAGCCATTTGCGGAAGCCTTTGTCAATGCCCGCTTTCTTTAATATCTGCCGGCTGTGAACGTAACCCGTAAGCCCCGCTTTAAGCAGATATTCCGCCTGCGGGAATTCTTCGTACAGGCGCAGGTATTTCAATATGTCTTCGCTGTCGTACAATTCATACGCGCTGTACCTGTACTCCGGGAATTTAGGTATGTATTCCTTATTCACTACCGGAGCGTACGGATCGAAGTATCTGTCGTAATGCCAGCCCCACGAGCCGTCTTCGTACCACCGCTGCGTTTTTGTAAGCCCTTCCGCGTACCAACCCACGCTGTAATTGCCCATAAAGTGAAAAGCCATATCCCGTACGAAGCATTTATCCGAATGCACTCCGTGAGCGGCGACTTGCTTGCAGTACAGCCGCTTTTTGTAATGCTTGACCGCAACTGTCACTTTTACGAGTTCTCCGTCGTTTTCGGTCAGGTACGCGTAGAAGCGCACTTTACCCGACGGTGAAGGGCAGTACAGCGAGTCCGCACGGAATATTTTCTTTTGTATGTATTTCGGTATGTTCCTGATCTTCGTTATCTTCATTGTTTCACCTCGGAATGAATATTTTGCCGAATATGTCTTCTATCTTGCCGAGCAGGGAAAGATCGAAAGCGGATACGTCGAAACCGTCGTCCGAGAGCCCGACGTCTTGTCCGCTGCCATCGACTGTATGCACGACTCCGTCTTCGTCGGCATAGGTGTCTGAGTCGAGCCAATGCCTGACGGTAGAGGGAACGGAGCCGGCTGCGTTTTCATGCGGCGCAGCCGGACTGTCCGAAAGAATGCGGACTTCGTCGTTTAACCCTTCCGCAACGGCTATTTTCAATCCCCGTTCGATCGTCTTCGAGATATAATTCTTCGCGGCATGATAGGGGAATCCTACCATAGGCACACGTTCGTTCAGTCCGCAGTCCCTGCTCGTAAGCATAAGCCCGAGCGTTTCGGAAAGCAGTTTTGCTCGTTCCCCGAACACCTCGTAAAAGTCTCCCAAACGGTAGGCAACGATACAAT
>ERZ1643249.3033-NODE-3033-length-15079-cov-4.367612_pt1 | contig 15079 bp, 13 predicted proteins | sample MGYA00579263_ERZ1643249 | MGnify/ENA primary metagenome ERZ1643249 (study PRJEB29033, sample SAMEA4952264) | chicken gut metagenome | biome: Broiler Chicken; feature: Gastrointestinal Tract; material: Caecum | place: Ireland | collected 2018 | study: Broiler...
CCCCTCTTTGTCAAATATCGGAAACGTCCTTCAATGCCTCTCCCCCGTCCGCATCCCAATCGCCTTTCTCCTCTGTCTCCGCGTAACGACAGCTGTCATAATTTTCTCCCCAGCGCTCAATGGACAGCTGAACCATATAGTCCTGCACCTTCTTCTGATCCGCATCCGGCAGATAGCGATACTTGTACAGCCACTGCCGCTCGTCCAGCGAAGTGCCGGCAAACAGCTCATCCGCCCGCAGCCGGTCCAGCGGATATGAGCTGGGTTCGTCCTCCTGTTTTTTGCCACCCACCAGCAGATCCTGTATCCGAATCCCCAGCGCGTTGCAGATCCGCAAAAGGGTATAGATACTGGGCTTAGTCGCACCTCGCACGATAGAATTCAAACCGGAATTGGACACCTGGGCCTTCTGCGAAAGGATATACTGGGTCATACCCCTCATCTCGCAGAATTCCCGAATCCGCTGTCCCAAAACCCCGCACTCTATTTCAAGATCGTATATCATCTCATTTTGTCTCCCGGAATAGCAAAAGTATTTTTATTATCATACTCCTTTATTTCGGCATATCCTCTTACTTTTCGTGTCGTTTTTTCCTCTATCCCGTTAGTTTTTGTTGTTTTTTGTTGTGACTTTTGACGCAATCATCTATAATAGAATACAGAGCAAAAAAATATCAGAGACATCAGAGTTGATCAGAGAAAGGAAGGATTCAAATGGATCAGAAAAATCAGGAAACCCAGGAAATAACTGTGCTGCTTGTGGAGGACGACGTGGAGGAGTGCAACGAACTGCAGAATTATGCCGACTCTGTAAATGACGTAAACCTTGTGGGAATTACCAACAATTCCGACGAGGCGTTGGAGATGGTTCAGGCTTTTCTGCCCGACGTGGTACTTCTGGATCTGGAGCTGCACCAGGGCGGCGGCAACGGGCTTCTCTTTCTTCTCGGCCTCAGCAGACTGAACCTGCCATTCCGCCCTTATATCATCATCATTACCCACAATGTCAGCCAGGTAACCTTTGAGTCAGCACGCCAGCTGGGCGCGGATTTCATTCTGGCGAAGTACGAAACCGGTTACTCCGCCCAATATGTCATCGAATTTATCCGCATGACCAAGCCGGCCATCCTTTCCCATCGGGAAAATCAGAGCGATTCCAAGCCGCCCCTTACCCCCAGCCAGCGGGAACACAAAATCCGTCAGCGTATCCAGCGGGAACTGACACTGATCGGCATCAGTCCGAAGGCCATCGGTCTCTCCTACCTGGAAGACGCCATTTACCAGACGATCCAGAATCCGGAGCCGAACATCGCCCGCGGCCTGGCGAAAAAATACGGCAAGTCCGACGCCAGCATTGAACGAGCCATGCAAAACGCCATCAACCGGGCCTGGCGCACCAACGATCCGGAGGAACTGCTGGCAAATTATACCGCCAGAATCCGCTCTGACAAAGGCGTCCCCACAATGATGGAATTTATCTATTATTACGCGGGGAAGATCAAGGCGGATTTGGAGATTGAGTAACTAGACTAAAAACTTTTTATTGGTACGGAAAATGCTGAATATCATTATTAAACATTTTTTCATTTACATCTGCTGCATTTATATTTATAGACACCTTCAGAACAACCACACTAGAAACAATTTTGAAATACCTATTTCCATTGTTTTTTCTTTCTCCTTAGCACTTTTTACTGCTATTGTGAAAGATTTCTTCCCGACTTTCGTCAATATTTTGCCAATTATTATACTTTGGATTATGCATAGCGCAATTTCTGCTCAGCCAAAAGTTTCCTTTGTTACAACTATGATTGCTTTTGCCATTAGCTATGGCTTTTATATCCTCTCCTGTTTTACTCTAGCTATAATTTTATCTATATTTCACTTTGATGATCCAAGAAAAGTACCTCTCTACTCTCTCTTTTATGCCGGTATTATAGAACAGTTTCTTTTAGTTTTTCTATTCCGCCAAAAACGCTTTCGCAAAGGAATGCCATTCCTTTTTGCCACAAAACTTTTAAATATTGGAATGATTGTTTGTCTATTCTTCCTAGTTCTATTAACATATTTACAAACATCTGATATTTCTCGTTTATGGGTCAACATTTTATATTCTATTCTACTCGTTATCTCCCTTGCCGCCCTCATTTTCTGGTGGCAGGCGCAGCTTACCAAGTCCTATCTCCACAAGCTACAGCTCTTGGAACTGGAATCTCTGCGTAAGGAGTTAGAAGAAACATCAAGGGAAATGGCACATTTAAAGAAACAGAATGAAGAACTCGGGCGACTGATTCATAAGGACAACAAACTGATCCCAGCCATGGAAACTGCTGTGATTGATTTTCTCTCCGCCAGCGTGCAGAAAGAAAATAACACCATAGGCCAGTCTCTGATTTCCCAGCTCAAGGAACTTTCTGGAAGCCGCAGGGAAATCCTGGATGAAGTTTCCGCTGCCCGTTCCCATCATTTTGCCACCGGTGTTCCTGCTCTGGACACCATGCTGACCTATTTTGACCGACGGGCAGAGGCACGAAAAATGGAATTTACCGTGAATGTCACACCAGATCTGAAGGCATATGTTCCCTCAAGAATCTCGTCAGACGACATAACCCACCTGCTGGCGGATCTCCTTGAAAACGCGATCATCGCCGTCACGCCTTGTACAAGCCGCAAGATTCGTCTGCAAATATATCCTTATCGAAAATGGTTTGTCATTGAATTGTCCGACACCGGTATCCCTTTTCAGGCAGAATCTCTGCTGCAATTCGGAATACAGCAGCTTACTACCCACAAAGATTCCGGCGGAAGCGGCATCGGTCTGATGGATGTCTGGAAACTCAAAGAGAAATACCATGCCTCTATCCACATTACAGAATATCCGGATTCCTCTCCCTTCTCCAAGCGGATTACCTTCCTCCTGGATCATCGGAATCAATATCTGATCCGCACCTGGCGATGTGAAGAACTCAAAGCAGAGTCCCGGCGGACAGACCTCTGTATTCTTCCTCCCGGTAATGAAATTTCTTCCTCTTCATAAAATAAGATTGGCGTATCCGGCAAAAGCTGATACGCCAAGCTCATTACGCCTGATCCAGCATCCATTTCAGTACATTTGTTTTTTGAATGCCATCATAATTCATTTCGCCAAAAACCTCATCCAACGTAAGCAGGATCTTCGGATAGTTGTCATCGATCTGGCGGAGCGGAGCAAGTTCACGCTGAAGCACATTCTCATCCAATGTAGTCTGCGCCACCTGGTAATATACCAGATTTCCGTCTTTGATCGCGACGAAATCCACCTCGTGATCGACGCCAAGCTGTCCCACATAAACCTCCGGAAATCTTCTCCTCAGTTCCAGATAGACAACATTTTCCAACAGATGTCCGACATCGGAATCTCTTCCCTGAACCAACATATTTCTCATCGCTACGTCGCAGACATAATACTTATTCTTCGTGGTCAGGAACTGCTTTCCCTTGATGTTATATCGGCGAGCCTCATAAAACAACAGGCTGTCCGTCAGTCCACGAATATAGCGATCCACCGTTTTCGGATCAATCTTTTTCTGATTGGATGTCATCGTATTGGCAATCGTAGCCGGAGAAGTTCTGTTTCCGATATTATGCATCATAAATCTTGTAACCGCTTCCAGCATATTGACATCCGCAATCTTAAGTCTTTTTACAATGTCATTCAGCAGGATCGTATTGTAAATACCACTCATATATTCTCTGGCTTCCTGCTCGCCATAATCATACTTAAGTACATAGGGAAAAGATCCCGTCGAAATATAGCGGTTGAATTTCTCATTCAATGAGAGCCCCTGCTTTTCCTCCGAGAGCCCCGAACAGAATTCCCGGAAAGACAAGGGCATCATGGAAAGTTCCACATACCGCCCCGTCAACAGCGTGGCCAGTTCTCCTGACATGAAGTAAGCATTGGATCCTGTGATATAGACATCACAGTTTTCCTTTAAAAACAGGCTATCCACAGCCTTTTCATAATGCTCCACATGTTGTATCTCGTCCAAAAAAATATAATTTCTCTTTCCCGGAATCAATCGATCGCATACATACCGATACAGAGCTCGGTACTCCAAAAGATCCTCAAACGCCAGATCTTCGAAATTAATCGCGATAATCTGCCCCTTGTCCACGCCATGCTCCAGAAGATAATCCTGAAAAATTTCAAATAGGGTAGATTTCCCACAGCGTCGTACTCCTGTTACCACTTTTATAATCTGCTGATCTTTCCACTTGATCAGCCAGTTGAGATCCCTCGTTCTGTCCAATCGTTTCATGGCAGTCTCCCTTCTGGCTTTATATCAAGTATTATATTCCATTTTTTTTAAATTATCAATTAAAAATGGATTTCATTCCATTTTTTCTTCTTCCACTTCCATCTCCTCCCTCCAACGTTTCCGGGAAAGTTCCATCATATACTCCTGAACCTTTTCCTGATCCTGTTGAGGCAGATAACGAAAACGGTACAACCACTGCCGCTCATTCGGAGAAGTGTTGGAGAACAGATCGTTGGCATGAAGCTTATCCAACGGAAACATATCCGCCTCACTCTCTTCATCATTTCCCTCCAGAAACAGATCCTGCAGACGCACTTCCAAACCGTTACAAATCTGCATCAAAGTGTAAATACTGGGGACAACCTTCCTTCTGAAAATAGAACTCATGCCGGAAGTAGACATATTCATGTCCTTCGCAAGGCGGTACTGTGTGATGCCCCGCATCTCACAGAATTCTTTCATTCTGTTTACCATAATTTCGCATTCTTTGTCCGGATCGTAGATCATTTTTCTTCTCCCTTCGTGTTTTTTCTACATTATATCCAAAAATATTCCTTTTTTCTTTTATGATCCTTTAAAAAGTGCGTTTAAAAACGTTAGTTCCTGTTGGCTTTCGTTGTGCTAAAATTGTTTATCCATTATAATGAAAAGAGAAAAAAGAAAGTGAGGGAGATTATGAAACAAGAAATAACCATTCTACTGGTAGAAGACGATGTACAGGCATGCGAAGAATTGAAAACATGCATAGCATCCACAGAAGGAATGCGCTTAATCGGTATTACCAACAATGCCGAAAGCGCTCAGGAAGTTGTTTTATCTCAACTGCCGGACATGATCCTTCTGGATCTGGAACTGCACGAAGGCGGCGGGAACGGGTTGCAGTTTCTCTACAATCTGAATCGCATGCAGATTCCCTTCCGCCCCTATATCGTTGTCACCACCCACACCACCAGCGAAGTAACCTTTGCGTCCGCCCGGAAATTAGGCGCCGATTTCATTCTGGCAAAATATGAACAGGGCTATTCCGCTCAATATGTCGTTGACTTCATTCTTGCTGTCAAAGACACTGTCCTGTCCGAAAAAGCCAGAAACAAGTCCGAGAAACCGGCATTATCGCCTTCTCAGATGGAATACAACGTAAGGCAGCGCATCCAACGGGAAATGACCATCATCGGTATCAGCCCCAAAGCGCTTGGTTTTACATATCTCAGTGATGCCATTTACCGAACCATGCAAAAACCCGAAACAAATATTGCCCAATCTCTGTCGGGAAAATACGGCAAGTCTCCCGCAAGCATTGAACGCGCCATGCAAAATGCCATCAACCACGCCTGGCATACCAATGACCCGGAAGAACTCCTGAAAAATTATACCGCGAGAATTCGCGCTGACCGTGGCGTACCGACTATGATGGAGTTCATCCACTATTATGCCACAAAAATCAAAATGGAGCTAGAGATAGAATAAGAACCATGCACTTATGTGCATGGTTCTCTGGATAATTAATGATCATATTTTTATCATTGCAATCCACATTTCGAATACTCTTTTCCAAAAATCCATATCAACGTCCTCCTTTTTTTCTTGGAGTATAACGTTGATAGAACTACTTTTCACATTAGTTCAAGACGTCGTATTTACTTATAAACTGTTGATTATTTTAGGAGAAACAAAATGTTGAATATAATTATTAAACACTTTTTTATTTACATCTGCTCTATGTATATTTATCAACACCTTCTTACCAATTACACTGAAAAAATTTCCCAGATATCTCTTTCTATTATTTTTTCTCTCATGTTAGCAATTTTTACTGCCATCATAAAAGAATTTTCTCCTGCTTTCGTCAATATTGTGCCAATCATCATTCTTTGGATTATACATAGTACAATTTCTGCTCAGCCAAAAGTTTCCTTTGTTACAACTATGATTGCTTTTGCCATTAGCTATGGCTTTTATATCCTCTCCTGTTTTACTCTAGCTATAATTTTATCTATATTTCACTTTGATGATCCAAGAAAAGTACCTCTCTACTCTCTCTTTTATGCCGGTATTATAGAACAGTTTCTTTTAGTTTTTCTATTCCGCCAAAAACGCTTTCGCAAAGGAATGCCATTCCTTTTTGCCACAAAACTTTTAAATATTGGAATGATTGTTTGTCTATTCTTCCTAGTTCTATTAACATATTTACAAACATCTGATATTTCTCGTTTATGGGTCAACATTTTATATTCTATTCTACTCGTTATCTCCCTTGCCGCCCTCATTTTCTGGTGGCAGGCGCAGCTTACCAAGTCCTACCTCCACAAGCTGCAACTTCTGGAGCTGGAATCTCTGCGCAAGGAATTGGAGGAAACCACGAAGGAAATGGAACATCTAAAGAAACAGAATGAAGAACTCGGAAGACTGATTCACAAAGACAACAAACTGATTCCCGCTCTGGAAACCGCTGTCACTGATTTTTTATCCGCTGACGGGGACGAGAAAAATAAGGCCATGGGAGCGTCGCTGATCCTCCAACTGAAGGAGCTTTCCGGCAGCCGCAGAGAGATTCTGGACGAGGTCTCCGCTGCCCGCTCCCGCCACTTTGCCACCGGCATCCCTGCTCTGGATACCCTGTTGGATTATTTTGATCGACGGGCAGAGGCGCGAAAGATGGAATTTACAGTAAATATTGCGCCGAATCTCGCGGCATACGTCCCATCAAAAATTTCATCCGAGGACATAACCCACCTGCTGGCGGACCTCCTGGAAAACGCGATCATCGCTGTGGCTCCCTGCGCTTCCCGCAAAATTCGTCTCCAGATATATCCGTACCGGAAATGGTTTGTCATTGAGCTGTCCGACACAGGCATTCCCTTCCAGGAAAAATCTCTGCTGCAATTTGGAATACAGCAGCTTACCACCCACGAATCTTCCGGCGGAAGTGGTATCGGCCTGATGGACATCTGGAAGCTCAAAGAAAAATATCACGCATCCATTCACATCACGGAATACCGAGATACGGCCCCGTTTTCCAAGCGGATTACCTTCCTCCTGGATCATCGAAATCAGTATCTGATCCGCACCTGGCGTTTTGAGGAACTTCGGACAAAATCCCGGCGGACAGACCTCTGTATTCTTCCTCCCGGAGACGAAGTTTCTTCTTCGGAAAAGAAAGAAGGGCGGCACACCGAATAAGCTTTGCTTATCGGCATTCCGCCCGCTCCCTATGCAAATTGTAGAAATAGATTGACGGGAAAAAGGTAATTTCTTATACTTGCCTCGACAAATCAAACTATCTTTCCTGACGGCAAACAGCCGCCACCCGTCCTCTCCGCTGACAGCATATCAAAATTCCGATTGATCTCTCATTGCCGTCAGCAAGAAAATACCTCCTTACTGGCAGCGGTAAAATAGAAATGCCCTGAACTATCAATCCGACTGCCAATCAGGAGGTGTATTTGATTATAGCATACTCCGCCTTACAGGTGGTAGTTCGTTATTTCGAAGCAGTATCCTGTATGCCGTACTCCTTCATCAATTTGTTTTGTAATGCCCGGTCACTCCCGGCTTCGCCCAACTCCTCTATTCTTCCGTCCCGTATCATCAAAGTAATCAGGCGTCCCATTTTCTCCTGGCCTTTTACCTCGCCTTCCTTAAGTCCCTTTCCACGTCCAAGATCTACCCATGCCTTCGAAATATCACACATTGTAATTCGCTCTCCTTTCTTTCGTTTGTTCAGAATTTCCTCTGTGAGCTCCTCTATATACGGTTCCTCCGCAAATACCAACAGCATCTTCATAAACGCGTCCACATGCTGTGTATCTCCCTGTCCTGGGATAAGCGGAAAGGCTCATTCTTCCTTTTTCTCACAATATACTCAGCTATGATTCCAAAATCGCTGCAGAACATCTTCAACTGTCTCTCCGTCAGATACGCAATCTCGTACAGATGCATCTGATAGTTTTCGAAACAGTTCCGCAATCCCAACGGTATCAGAAACATGTCTCTCAGTGATCGCTTCAGCGACTTCCACCGGCCTTCTCCAAAGTGCAGAACCAACGTGATAACCGGATACCGTTCGCCCTTGTTTCTCTTCAAGATCTGGCTCTTGTAGGACGAACCGTCATAGGCGATCAGCCGCATCGGCATATCCCCATCCGCCTCTGTCTGATTTTCCAGCCCGATCAGCGCCGCAATCCTTCCGTTTTTCATCCAGTATTTGGCTACGTCGCGCTCCTCCTCGTGCATACGGCCGCTGTCCGCCTTAAACTGCGACCGCAGGCCGCTCTGTGCCAGTTCCTCGGACCGCACCTCCTGCTTTCCGTCAAACAGCAGAACATTCACAATATCGGCAAATACATCCGGATAATCTTCCAGGAGCTTCTCTGCCATGTCCTTTTTTCCCATGTGACCCCCTTTCCAGGAGTCCACGGAAATCATCTCTGCCGCCGGCCCGGCCGCCTCTCCACTACCATTTCCGCAACTCCTGCTTTTCATTTGAATCCCAAAAGCATAGAATTTCAGAAATGTGATAGAATGTATCAAGACCGATCGTATCGTTTCAGAACGTTTCAGAAAAGTATATGCTTTATATACTTATCATACATCGACCTATATAAAATGTCCATGAAGTTTCAGGAAAGTTTTCGATTTGTGAAATTTTAACAAACTTTCAATTTTTTTCCGCTTTTCCAGGACTTTTTCCACAATTCTCTGTATTTCTCGCGGATTTTTTCCTTCCCGGTACAATGCCAAGGCTTTGAAAAACCGGATACAGATAGGATGCGCCAAAGGTTCCCAGCGTTTTCGGGCCGGTAGCTCTCTGTCCCAGCTCCAGCGCCCGATGAAACGCGATAAAGACCGTCGCCTGTGTGATAGACTTCTCCTTGCGGTCCACAAACATTTCCCCTCCCCGGACCCGATAGGTATACTCCAGATTTTTCGCCGTGTAGAACCTGTTTCCCGCAAGCGCAGTCATCGTTCCCCACAATGCCTCTTCCTGCTGCTGACGGGTGTATCCCCGTATACGTTCCATAAAATGCGCGCTGTCTGCCATTATCATTCTCCCTCTGCTATCTCCTCTGCTGTTCTTCTCCCGCATTCCACGGTTTCCCTGAAAAGGCCGCCCTTTTGCCGTGCCGCTCCTTCCCACCACGTCAAACCCAAAAAGCCGGGACCGTCCATGGTTCTATTATCGCATCACAGAAGGTCCCGGTAAACAAAAATTTTTCAGATGATAAAGCAGATCAAACCGCCGTTGTTATCGTTTACAATCTTTTGCATGGTATCCTGGAGTTTCAACTGGCATTCGTCATCCATGGAGGCGATTTTGCTGCGTATCCCATCCTCCACCAGTTCCCCGATGGACTTGCCGAAAATGTTGGTCTCGAAGACGCCGCTCTCCTTCTGCTCCTCCCGGATATAGGCAATCAGATCATTTGCCTGTTCTTCGCTGCCCACGATAGGAGCGATCTCCGTCTCAATATTTGCCCGAATCATGTGAATCGACGGAGACAGCGCCTTGATCTTCACGCCAAACTTGTTGCCATGGCGGATCAGTACCGGTTCCTCCATGGAGATATCGGACAGTTCCGGCAGCACCACACCGTATCCCTTCGCCTGTACGGACTGCATGGCCTCCTGCACCTTTTCATAGGATTTTCGAAGCTGCGCCAGGCGGGAAATGACGGATATCAGCTGATATTCTCCGTCGATGGGAAGGCCGGTCATCCTGGAAAGATTTTCATAATAATACTTCTCCTCCATGGTCATGTGGACATACACCATACCGTTGTGGAGATCCACATCCTCCAGATAAGCCTTCGCTATGTACGTTCCCGAATCGGAAAAATCCACCTGGTAGACATCGTTGACCTTGGTTACCGCCTCCAGAATCCCCCTGGCATAGGCCATCAGATTCTGCTTGATCTCATGATCCGGCGGCAGCATCTCCGTCCATTTCGGAATATCAAAATTGATTCTGGTAACCGGGAACTCATAGAGCAGTTTTTCCAGAATGCTGTGGATATCCTCCTTTTTCAGCTGCTCGCAGTTGACAGGGATGACCGCGCAGTGATACGTCTCCTCCAGCCGCTCCGCCAGTTTTTTCGTCTCCTGGTTGTAGGGGCGAAGGGAATTGAGCAGCATCACAAAGGGTTTCCCCAACTGCTGGAGCTGCTTTACCGTCTCCGCCTCCGCCGCCACATAGGCGTCCCGGTCAATTTCCCCAAAGGTGCCGTCACAGGTCACGATAATCCCTACCGTGGCATGATCCCGTATAACCTTCTCCGTACCGATCCGCGCCGCCTCCTCAAAGGGAATCTCCTCCTCGGACCAGGGCGTCTTTACCATCCGCTGCTGCCCGTTTTCCATATGACCGCCGGCTCCCGGAATCAGGAAACCGACGCAGTCCACCAGTCGGATCTTCGCCTTCGTCTTCTCCCCCAGTTCCACCTCCACCTGATCCTTTGGCACAAATTTCGGCTCCGTGGTCATAATCATTCTGCCCTGAGCTCCCTGGGGGAGCTCATCCACCGCACGGCTCCTCTCGTTCGGATTTGTCATATTCGGAATGACCATCTGTTCCATAAACCTTCGGATGAAAGTGGATTTTCCTGTCCGCACGGGCCCGACCACGCCGATGTAAATCTCTCCGCCACACCTTGAACGTATATCCTGATATAGATCAAATGCATGTTCTGTGCTTTTTTCCATAAAAATACCCCTTCCCGTATTTGTTCTAAATATATGGGAAGGGATTTCGCTTTATGCCTGCATTTGATACAATCCTCAGATTTTTTTGACTCGAATCTGTCCCGACACTGCCTCGAAGCAGAGTTTTTTCTGATCGCCGCAGTCCTCTCCGTCCGCATGGACGACAGCGGGAGATTTCAGCGTAACCTCCAGTTTCCTGCTCTCAATAATGTCAAATCCCCGCAGACGGGTATGTTTTCCCAGGCAGAGCACCGGCAGAAGGAAAAAGCACAGCAGCCGGGGAATGTCGTGCACGCAGCAACAGGAAAGTTTTCCGTCGAAAGCGCTGGCCTTTGGAGCCATAGGCACGCCGCCGCCCTCGTAGGGAAAATTCATGGCGGCAATAAAGATCGCTTTTTTCTGCCGATAAATCGTTCCATTCTCCGCGCGAACCTCCGCCTCCATCAGAGGCATGGTAAACAGGGTCTTGACCGTGAGCACCACATAGGTAAGCTGTCCCAGATGAAAACGGTTCAGCACCTTCTTGATGGGAGCGTCCAGCGCCTGTCGGCACACATCCGCGTCCACTCCCACGCCGGAGCTTACAATGAAGCGTCGCGTAAGGCCTTCCTCTCCATATGTTACCTGCCCGAAATCCAGATACTCCTCCTCCTTCGCGTCCAGCATCCGCTCCAGAATCTCCCGGGGCGTTCCTGCCAGGCCGAAACCTCTGGCAAAATCATTGGCTGAGCCGGAGGGAATACACCCGAAAGTTACCCGGTCAAAATCGTGCATACCGTTCAGCACCTCGTTGACGGTTCCGTCGCCGCCCACCACCACCAGGTTGATCTTTCCCGGCTTGCTGCAAATCTGATCCGCGAGTTCCGTGGCATGGCGATAATACTTTGTAGTGTAAGCGTGATAGGGAATCTTCCGCTCCTTCAGCACCTGCTCCAGCTCTCTCCAGATCTCCGCGGCCTTTCCGGTCTTGGATTTTCGATTTACGATGAAATAATACTGTTCTTTTACTTCCATCTGGCAAATCTCCTGTTCATGGTACTCCACTTCTCAGCCACAGCGGCGTCGTTTTGATCCGGGCGCATCCGCCAGCACCAGTTTCCTCCCAGTGTGGAGGGGCGGTTCATCCTCGCCTCTGTGCCCAACTCCAGAATATCCTGCATCGGAACGATGGCCAGCTCGCTGACGCTTCCCATGGCGCCTCGGATCATCCCCCAGCCAATCCCCTCTTCCTCATCCAGATGCAGATACGCAGTGGCATGATCTCTCTCCCAGGGCTCGCATTCCGCATACCAGCCCAGGGATGTGTTATTGTCATGGGTGCCCGTGTAGACAACGGAATGGGGCGTAAAATTGTGGGGAAGGTAGAGATTCTGTCCGTCATCACAGCCGAAGGCAAACTGCAGTACCTTCATGCCGGGATATCCGCACTGGTCCATCAGCTCATAGACATCCTCCGTCAGAAATCCCAGATCCTCCGCGATAATGTCCACCTCTCCCAGTTCCCGTTTCATCGTCCGGAAGAAATCGTATCCCGGGCCCTTTACCCACTTTCCGCCCGTGGCGTCCTCGTCCTCCGCCGGAATGGAAAAGTAGGAGGCAAATCCCCGGAAATGAGCGATGCGGATCTTATCGTAAAAGCGCATGGTGTGCCGCAGCCGCCGCATCCACCAGGCATAACCGTCCTTTTTCATCACATCCCAGCGGTAAATCGGATTGCCCCAGAGCTGTCCTCCCGCGTCAAAGGCGTCCGGCGGGCACCCGGCCACCTGAACCTGATCCAGATTTTCATCCAGCGAAAACAGCTCCGGCTCACACCATACTTCCACGCTGTCATATGCCATATAGATGGGAATATCGCCGATCAACCGGATATGTTTCTGTTTCAGCATCCCGCGAAACGCCTCCCACTGTCGGTAAAACCAGTACTGGAGCACCTCGTAAAACCGTATGCGATCCGCCAGCCGCTTCCGCTCCCTTGCAAGCGGCTCTTTTTCGCGCAGTTTCAACTCAGCCTCCCACTGATACCAGGGCTCTCCCTCGTGATCATCCTTCTCTGCCATGAAAAGGGCGTAATCCTCCAGCCATGATTTCTCCTTTTCACAGAACGAAAAAAATTCCTCCGGCAGATCGTCGGAAAACCTCCGGTATGCCCGGTACAGAATTTGAAAACGATACTGATAAAGCGTCTCGTAGTCCACCTGATCTTCCCGATCCGACCATGCGATGGCGCTGCATTCCGTCTCCCGAAGCAGCCCCTCCTCTATCAACTCCTCCAGATCAATAAAATAGGGATTTCCCGCATAGGAAGAAAAAGACTGATAGGGGGAATCCCCGTAACTGGTGGGGCCGATGGGAAGAATCTGCCAGTATCCCGTCCCTGTCCTGTCCAGAAAATCCGCGAACTTCTCCGCCTCCTTCCCCAATGTTCCTATGCCATACCTGGAGGGCAGGGATGACAGATGCATCAGTATTCCGCTGTTTCTCATAACCGTGTAACCTCCTCGCTCCGTGCGCGCTCGATTCCGCTCCATCCCGCTCACGGGCTTCTCACTTCTTCGGCTCCCGCCGTGCACGCTCGATTCCGCTTCGCTCCATCTCGCTCACGGGCTTCGCCCTATAAAAACGCAAAGGCTCGGTAATCCTTTTGCGCAAGCGCAAGGCTTCCCGGAACTTTGCGTTTTTGCACGGCTCATTGCTAATGTGAACATTATACCATAAGACGGAGTCCTATTGCATTCTTTTTGGGAAAATGGTAGCATCAAATTTATGAAAAGAGGGGAATGGGATTTGTCATGAAAAAAGAAACTTTAATCCGAAAACTCAGGCACAACCGCACGCGCATGCTGACTACCGCGAAATGGATCGGCGTCTCGGTCATTACCGGCTGCGTGGTGGGGCTGATCGCTTCTATTTTTGCACTGCTTTTAAATCTGGTTACCGAGCTGCGCATTCTGCATCCGCAGCTTTTGCTTCTGCTTCCGGTTGGGGCCGTCGTCATCGTCGCCCTCTACCGCGGACTGCTGAAAGAGAAGGACCCCGGAACAGATCTCGTCCTGTCCGCCATCCACTCCGGCGACAAAATTCCTCTGCGGATGGCTCCGCTGATTTTCCTGTCCACACTGATTACCCACCTTTGCGGTGGTTCTGCCGGACGGGAGGGCGCCGCTCTGCAGCTCGGCGGCAGCATCGGCAACGCCATCGGAAAATGGTTCCATTTTACCTCAAAAGACCGGCATATCATCATCATGTGCGGCATGAGCGCGGCATTTTCCGCCCTCTTTGGCACCCCCATCGCGGCAGCCGTGTTCTCCCTGGAAGTTGTCAGCGTGGGAATCATGCACTACGCCGCCCTGCTGCCAAGCGTCATCTCCTCGCTGATCGCCAGGGCTATCGCCCTTGCTTTTTCCCTGGAAGCACCGGCCTATAAAATTCTGAACCTTCCGGCATTTTCCCCGCTCCCTGCGGCAAAGACCACTCTTCTCGCCCTTCTCTGCGGCCTGGTCAGCATGTTCTTCTGTATCCTGCTGCACCAGACGAGAGATCTCGGCCAGAAATTCCTGCCCAATCCCTACCTGCGGGCGCTGGTGGGCGGATCCCTTGTGCTGCTCTTTACCTTCCTTGCCGGCTCCCAAGACTACAACGGCATCGGGACAGATGTGATCGCGGGCTGCATGGAGGGAAATGTCGCGCCGGAAGCCTTTCTTTTAAAGATGGTCTTTACCGCCGTCACTCTGGCGGCCGGCTACAAGGGCGGCGAGATTGTCCCCACACTCTTTGTAGGCGCCTCCTTCGGCTGCCTGGTCGGCGGATGGCTGGATCTTTCCCCCTCCCTCGGCGCGGCAGTTGGCATGGGAGCTCTCTTCTGCGGTGTGACCAACGCCCCCATTACCTCTCTCTTGCTCTGTCTGGAACTGTTCGGCATGGACGCCGCCCCTTTCCTGCTTTTGTCTGTGGCGGTCAGCTACACCGTCTCCGGCTACTACGGACTCTACAACAGCCAGCGGATCGTCTACTCCAAATACAAATCGGATTTCATCAATAAAAAGACGGAGTGAGTGAAGATTTTCAGGAAGCAGCTC
>ERZ1643249.3034-NODE-3034-length-15075-cov-4.683356_pt1 | contig 15075 bp, 17 predicted proteins | sample MGYA00579263_ERZ1643249 | MGnify/ENA primary metagenome ERZ1643249 (study PRJEB29033, sample SAMEA4952264) | chicken gut metagenome | biome: Broiler Chicken; feature: Gastrointestinal Tract; material: Caecum | place: Ireland | collected 2018 | study: Broiler...
ATATAATTATAATAGGTAAAAATATAATAAATTCTATAATTAGAAGGAGGAAATATGAAAATTCAAAAAGTTAACAAATCCTTATTACTTTTTGGCGTAATGTCAACAATTTCCACGATTACGCCACAGATTTTTGCCTTTTTGCTAAATATAACGACTAGTTTAATTCGAAAAGGGTTACTTATTGCAGGATTAACACTTTTTTTTCTGTATTTATTTGAAGATTTTGTATTGGCTAAAATACGGGAAAAGAAAATGTTAATGCAAATGGAGTTTAAGGAAAAAACATTATTTTATTGCACAAAAAAAGCCACTGACATTTTAAAAGTGGTAAATGGTAAAGTAAAAAAATCTTCTAAAAAAATTTCAAAAAAGGAACTATTCCTTTCTCTAGGAGAATATTTTTTGAAGAAGAAACAATACCAATTAACACTTTTACAGTATCTTTTAACTCTATTTTTCTCGATTTTTTCTTTAATTGGTGTAATACTTGTAGCTATAAAACAAGTAAAAACTCCAGTATTCCTTATAGGAATACTTGTATTTTCTACTCTTTTTAACATACTATTCCTTATAAAAAGAATAAATAAAAAAAGAGAGGAAAATACATATCAAGAATATAAAGAGAAGTTAAAAGAAAAACAAGTTGCTGAAAATGAATTTTTAAATTTAATTACTATAAATGAAAAGCAACAAGATTTTCTTATAGTAAAACTTTTAAATTGTACAAAGGAAAAAATTGAATTTGAAAGTAGAGAAAGGAGAAAAGATACTAAAAATAAAAATAGTCAGGCAATTGTAACTACAATATCACTTGTAGCCTTGATGGTAAGTTTTATTTTAGATATTGGAGTAGAAAATATATCTGATATGTTTGTTACAGTAATTTCTTTTTCTACTCTTTGTACTAATCTTCTAGAACTTATAAGACAGCAAGTGGAAGCAACTTATACAGTTATTGACGCTAAAAAATCTTATGAAGCGTATGTAGAAGATTTCACCAACATTCAAGAATTGTATAATCAATTTAAGGATGTAAAAGAAAAAAAGGTGCAAGAAGAAAAGTTAACCATTTTACCATTTACTTATTCATATGAGGTAGAGGATAAGGGAAACTTTACTTTAAAGAGTGAAAAAGCTCTTGTATTTAAAAAAGGTAAAGTTACTCTTTTAAATGGCAAAAGTGGTGTAGGCAAGTCTACTCTTTTAAAAATCGTCTCGGGAGAGATTAATTTAAAAGGGCAAGATATAGTAAAAAGAAAGGTATGTCAGTATTTTGATGAAGCTACTTTGGGAAGTAATAGTCTTTTTGAGGAAATTACATTTAGTGACTATATCACTGAAAGTGATGAAAAAAGACTAGTTGAAATACTAAAGGGGGTACAGTTATATGATGAACTAGTTAAGAAAGCACAAGGTGAAAAAGTAATTTCTTACCTAAAAAATATAACTGTAGAGAAGTTATCTAGTGGCCTTGCACAAAGAGCTATGCTTGCAAGAACATTATATAACTTAGATGATGCAGACATACTGGAGCTGGATGAACCTATTGGTAATCTGGATTATGATACGGCAAAAGCCGTTATGTCTTTTGTTATTGAATATGCTAAAAAAGACAAAAAAAGAATTATCATACTTGCTACGCATCAGTATGATAAAATCTCAGACATGATAGATTATCAATATTATTTTGAAAGGAGTGGCAAAAAAGAAAGTATAATATATTAATTAAATTAACAAGGGAGATAACCAAAATTGGCTATCTCCCTTTTAAATTAATCATTGTTTTTCAGAAATTCCAGAAGTAAATCCGTATTTGAATTTACTTCTATTAAATCGGATTTTTCATATTTGTGTTTTCCGATATAATGGAATTCTTCAAAATGAAATTTCTTTTGAAGAATTTCATTATCTTTTATTCTTTTAATTTTTTTTAGGAACTTATTTAACATTGAAATTTTCAATGTTAAATAACATTTAAAGAACACCCCTTTTTTCCAATATACAATTTTGCCAATGATATCATCATTGGCAGTTAAATCCTTTGGAACAAGAGAATACTTAGTACTTTCCTGAAAGAAAAAATCCAAAGAAAACTTTCCCTTTTTCACAGGTATGCAAATTTTAGGGCATACTTCTTTGTTTTTGTTATAAGAATATATGCTCATCGGTACTAAATTATTTTTTAAATTTATTATATACGTATCCTTATCGTATGTAGGACTATGTAGTCCATATTCCTTTTTAAGGTATACTCGATCTGTAAAAAGACTAAGTATTTTAAAGGAACCATTTTTTTGGAGTTCCAGAAAATGACGGACTTCATTAGCTTTAATAGTAAATGTATATAATTCTTTCAAACTAACCTTTCCCTACTCACTTATTTAAGTGTTCGTTCCTAATTTTTTTTAGGCCTTTTAATTATTTTTTTCCCCCTACTAAATTATAAATAGGGGCATATAAAACATCTATATATATTATATCAAAACTTAAATATTATGTCAATAGGCGTGTTAAAATAAATTAATATATTCGACAATTTGTTAAAAATATGGTGGCATTTTTTTACAATTAATAATTAAATATATAATTTGCTATTTTAAACATTTAATGATATAATAAAAAGGAAAAAGGAGTAGAAATATGAAATATTTGTTTATAGAGTATCCAAAATGTTCAACCTGTAGAAATGCAAAAAAATGGTTAGATGAAAATAACATAGAATATGAAGATAGACATATTTTAGAAAATAATCCAACAAAAGCTGAAATATCAAATTGGATAAAAAAATATAATTTAGATATAAAAAAACTATTTAATACTAGTGGTATGATGTATAAAGAGTTAAATTTAAAAGAAAAATTAGTAAATATGAGTGATGAAGAAAAAATTGATGTTTTAGCAAGTAATGGTATGTTATTTAAAAGACCAATTATTTTAAATGATAAGATATTTTTAAACGGTTTTAAGAAAACAAACTGGGAAGAGAATATAAAAAGTTAGGTGATTTTATGAGTGCGTCGCTAGAAGAGTATTTAAAAATAATGTTTGTGCTGTATAAGAAAAACGGATATATTAGAGTTACTGATATTGCAAAAGAAATGTCATGTAGTAAACCAAGCGTAAATAGAGCATTAAAAATTTTAAAAGAAACAGGATATATTGATTATGAAGTATATGGAAAAATACTTTTAACTAAAAAAGGAGAAAATGAGGCGTCACGTATATTAAGAAGACATGAAATACTAAAGGCATTTTTAATACAAGTATTAGATGTAAAAGAAGAAGTAGCTAAAGTAGAAGCAAATAATATGAAACATGCGATATCAGAAAATACAGCATCTAAATTAGAAGAATATATAAAAAGTATAATAGATGTTAGTAATTTAGAGTGTGACTATAATCCAGATAATGAAAAATGTAGAAATTGTATTAAAGTTACAGCAAAATTTAGATTAGATAAAAATTTGAAGAGGTAAGTTATGAAAAATATAATATTAAAAATTTTTATAGGTATTGTGATATCATTAATATATATACCTTTAAGTATCACTATAAGTTTTATAAGTTTTTTATTTATAAATAATATATTTAGTCCAAATGAAATATCATTTGTTGTGGTATTAGTAGGTTTTCTAGTAGCAACAGTAATAATGTTTTTTACGGCATATTTTTTAAGTTACATGTTAAAAAAAGAAAAATTAAAGCTGGTAAATTTAAAGCATAGAGTTCTTTATGTATTTGTATGTTGTTTAGTACCTGTTAGTGTAATATGTGCATATGTAGTTTATGAGAATATATTTATATCTAAACTTCAACAGATAAATCTTGCTATTACAAATAATTTAGGGCTTGAATTGCTGGTAAAAAATTCTTTAAATGTAGTTTCTGCAATTTTACTTTTAATTTGTTTTGCTTATGCAACATTTTTTGTAATGTACATTATATCAAACATGATAGTAAATAGAAAAAAAGAGTGATGGTGAAAATATGTATAGCATATATGAAGTATTAAAAAAGTATTACGGATATGATGATTTTAGAAAAGGTCAAAAAGAAATTATAGAAAAGATATTAAATAAAAAAGATGTACTTGCTATAATGCCAACAGGCGCTGGTAAATCTATATGTTATCAAATTCCAGCAGTTATAATGGAGGGAACAACTATAGTTGTCTCTCCACTTATTTCTCTTATGAAAGATCAAGTAGATACTTTAAATCAAATTGGAATAAAGGCTACATATATTAATAGTACTCTTACAAGTAAACAATATGAATGGGTGTATAAAAATGCAAGTGCTGGTATTTTTAAGATTATATATGTAGCACCAGAAAGGCTTGAGACCGAAAGCTTTTTAAAACTTTTATCCAATATTAATATATCACAAATTGCAATAGACGAGGCTCATTGTGTATCACAGTGGGGACATGATTTTAGACCAAGCTATAAAAAAATAGCACAAGTTATTATGAGTCTTAAAAAAAGGCCAGTAATTTCTGCGTTTACTGCTACTGCAACAGATATAGTAAAAAAAGATATTTTAAATTTATTAAATTTAAATGATCCTTTTACATTAATAACAAGTTTTGATAGAAAAAATTTATATTTTGGAGTAGAAAAGAAAGCAAATAAAGAAAAATATATAGAAGATTATATAAAAAATAATATAAATGAATCTGGAATAATATACTGTGCTACAAGGAAAAATGTAGATGAGCTATATATGTATTTAAAGGAAAGAAATTTTAATGTAACAAGATACCATGCAGGACTTACTGAAAATGAAAGACGAAAAAATCAAGATGATTTTATATTTGATAAGAAAAACGTAATGGTAGCAACGAACGCATTTGGAATGGGAATAGATAAATCAAATATACGATATGTCATCCATTATAATATACCTACTACAATGGAAAATTACTATCAAGAAGCAGGGCGTGCAGGACGTGATGGAGAGGATGCTCAGTGTATAATACTATTTAGTAGAAAAGATATAGTAACAAATAAATATTTGATAGAGCAAGGACATAGTATAAATTTTGAAAGAAATGTAGAGTATAGTAAATTAAATAAAGTGGTAGATTATTGCAATACAGATAAATGCTTAAGGAAGTTTATATTAGAGTATTTTGATGAAAAAGTAGAATATGATAAGTGTGATAATTGTAGCAATTGTAATAACCAAATAGAACTTGTAGATATGACTGTGGAAGCCAAAAAGATACTATCATGTATTAAGAGAATGGGAGAAAAATTTGGAAGTGGAATTGTAGTAGATGTATTAAGAGGCTCTAAGTCTTCTAAAGTAGTAGAACTACAATTTGATAAGTTAAGCACATATAAAATAATGGAAGAGTATTCAAAAGATACGGTAAAAGATATGATATCTTTTCTAATAGCAGAAGGATATATAATAACATATGGAAATAAGTATCCACTTTTAAAATTATCACAAGCTGCTTTAAAAGTTTTATTTGAAGATGAACATGTGTATATAAAAAAGAATATAACAAAAGAAGTAACTGGTAAACTAAAAGATGAGTATTTAAATATAGATATTAGTTTATTTGAAACATTAAGACGTTTGAGAAAAGAAATTGCAATTAAAGAGAATATTCCACCTTTTATAGTATTTTCTGATGTTTCTTTAAAAAGTATGTGTATCAATTTCCCCGTAACCAAAGATGAAATGTTAAAAATCCAAGGTATAGGAGAACAAAAATACGAAAAATATGGTGAGTTTTTTTTAATTGCTATAAATGAATATGTAAAAGAAAATAATATAGATGTAATAAAAAAAAGAGATGATATGTTATTAAAAATAAAAGCTCAAAAAAAGGAGAAAGTAAAAAAAGAAAATAAAGAAAATTTACAAAAAGAAAGTACCTATGATATAACATATAATTACTTTTTAGAAGGTAAAAATGTAGAGGAAATTGCAAATATAAGGGGACTTAATGTTGAAACTATATTGTCACATTTTTTAAAATTTATAGAATTAAAAAAAGATGAAAAAATAGATGAATATATTAAAACAAATTATATTAATGCTTTTCATTTAACCCTTATAAAAGAGGCTATAAAAGAATTTGGTGCATCTAGTCTAAAAGTATTAAAAAGTAATTTACCAGAAGATGTAACATATTTTGAGATAAAATATTATATGTTAATTAAAAAGCAAGAAAGATTAAAAATAACTGAAGATTAAAAAGTAAATATAATGTTTACAAATATATAGATAGATGGTATAATTTTAATATAAATTAGGAGTTTAAGATGAAAGAAAATAAAAAAGTATTACTTGGAATGAGTGGTGGAGTTGATAGCTCTGTAGCAGCTATATTGCTTAAGGAAAAAGGATATGAGGTAATAGGAGTTACAATGATACTATGGAATAATAAAAATAGTAAAGATTCCATAGAAGATGCAAAAAAAGTATGTAATATGCTTGGAATTAAGCATTATACTATAAATTTAGAAAAAGAATTTAAAACAAAGGTTGTAGATGATTTTATAGAAAAATATTTGGATGCTAAAACTCCTAATCCTTGTATAGAGTGTAACAAGTATTTAAAGTTTGGCACTATGTATGAAGAAGCAAAAAGATTAGGTATAGATTACATAGCAACAGGTCACTATGCAAGAGTGGAGTTTAGCAAGGAATATGGAAGATATGTATTAAAAAAATCATCTGCTAAGAGTAAGGACCAGTCATATGTTTTGTATAATATAAAAAAAGAGATACTAGGTCATGTCATTTTTCCGTTAGAAAGTTTTGAAAGTAAAGAAAAAATAAGGCAAATTGCAAAAGAACATGGTTTAGAAGTTGCAAATAAAAAAGATAGTGTAGATATTTGCTTTATACCAGACAATGACTATATTAAATTTTTAAAAGAGAATATAAAAGAAAAACAAAAATTAATAAAAAGTGGAAATATTGTAGATGTAAATAAAAATATAAGAGGAAAGCATACAGGATTAGTAAATTATACTATTGGTCAGCGAAAAGGACTTGATATACAAAATGAAAAGCCACTTTATGTTATAAAGTTAGATAAGGAAAAAAATCAGGTAGTAGTTGGAGAAAAAGAAAGTACATATTCTAAAGAAGCATATATAAATGACGTTAATTTGCTATTATATGATAAAATAGATGAAAAAATAAGAGTAAAAGCAAAAATACGTTACGCTGCTAAAGAGGCAGATGCGACAGTTTATGCTACAAAAGATGAAAATGTTTTAAGAGTTGTTTTTGATATACCACAAATGGCTATTACTCCCGGACAAGCTATTGTTTTTTATGTTGATGATATAGTAGTTGGTGGTGGAAAAATAATGTAACAAAAGTATTTTGACTTTTTATATAAAAAATGTTAAAATATATGAAGTTATAAGGTAGCAAAGGAGGTAAAGATGGCAAAAAAAGTAGTAGCAATAGTTGGAAGACCAAATGTTGGCAAGTCTACATTATTTAATGTACTTGCAGGTGAGAAAATATCAATTATAAAAGATATTCCAGGTGTTACAAGAGACAGAATATATGCAAATTGCAATTGGCGTGGTACAAATTTTGATATAATTGATACTGGCGGTATTGAACCAGAAAGTGACGATATTATTCTAAAGCAAATGAGAAGACAGGCTATGCTTGCAATGGATATTGCAGATGTAATAGTATTTATCACTGATGTAAAAGCGGGTGTAACACATAGTGATGAAGAGGTAGCTACAATACTAAGGCGCACTAAAAAGCCAGTCATATTAGTTTGTAATAAATGTGATAAAGTAGGAGCTCCTCCTATGGAATTATATGAATTTTATAATTTAGGACTTGGTAATCCTATTCCAATATCTGCAGGCTCAAGGCTTGGTATAGGTGACCTTTTAGATGAAATATATAATAAATTTGATAATGTTGAAGAAAATACAGATGATGATGAAAGAATAAAGGTTGCAATTATAGGAAAACCAAATGCTGGTAAATCTTCTTTAGTAAACAAAATATTAGGTGAAGAAAGAGTTATAGTTTCAGATATAGCGGGTACTACAAGAGATGCAATAGACTCTTACTTTGAAAATAGTTATGGAAAATATGTTTTTATTGATACGGCTGGAATAAGAAGAAAAAATAATGTATTAGAAAAATATTCAGTATTAAAGGCAAAGGCAGCTATTGATAGAGCAAATGTATGTTTACTTATTATAGATGCTACAGAAGGCGTAACAGAACAAGATGAAAAGATAGCAGGAATTGCTCATGAGGCAGGAAAAGGAATAATAATAATAGTGAATAAATGGGATTTGGTAGAAAAGACTACTAATACAATGTCTGTTTATAAAAAAAGAGTATATGAAAAATTAGCATATCTTTCTTATGCCCCTATTATATTTATATCTGCTATTACTGGAAAAAGAGTAGATAATATATTTGAAAAAATAAATGAGGTAAATAAGCAAAATTCATTAAGAGTGCCAACAGGACTTTTAAATGATACATTAGCAGAAGCAGTAGCTATAACTCAGCCACCTTCTGATAAGGGCAGAAGATTAAAAGTATATTATATGACTCAAGTATCAATAAGACCACCTACATTTGTGATATTTGTAAATTCAAAAAAACTTATGCATTTTTCATATGTAAGATATATAGAAAATCATTTAAGAAAACAATTTGGGTTTGTCGGAACCCCAATTCACTTTATAATTCGTGAAAGAGATAAAAAGGAGTAAGTTTTATGATTAACTTTTATACAGTATGTATCTTTCTTGTAATATATTTAATTTGTAGTGTAAATCCTGCAATTATAATATGTAAGAAAAAAACAGGAGAGGACATACGAAAACTTGGAAGTGGAAATGCCGGTTCTGCAAATGCAATGAGAGTACTTGGAAGATTACTTGGACTTGTAGTTGTAATACTAGATATTGCAAAAGTATTTTTAAGTTACTATATAGCAATTTTTATATCCAAATTATTTAATCATGAAATAGATGTAACTTTTAAAACTATATTTATACTTGCATCTGTAATTGGACATTGTTTCCCCGTATATTATGGATTTAGAGGGGGAAAAGGGGTAATAGTTGGAATTACAGTAATGGCCATATTAGAGCCACAAACTGCAATCATATGCGTGATATCAGGACTTGTTGTTATGTTTTTTACAAGGACTGTTGCAATTGGAACTTTATCTGGTCTTGTATTATATGTAATAATAGCGCTTGTAACAGGACATGATTATTTAACAGCTGTAATTATAAGTTCATTAATAATTATGTTTAAGCATAGACAAAGTATACAAAGAATACTTACAAAACAAGAACATAAATTTTAGGAGTAGTAAAGTATGGTAAATAGTAAATTAAAACAATACATTGAAGAAAACATATATAAAGAATATGATAAAAATGAAGAAGGACATGGTATAAAACATATAAATAGTGTTGTAAAAAGGGCATTAAATATTGCTAAAAAATATGATTTAAATGAAGATATAGTTTATACTATTGCTTCTTACCATGATATAGGGCATCATATCGATGCTAAAAATCACGAGAAGATATCAGCAAAAATATTTTTAGAAGATGAAAATATAAAAAATTTTTTTGATAGTAAAACTATAAAATTAATAAAAGAGGCAATTGAAGATCATAGGGCATCTTCAAAAGAAGAACCTAGGTCAATTTATGGTAAGGCAATAACACTTGCAGATAAAAGTACGGATATTAACGAAACTTTATTAAGAACACATTATTATACTAAAAAACACTATCCAAATTATACTTTTGATATGGAAGTAGAAAGAGCATACTTACATTTAAATGAAAAATATGGAAAGTTAGGATATGCAAAGCAATATTTACAAGATGAAGAATATGAAAAATTCATAAAGAATCTTCAAAGTTTACTTGAAGATAAGAAATTATTTTATAAAAAATATGAAGAAGTAATAGAAGGAAAGAGGGAAAAAATATGAGTGAAATTTTAATTTTTGGACATAAAAATCCAGATACAGATAGTATTTGTTCAGCACTTGTAATGGAAAAATTTAATAAAAATAATGGAATTGATGTAGAAGCAGTAAGACTTGGAAATATAAATAAAGAGACAAAATATGTTTTAGATTATTTAGGAATAAAAGAACCAAGACTAATCGAAAGAGTAGAAGACATGCAACCTGTTATAATGGTAGACCATAATGAATTTACACAAAGTGTGGATAATATACAAAATGCTAAAATAGAAATGGTAATAGATCATCATAGAATTTGTAATTTTGAAACAGCAGAACCATTATATTATTTAGCAGAGCCAGTTGGATGTACTGCAACTTTAATATGTAAGAAGTTTCAACAAGCTAATATGAAAATAGAGAAAAAAGAAGCTGTTTTAATGCTTAGTGCAATAATTTCTGATACATTACTTTTTAAATCACCAACTTGTACTGAATATGATAAAATAGCTGCAGAAGAACTTGCTAAAATTGCAGGTATAAATATAAATGAATATGGAATGGAAATGTTAAAAGCAGGTACTGATTTATCTGACTTATCTGAAAAAGGTCTTATAAATTTAGATGCAAAAGAAGTTATGCTAGGTGATATTAAAGCTATTATTGCACAAGTAAACACTGCATCTATTCCAGAAATGATGAAAAGAAAAGATGGGATTTTAAAAGCTATGCAAGAAAAAATAGATGAAAAGGGATTAGATTTATTTTTCTTTGCAATAACAGATATTATAAATAGTAATTCACAAGCAATAGTACTTGGAAAAAGAGCGGATATTGTTGAACCATCATATAATGTTAAATTAGAAGATCATACAGCATTTTTAGAAGGCGTTGTATCACGTAAAAAACAAATTATACCTGTTCTTACAAAAAATGCTTAAGATAAAAATTATATATTTATAAATTAAAATTGATAATGTCAATATTTTTTGAAAATGTCTTAAAATTTTTTAAACATTAACGGGAAAATTATTCTCCCGTTTTGTATTTTTTTAGGGAACTGGAGTGATTTTTTGAATTTGCTATTGCACCAGCATTTTTACTACCCTTCATGTTCCCTACGTAAAAATACTTAATTCAAAAAATCACTTTTGCAAATCGCCAATTATGCATATATATGTTGTTTGTGTGCTTTTGCCTGTTGTTGCTTAAATGATGCTAATTTCCATGGGTGTTTCATTGGTGGAATATATTTTTTCTTTTCTATTAATTGTAATGTTGGAGCATCAAATTCCTTAGAATATTTTTGATGTGATTCTAATCTTCTCAACTCATAAATTTTTTCATCAATTGTTACAAACAAATCTCCATCAAATGATTTTATTACAAGACATTCTGTCTTTGCTCTAAAACATTTTAAAATTCCATTTTCATATGGTTGATAATATTGATTTTTATACTTTATACTGTTACCATTATCAATTTTTCTAGGAGTTAAAATAGCAAGCGTATAATTGATTTTCTCACTACCAGGAGATGTTTCATATACTGAATCAAATTTCTTGTAATCTAAGGCAAATTTCGAGTTAAATTTAGGTATAAAAACTTCAATCAGATATTTATTGGCTTCCTCAATGGTTGTAATATTATTAAGTCGTAATTCACTTACTAATCTATCTTGAAAAGTACCATTATCTCTTTCAATCAATCCTTTAGCTTGAGAAACACTTGTAGTTTCAAGGGCTACCCCTAATTGCTTACAAGCATATCCGAATTGAGTTAAAACATCTTTCTCTGATGTTCTTTTATCTTCATTAAGTGATAAATAATTAAAGATGGTCCTGTTATCAGTTTTGAATTTAGCAGGGATACCGTAATTTACCAATATTTGTTCAAATACATGATAATATCCATTTAATGTTTCCTGCCAGTCAAAATATCCCCCAACAATTGTATTGGTAGTTTCGTCTGCTGCAAGATGTAGACATGATTTTTTATCTCCAAACCATAAATGCATTGAGCCATCCATTTCAGTAACTTCACCAAAATATTTAGGTTTTTCTTTTCTTGGATGTGAATCCTCTAAAGCTACTTCATGATTAACTATTATTTCGATTTCTTCTTCTATTTTATTATCTAATTTATGTTCGGCCTCTAATTTTTCTTTAGCTAATCTCTTTTTTGTGGCTTTTCTAACTCTAGGAGATACAATTCCTGCATTCATTAATGTTGTATATATGAAATAGTATGAAACCTTAATATTTTCTTCTTCTTCCAAATAATCTTGAAAATGTTTTAGGTTAAACCCTTGATATTTATTGCGGTAAAGTAGTATAATATTTTCAGAGATTGGTTTATCTAAGGTTTTGGCTGGTTTCCTAGAGCGGTTCCCATGTACAAAGCCAGATTTACCTTTCTCTTTATATTTTTGTATTAATCTATTAACTTGCCTTACAGTTATTCCTAATTCCAAAGCAATACGCTTTTTATTGCCACCGTGTTCAACTAATTCTTTAATTTTTTCATATTTTTCTTGTTCTTTCATTCTTAATATTACCTTTCTCATCTATACCTCCAAAATGACATAATATATTAATTATATCATTTTCAGAACTATAGGTCTATTTTTTATATTTGAGACATTTTCAAAAAATATATATTAAGACATTATCATAAAATAATCATATTATATATTTATAAATTAAAATTGATAATTGACAATTTTAGATAAATCATATATAATATTTTTATCTAAGGAGTAATAGGAGGGATAGTATGGGAGTTGCATCTTTAGTATTAGGAATAATATCTTTAATAATTGGTTTTATACCATTTTGTGGTATGATTGCATTTATACCAGCTATAATTGGTCTTATTCTTGGTATAGTAGAAATAGTAAAAAAATCTAAAGAAAAAGCATCAAAAGGAATGGGAATAGCAGGAACTATTTTATCTGCAATATCAATAGTTGTTATGATATTTTGGTTCTTTGTTGTTGGTATAGCTTTTTCAACAGTTGATTATACTGATATAGAAGATTTACAAAATCAAATAGAAAATAATTACTATGACACTTTCTAAGAATGTATTTTTAAGAACAAAAAATTACATATGTATAAATATAACTATGTTATGTTTATCATTATATGTAATTTTTTTCCCATTTTTTGCAAGAATATTAGAAAAAATATCTCCTTTTTTAGTACAGTGTGTTTATAAAAAAATGACAGGTAAGGAGTGTCCTTTATGTGGAGGTACAAGATATATAGCAAATATAAAAGATGTATTTAATGATATAACATATTTGATAAATCAATTTGGATTTATGATGATGTTTATATTTTTTGAAGTTATATTTAGAATTTTTATTCTTGTAAAATTTATATGTAAAAAAGAGATATCCAAAAAGATTATAATTTTTGATATCATAATACATATAGCAGTATTTTTCTTATTCATAACGTATGAAATTATGTATATAATGATAAATAAGTAGTATTTTTACTACTTATTTATAACTGAAATATACCTATTAATATAAGAATAAAAGCAGAGACAATGTCTGAATATTTTGTTATGAATTTACTTTTTATTGTTCTAATACCTATCATGTTTCCAAATTGTATAAAGATAATACTAAAAATAAATGTAAAAAATGTGGTAAATACAATACTTATTCCTGCTACGCTTGCACCGAGGCCTGCAGCTACGTTGTTTAGTGATAATAAAAAAATAATAGTAGTTAAATCTTTTATATCAATGACATTTGGAGTTTTATCTTCAAATGTCGTTTTTTTTGAATTTTTATTTATTAATGAAGAAAAAATAGTATAAAGACCTAGTAATATTAAAAGTCCTCCTCCTATAATATTTTCTAATCTTTCACTTATTAATATAGATAATATTTTTCCAATATACATAGATATAAAAGTAAAAAAACAAGTAAAAGCTGCAATAACTATATTTTTATAAATAGATATATTACACTTTTTAATACCATAGGACATACCTATAGCAATATTATCAATATTTGCTGAAAAACTAAATAGTAAAGCATAAATAATATTTATCAAATTGTAACACCTCTTTTTCATAATATAGTAAATGAAAATAAACATATAAATGTACCACATAAAAGATATTTATTAATGCACAAACTAAAAAAATACACATATAATTACTATATATTATTTAATGTGGAGGAATAAGTATGGCATTAGGATTGGCTCTTAGTGGTGGCGGAGCAAAAGGAGCAGCACATATAGGGGTATTGCAAGCACTAAAAGAAGAAAATATTAATATAGATTACATATCAGGAACTAGTATACTCCTTATCAAATACTTAGTATATTTAATAATTTTTGTGGTCAAATATTTGATTTTGATACTAAACTTCTTTTTAAAGCTGTAGGAAAAATATTTAACACTAGGAGAAGTATTACATCACTTTCTAAAGGAGAAAACCTTGAAAATATAGTAAAGTATAATTGTAGAAAAAAAGGAGTAGAAAATATAAATCAAATAAAGTTACCAGTTGCGATACCTACAGTTGATATAAATGAGAACGAGACAGTGTATTTTTTAAATAAGAATATAGGAGATGCTAAAAATATGTATTATTCTGGTAATATTAGTACAATTGTAAGAGCAAGCTGTAGTTATCCTGTAATATTTGAGCCTAAAGTATATAAAAGAAGGCTACTTGTTGATGGAGGACTTAAGGAAAATGTACCAGTTTCAATATTAAATAAAATGGGAGCAGATAAGACTATTGCTGTTTGTTTTGATGAAAAATTACCAAAATTATATGATATGGATATTGTAAATGTTGGATTAAGATGTCTTGATATTATGGGAGCAGATCTTGCAAAAAATGAAATTAAGAAGGCAAACTTTGTTATTAGACCAAGAGTAAGTAAAATAAATATGCTTGATTGTAGTAAGATAAATATAGCTGCAAATGAAGGCTATTATGCAACAAAGGAAAATATAGAATATATAAAAGAGATGATAAATTAATAAAAAATACTGAAATTGCATTTGCAAAATCAGTATTTTTTATCTCTTATATTAGAACTCTAAAAGATTTTTATTTCCTGTGATATTATACTCAATTA
>ERZ1643249.3035-NODE-3035-length-15074-cov-16.109794_pt1 | contig 15074 bp, 10 predicted proteins | sample MGYA00579263_ERZ1643249 | MGnify/ENA primary metagenome ERZ1643249 (study PRJEB29033, sample SAMEA4952264) | chicken gut metagenome | biome: Broiler Chicken; feature: Gastrointestinal Tract; material: Caecum | place: Ireland | collected 2018 | study: Broiler...
CGGGGGCGACGTTCTTCTGCGCGCCCGCATAGATGACGCCGAACTTCGTAACGTCTACCTCGCGGGAGAGGATCTCCGAGCTCATGTCGGCGACGAGGGGCGCCTTCACTTCGGGGAATCTGATATAGCGCGTGCCGAAAATGGTGTTGTTGGAGCAGATGTGAACGTAGTCGGCATCGTCGTTGAAGGCGATCTTGTCCACGTCGGGGATATAGGTATAGGTCTTGTCTTCGGAGGAGGCGACGCAGCGGGCTTCACCGAAGATCTTGCCCTCCTGCCATGCCTTTTTGGCGAAGTTGCCCGTGACGATATAGTCCGCCTTGCCCGTGTGCATCAGGTTGAGGGGAACGGCGGCGAACTGCTGGCTCGCGCCGCCCTGCACGAACAGGACGCAATAGCTGTCGGGAATGTTCATCAGCTTGCGCAGATTGGCTTCCGCCTCCTCGACGACGGCGGAAAACGCCTTGTCTCTGTGGCTGATCTCGCAGACGCTCATGCCGGTGCCCGCAAAGTCGAGCAGTTCTTTCTGCGCCTCTTCGAGCACCTCGAGCGGGAGCATCGAAGGGCCTGCCGAAAAGTTGTAAACTCTCATATCGTTATCTCCTCCGAGTTTTTTGCGGCGTTTCGCTGATGCGCGGCGTACATTTTCCGCCGCGCATATTTATGCATTTATTATAGTATAAAGCGCATTTTTTTTCAACTCTTTCATGCCCGCAAATTGTGACGGCGCAGAAAAATTTTGAAAAGGGCGGCGGGCGTGACAAAAAGTTGATGCGTTTGGAGAAAAAAACCCGACAAAGTATTTACTTTTTTTCCGAAATATAGTAAAATAATAACAAGTAAATGCTGCGCTTTGCGGGACGGACCGGCCGTTCTGCCGCGGGCGCGTGCCGTGGGGGGCTTTATGGCTGAATCGAACAGGCAGAAACTGAACGGACTTTCCCCTGTAGAGAGATTGCAGGCGACGGACAAATATCTCACCCAGATGCGCGACATCCTCTCGTCCATGAACGAGATCTCCGCTCTGCGCAAGCAGCGCGGGGAAGAGGATACCGACGAGTACGGCGGGTATAAGCGTTCTTCCGTCGTCAGCTTTATCGCGGAACTGGAAAAGCAGAAGGCGAGCATCCTCGAAGAGATCGCGCGCGAGGAGCGCGCGGCAAAGAGCGCGAACGTTCCCGCCGCGCAGGCGCAGGAGCGCGCCATCTCCGACCTCGCGAAAAAGGTGGATTCGATCGCCGTCACGAAACAGGACAGCGCCCTCGAGGGCTTCCGCAAGGGCGACCCGTCCCTCGCCATAGAGAGCATGTATACGGGTCTTTCTATGGATATCGAAAAGATGAAGGACGATATCCTGCAGGAGATGAAGTATACCTATAAGCAGGACATGGCGATCTACGACGACCTCGCTTCCCGCATCGACGCGCTCAAGGGCGCGGAGAACGGCAACATAGAGGAGAGCCTGCGGCCCATCGGCGAGAGCATCACCGCCCTCGACAAGAAGGTGGACGCCATCGTCCCCGTCGATTACGAAGTGCTCGCAAACAAAGTCGCCGAGCGCGTCGTGTCCGGCGGGATAGATTACGACAAGCTCGCGCAGCACATCGTGGGGCTGATGACGGGCGGCGCGGTCGCTGCCCAGGCGGCGGGGATCTCCGAGATGGAGCGCAAGATCGACGAGATCAAGTCGACCCTCGACGGCGCGGTCAGCGTCAGGCAGATGCCCGAATTCCGCAAGCTGGACGTGCTCGTGGCGGAATACCTGCGCACGTTCTCGCTCGACCTCATCCCCGATATCCTCGTCACGGCGAACGCCGCCAAAGACGTGGCAAACAGATATATCGTCAGCGGCAACGTGCTGCGCGGCGAGACCATGCTCGCCGACCTGCGCCTGCGCCTTTCCCGCGTCAACGTGCACGGCACGGAAGGCATCGGGGCGGTTTCGGGCGCGGTTTCCGCGCATAACCTGCCGCTCACCTATTCCCCCGAGGCGCTTGCCGCGTTCGCCGATGCGGTGCGCGAATTCGAGCAGAGCCCCGCGCTCCCGCCCGAAGATCTCGCGCAGAAGCTGCTCGCCGCCAAAAAGGCGTTGTTCAGCGATACCGACATGGAGGCGATGGACAGGGATACCTTCTCCGAGATCCTCGAAATACGCGAGGAAGTGGGGGAGGAACAGCCCGACCAGGGCAAGGTGGAGAACCTTACCGAACTGAAGAAGGAACTCATGTCCTTCAACCTCTCTTATTTCGTGGATCTTTCGCCCGCCGTGCCCGAGGAGAAAGAGGCGCCCGCCGCTTCGGTGGATACGCAGGTCATCCTCGACGCCATCGCGCGGCTCGGCACCGTGCCGGCGGCTCCCGCCGCCGCGCCCGCGGAACAGAAAACGGAGGAGAAGATCGGCGAGCTTTCGAGGGCGCATTCCGCAGCCAACGTGCGCAAGCCCCGTGCCCTGCGCCCCGCCGTTTCCGCGAGGGACAGCAAGGTGGAAAAGACGGATCAGCCGCTGCGCGTCGTAAAGCGCAGGATAGATACGGGGGCGGGGAACCCCGAGGCGCTTTCCCGGCAGGTGGTGGAAGAGCTTGCCGTGCGCATCGCGAACAGCAGGATCAAATAGAAGCAGCCGCGCCTGCGGGCGCGTTCACATCGAAAATTCAAGCCGTGGTTTCGGGCGTCCGAAATCGTTTTTACGCAAGACGGGGGCTGGATCTGCATTCAGCCCTTTGTTTGTGTGCCGCGCGCGGCCACGGCTCAAAAGGAGTGTATTTTGAGACAGAAACCCGAACACAGACTCACACAGGAAAAAAACGCGAGAAAGGAAAGGCCCGGGCGGACGGAGATGCCGCAGTTTCTCGGAAACGTGAAAGATGCGCAGAAAGGAGGGCCGGCGCGGGCGGCGAAGGCCGTGCCGCAGAAGGCGCAGGCACGCTTTGCCGCGGAGGATAAGGCGCAGGCGAAGGCGCGCCCCGCCCGCAGGAAGGGCAGGGGCGGAAACCCCGTCAAGATCATGTTCCTCGGCGGCGTCGGCGAGATCGGGAAAAACATGACCGCCATCGAGTACGGCAACGACATCATCGTCATCGACGCGGGGCTTACCTTCCCCGACGAAGAACTGCCGGGCATCGACCTCGTCATCCCCGACATCAGCTACCTCGTCGCCAACAAAAACAAGGTGCGCGGCCTGCTGATCACCCACGGGCACGAAGACCACGTCGGGGGCATCCCTTATTTCATCAAGGAGATCAACTGCCCCGTATACGGCACCAGGCTGACCCTCGCCCTCGCCGACAACAAGCTGCGCGAGCACCGGCTCAACAAGGTGCAGATGATGACGGTCAAACCCGGAGATAAGGTCAAGCTGGGCTGCTTCGGCGTGGAGTTCATCAACGTCAACCATTCCATCGCGGGCGCGGTGGCGCTGCTCATCGACACGCCGCAGGGGAAGATCTATCACAGCGGAGATTTCAAGATAGACCTCACGCCCGTCGCGGGGCAGCCCATCGACCTCTCGCGCATCGCCGAGATCGGCCGCGAGGGGGTCAAGCTGCTGCTCTGCGAGTCGACCAACGTCGAACGCCCCGGCTATACCATGAGCGAGACGGTCGTCGGCACCACGCTCGATCACCTGTTCTCCGAAAACGTGAACAGGCGCATCATCGTGGCGACGTTCGCTTCCAACGTGCATCGTTTGCAGCAGATCGTAGACCTCGCCGCGAAGTACCGCCGCAAGGTGGCGCTCTCGGGCAGGAGCATGCTCAACGTCGTGGACGCGGCGACCAAGATCGGAGAATTGCAGATCCCCGAAGGGGTGCTCATCGACGTCGAGAAGATCAAAAATTATTTCGACCGCGAGATCGTCATCGTTTCCACCGGCAGCCAGGGCGAGCCGATGAGCGCGCTCACGCGCATGGCGGCGGGCGAGTTCAACAAGGTCACCATCGGTTCCAACGATACCATCATCATTTCCGCAAGCCCCATCCCGGGCAACGAAAAGATGGTCTATAACGTCATCAACAACCTGTACCGCAAGGGCGCGGAGGTCGTATATGCCTCTCTCGAACGCATCCACGTTTCGGGGCATGCCTGCCAGGAAGAGCTGAAGATCCTGCACGACCTGCTCGATCCCGAGTATTTTATTCCCGTGCACGGGGAGTACAGGCACCTCAAGCGCCACGCACAGCTCGCCGTGGAGCTGGGCATGAAGGAGAGCAACATCCTCATTGCGGACATCGGCAACTGCGTCGAACTCACGCGGGACGGCATCCAGTTCGGGGAGAGCGTTTCTTCCGGTTCCCGCCTCGTGGACGGCGGTTCGCTCGAGGACAAGGAGAACAGCGTGGTCATGAAAGACCGCAAGCACCTCTCCGAGGACGGCATCTTCGTCATCACCGCCTGCGTTTCCGAGCGCAGCGGCGATCTTTTAAGCGACCCCGTCGTGGTCAACCGCGGCTTCGTCATGCCCGAAAACGCGGATTATAACGCGGAGATCCGCCGCATCGTGGAAAACTGCGCGCGCCAGACGGACATCACTGCCGATACGGACAACACCGAGTTTGCCGCGGCGATCAAGAAAGCGGTGAAAAACTTTATCTATAAAAAGACAAAGCAGAACCCCGTCATCATGACGAACATCGTGCGCATCTGATGGACGCGGAAGGGCGGCTCCTCGCGCTGCGCGCCGGGGCAAAAAACCGCAGGGATCCCGCGGCGGACGATGCGACGCTCGGCCTGCTCCTCGCGCTCGCGCGGCTGCGCGGCGTGCGGCGATTCCTCGAGATCGGAACGGCGGAGGGGCTGACCTCGGCGGCGCTGCTGCTGGCGCTCCCGCAGGCGGAGGGCGTGACGGTCGAATGCGACGAAGAACGCCATGCCCGCGCGGTGCGCAACTTCGCGGATTTCGGCGTCGGCGGGCGGGTGCGGGCCGTCCTCGCGGACGCGGCGGACGTGCTGCCCGCGCTGCGGGAGCCGTTCGACCTCGTCTTTCTGGACGGGCCGAAGGCGCAGTATGTGAACTATCTGCCCGACATAAAGCGGCTGCTATCTCCGCACGGGCTGCTGTATGCGGACGACGTTCTGCTGTACGGCTGGGTCAACGGCAGGGAAAAGACGCCGCCCAAGCGCCGCTCCATCGTGCGCAGGCTGCGTGATTTTCTCGCCGCGGCGGGCGGCGACGCGGACTTTGCGGTGCGCGTGTTCGGGATCGGCGAAGGCGCCGCGCTGTGCGCGAAGGGCGCTTTTTCCGCGGAGGAGGACGACCTGCTCGCGAAGACGGGGGCGGAGATACCCTTTGCGGACTGTTTCCCCGCGGAGGAGGAATGACTTTGGAAAGGCCGGAACTGCTCGCTCCTGCGGGCAATCTCGACAAATTAAAGACGGCGCTGTACTTCGGCGCCGATGCGGTATATGCGGGCGGGAAGAATTTTTCTCTCCGCTCCTTTTCGGATAATTTTTCGGACGAAGAGCTGAAAGAGGGGATCGCGTACGCCCATGCGCGGGGGAAAAAGGTATACGTCGCCGTCAATATCTATGCGCGCGGCGGCGATTTCCCCGCGGCGGAAGAGTACTTCGCGTTTTTGCAGGAGGCGGGGGCGGACGCCGCCCTCGTATCCGACCCCGGAATGCTCCGCGCGGCGAGGCGCGCCGCGCCGCGCCTGCCGCTGCATATTTCCACGCAGGCGAATACGACGAACGCGTATGCCGCGGCGTTCTGGAAGGAGCAGGGGGCTTCGCGCGTCGTCCTCGCGCGCGAACTTTCTCTGAAGGAGATCGCGCAGATATCCGCGCTCAATCCCGGGCTTGAACTCGAGGCGTTCGTGCACGGCGCGATGTGCATCTCGTACAGCGGCAGATGCCTGTTGAGCGACTACCTCGAAGGGCGGCCTTCCAACCGCGGCGCGTGCGTGCAGGCCTGCCGCTGGCGCTACCGCGTCAGCCCCGTGCGCGGGGACGCGGAAGGGGCGCCCATGCCCGTCGAAGAGGACAGCCGCGGGACGTACATCTTCAACAGCAAAGACCTGAATATGCTCCCGTATCTGCGCGAACTCGGGGAGGCGGGAGTGTGTTCCTTCAAGATCGAGGGGCGCATGAAGAGCGCCTATTATCTGGCGACCGTCGTGAATGCCTACCGCCGCGTGCTGGACGGGGCGCTTTCCGTGAAAGAAGGGGAAGAGGAACTCGAAAAAGTGTCGCACCGCGACTTTACCGCCGCCTACGCTTTCGGCGACGCGCACGACACGGTGAACTATGCCGATTCGCAGAAGGGCGGCACGCACGCCTATATCGCCGACGTACTGGAAGGGGGCGCGTATCCGCTCATACAGATGCGCGGGAGATTTTGCGAGGGGGATACCCTCGAAGTGCTCTCCCCGGGCAGCGCCTTCAACAAAACATTTCCCGTGCGGGAGATGGTATCGGAAGAGGGAGAGCGCGTGCCGGACGCAAAATTCGTGATGCAGAAGCTCCGCGTCCGCGTTCCGTTTCCGTTGGAGGCGGGGGATATCCTGCGGAAGAAAACGGCGGAAAACGAGGGTTGAAAGGGGCTTATAAGCGGCTTACAGAGTAGTATGTCAGGCATAAACGGGGTGATACAGGGGATGATCGTGCTGCATTCCGACCTGAATAACTTTTACGCGACGGTAGAGCGCAAGCTCTACCCCGAGCTTGCGGGCAAGCCCGTCGCCGTGTGCGGCGACAAGGAGCTGCGCCACGGCGTCGTGCTCGCAAAGAGCGAAGAGGCGAAAAGGTTCGGCGTGCGTACGGGGGAGGCGATCTGGGAAGCAAAGCGCAAATGCCCGCAGCTCATCATCCGCCCCGTGCGCTTCCGCGAGTACGAAAAAAATTCCCGCGCGGTGCGGGAGATCTATGCGCGGTATACCGACCGCATTGAGCCGTTCGGCATCGACGAGTGCTGGCTGGACGTCACGCACAGCGGCGTGTTCGGCAGCGGCGAACAGATCGCCGAGCGCATCCGCAGGGAGGTGAAGGAGGAACTTTCCCTCACCGTTTCCGTGGGCGTTTCCTTCAACAAGATCTTCGCGAAGCTGGCGTCCGATTTGAAAAAGCCGGACGCCGTCACCTGCGTCACCCGCGAAAATTTCCGCGATATCATCTGGCCGCTGCCCGTTTCGTCGCTGCTGTATGTGGGCAGGGCGACGGCGGACAAGCTGGGAAGGGCGGGCATCCGCACGGTGGGAGAACTGGCGCGGGCGGACGAGAAATTCATCGCACAGTACTTCGGAAAATGGGGCGTGACGCTGCTGCGCTACGCCCGCGGGGAGGACGACTCGCCCGTGCGCACGGCGGACGAGCGGGAAGGACTGAAATCGGTGGGGAACTCCCTCACTTATTTTGAGGACATCCGCAGGAAGGAGGACGTGAAGAGGCTGTTATACGCGTTGAGCGAGAGCGTCGCGGCGCGCATGAAGGCGGCCGGGCTGGGAAAGGCGGACACCGTGCATCTGTGGGTGCGCGACTGCCGCCTCAACGACTACGGCTGGCAGAGGAAGGTGCGCCCGACCGCCCTTTGCGGGGAGATCGCCGAAACGGCGTATTCGCTGTTCTGCGAAAAATATACGCAAAAACCCGCCGTGCGCGGGCTGGGCGTGACTGCGTCCGGGTTCGACCGCGGCGTCGAGCAGCTCACCTTCGATTCCCTTGCGGGGGATTACGAAAAAAAGGCGCGCGCCGAAGAGGCGGTGGCGCAGATCAGAAAAAAACACGGCTACGCGAAGCTGCAGCGGGGCATCCTGTTCGAGGATCCGCTCACGCGGAACATGGACGTGCGCGGCGAGCGGCTTTCCCGCCCCGGGACGGAAGGGGAAGACTCGCCGGAAGGAGACCGATGAAAGAGGAAAAGAAGAAGAGAAAGACGTACGGGCTGCAGGAATTTGCGGCGGCGCACGGCTTTTCCCTCGGAAAGCACTGCTGCTTCGGCAGCTACAAGGGATACCGCGTGCACGTCAAGTACGCGGCGATGGCGAACCCCGCCTGCCTGATCACCGTCGTCACCGACACGAAGGGCAGGGACAAAGACCTGGAAAAGTGGCTGGAAAAGAATAAAAGGGAATTGAAGCTGACGGCGTACGGCGTCGTCGGCATCGGGCTGATGGTCAGCCCGCAGCTGTACGCGAATATTTTCCGGCAGATAGAGGAGATCCTCGGCAAGATCGTCGCGCACCTCGCGAGGGCGGGATTCCCCGGGGAGAACGTCTGCCCGTACTGCGGCACGCCGCTGGAAGGGAACGGGGTCGAAATCCTGGAATCGGATATCCCCTTCGCCTGCCACGATGCCTGCTTCGAGCGCGCCCTGAACGTGGCAAAACAGCGGGAAGAGCAGGCGCGCACCGCGCCCGCGCACCGCGGTGCGGGGATCGGCGGCGCCGCGCTGGGCGCTTTCGTCGGCATCGCTGTGTTCGTGCTCATGTTCCTGTGGTGGGGGTTTGCCGCCCTGGGCGCCGCCGTCGGCGTGCTGCTCGGCAGCTGGCTGTACGGCAGGTTCGGCGGCAAAAACGAGCCCTTCAAAGTCGCGTTCATCGCCGTCGCGAATATCGTGCTCCTGCTCGCCGCCTATGCCCTCTGCCTGTATTTCGACGCGGGCGGCGTGCGGGAAGTTTTCGACGGCATCCGCGCGGATGCGGCGTACAGGCAGAGCTTTTTGCTCAACACGATCTTCCTTTTCGTGTTCGATCTGATCGGCACGGCGTACGGCGTCTTTGCCCTTCTGCGGGATCGGAAAAAGGTCTCCGCAAACATGCGGCGAAGAGAAGACGGGGATGTGCCTTCCGCGGGCGGGAACAAATAAGGGGAGGAAAAATGCTGATAGATTTTCATGTGCATACATTTCCGGACAAGCTCGCGCCGCATGCCGTATCTTCCCTCGGAGAGCGGGCGCATATGGTGCCGCATGCAGACGGCACGGTATCGGATACCGAAAAACTGATGGCGCGGGAGGGGGTAGACCGTTTCGTCGCCCTCAACATCGCCGTTTCGCCGCATACCGAAAAGCACGTCAACGACTTCGCAATATCATTGCTCGGGCACAGCCGCATCATCCCTTTCGGCTCCGTGCATCCGGACAGCGAAAACGCCTTTTCCGAGCTGAAGAGGCTGAAAGATGCGGGCATCCGCGGCATCAAGTTCCACAACGAATTTCAGAACTTTTTCGTCGACGACGAGAAGGCCTTTCCGATCTATGAGGAGTGCGCGAAGTCAGGCTTTGTCATGCTCTTCCACGGCGGCGCGGACAGGGGGTTCGCCCCGCCCGTAAAGGCGGAGCCGCGGCGCATGCGGCGGGTATGCGAGGCGTTCCCGGAGGCGAAGATCGTCGTCGCGCACCTCGGCGGGCAGGATATGCAGGAGGAGGCGATCGGGCAGCTCGTGCATACGAACGCGTATATCGACGTCAGCTTTGCCGCCGCTTCCGCGTCCGCGGAGAGGGGCAGGGAGTCCGTGCTGGCCTTCGGCGCCGACCGCGTCCTGTTCGGCTCGGACTGCCCGTGGGATACCCCCGCGCACACGCTCGCCTGGCTTGAAAGCATGGAGTTGGGCGAGGAGATCATGCGCAGGATCTGCAGCGAAAACGCCCTGCGCCTGCTGGGCGAAAGATAAAAGACGGCATAATGAAAGCGGGGCGCGCCTTTCCGAAGGGAAAGGCGCGCCCCGCTCTTTGCAGGGAACAGATTTTACAGCGCCCGGATGCTTTCGACGGGCTTTTTCCTGGCGATGCCGTATACGGGCAGGAAGGTCGCGATGAAAGAAGTGACGACGGCGATGCCGAGCAGGGCGAGCACGGAGAGCGGGCCGAATACGAAGATGGAAGCGCCCAGATCGGCGGCGAGGACGTTGTTGAGCACGCCGCAGACGACGATGCTCGCGATGACGGAGAGAACGAAACAGACGGCGGAGATGATGGCGGATTCGGAGAAGAAGATCCTGAATACGTCCGCGCTGCGCGCGCCGACGGCGCGCAGGATGCCGATCTCCCGCTTTTTGTTCGTGATGGATACCGAAATAAAGTTGAACAGGAGCAGCATGGAGAACACCGCCATCACCACGCCCACCCACAGGAAGACCTGCGAGAGCGTTCCTATCATGGCGTTGACGCCGTTCAGCGTATCCGCGACGAGGGAGACGAGCTTGTAGGCGGTGTCGTTTTCATCGTAGACGGAAGAGCCGTTCACGATCTGCGTGAGCCCCGCGCGGTCGGGCATGGGCATGAGAACGATGCCGTATTTTTCGTCGGCGGAACGCACATAGTTCGTTTCCGTGCGGTAGAAGGTCGGGGAGCCGTACAGGCCGGAGAGCCGCTCCGTTTCCTTTTCGGAGAACATCGCCTGCGTATAGGGCGCATAAATGTAGCCCGCCACCGTGTAAGTGCCCGCTTCCGTCCCCGCGGCGTTGATCAGCGGCAGTTCGGCGGGGAGAAGCCCTTTTTCGCAGGCGTCGTCAAGATAGGGGAAAAGCAGCTGCGTCGCCGCCTGTACCTCTTCCGGGGCGTAAGCAAACGGCTCGTACAGTACGCCGACGGCGATCTGGATGGCGTCATACAGTTCGTTCTGTTTCTGCCATGCCTGCGGATCGATCTCGTTGTGCGCCATGCCGTCGAAATCGCCTTTCGCGTAAAGCTGCGTGTCCTGCTCGGCTTTCAGGCGCGCGTCTTCTTCGCTGTAATACCAGGAAAGATACTCGTTATAGCGGGCGTCGAAATAGTTTTGCCGGAAAGTTTCCCAATTTTCGGCGTAGTAGATCTCATACAGCCTGTCGTATTCCGCGTGATAGGCGGACTGCAGTTCGTTTTCCGCATTGTTTGCATATGCGCCGATGAAGTTTATGATGTCGAAGGAGGAGGCGTTCAGCAGGATCTCGTTGTCGGAGAGGGAGGTTTTGTCGCTTCCGACCCAATAGACCCAGGCGGAATCCTGCAAAGACTGCTGCGTGAGCGGGGCGATGTTGCGCAGGTATCCGGTATTTTCCATGTAATCGGGGATGGTAAATTGAAAGGACAGTTCTGTTTCGAGGGAGACGAGGTAATCCGGCTCGTCCATGCTTTCGGAGCGGGAGGAGAAATCCGCTTTGTGGGCGTCGTAGAAGCCGTCGCTCACCAATACGGCGCCGGGCAGTTCCCGCGAGAGGAGGCCGCCGAATTGGCTGTTGAGGGTGTAGTCGACCTGCGTCGCCTCTTTCATGGCGTCGAATTTTTCGGGCGGATCGGCGCGGAACACGCCGCGCACGGTCAGCAGAACCCGTCCGCCGTTGCCGTAGAGGACGACCGTCTTTCCGACGATGTCCTGCACGGTGTCGAGGGAGAGGGGGTCGCCTGTCCGGAGGTTTCCGTATTCGTCGAAGGACGCCTCGGTCAGTTTGTACCGGCGGAAGGAGTCAAACAGGAAGGAGGAGATGACGATCTCGTCGTCTTCGAGGGAGGAGAGGTCTGTTTCCGGCGTCAGCAGCTCGACGCCGAAGTCCGCCGCGCCCTCCGCGAAGTTGTAGATGTACGGGCGGTAGTAGCCCATGCCGGATAGCTGAGAGCTGTCGAGGTTTTCCACGGAAAAATATCGACCGGAGGAAGAAAAATTGTACATCCCCAGCGCGCGGCCGTACGCGGAGCGGAACCCTGCCAGTTCGGCGGAGGTGAAATTCGCGCTGTCGTAGCTCGTATAACGGGAGAGCTCGTCGCCCGACTCGCGGTCGTAGGAAACGTTGTCGTAACGGTAGTCTTTTTGCAGGACGACCGTGTCGTAGCCCGCTCCGAGGTAAGACTCGGCCAGAACGCTCTTTTCGTCGTAGAAGGTGAGGGTGGAGAAGAGCCCGAACATCGTGAAGGCGATGAAGGAAAGCAGGATGGTGAAGAAGAGGCGGAAGGGTTTTATCCGCATACTGCTCGCGCCGATGCGCACGGCGTGGCGCACGGGCAGCTTGGAGCGGATGAACCTGCTGTCTGCCTCCGTGTACGAACCCGCGGGAATGGCGGCTTCGTTCGTTTCGGCGAAAGTCTCGCGGGCGCCGCTGTCGTCGATGCGCGCCGCCTTTTTGAAGTCCGCGATCTCCTTTTCTCCGCCGGTGAGCAGCACGCGGCCTCTGACTTTGGAAAGAAAGGCGCGGATGCGTCCCATGTCCGCGTCCGTCAGGCGCGAGCCGTCCTGCACGGAGATGGTGTCTTCGCCGATGAAAGTCAGGTTGTCGCTTTCGCGCGTCGGCTGTATTTTTTCTTTGGCGACGTCGGAGATGACTTTGCCGTCTTTGAGTTCGATGATGCGGTCGCCGTAAACTTCCGCAAATTCGCGGTCGTGAGAGACCACGATGACCAGCTTGCTTCCGGAGAGTTTTTTGAGGGTGTCGAACACCTGCTTGCCCGTCTTCGAGTCGAGCGCGCCCGTCGGTTCGTCCGCCATGATGATCTCGGGATTTTTGACGAGTGCGCGCGCGATGGCGACGCGCTGTTTCTGTCCGCCCGAAAGGGTGTTCGGCTTGCGTCTGGCGAATTGTTCGAGCTCTACCTGCCGCAGGATCTCCTGCACGCGCGCACGGTCTTTGCTCTTGCCCTGCAGTTCGAGAGCGAGCGCGATGTTGTCTTCCACCGAAAATTCGTTCAGGATGTTGTATTCCTGAAAGACGAAACCGATGAAGGTATTGCGGTAGCTGTCGAAATCGGACTGCGTGAAGTCTTTGCTGCTGCGCCCCTTTATGACGATCTCGCCCGAATCGGGGGTGTCCAAACCGCCGCAGAGGTTGAGCAGCGTCGATTTTCCGCTGCCGGACTTGCCGAGCAGGAACACCATTCCCTTTTCGGGGAACCGGAGAGATACGCCGTCGAGCGCGCGTACCGAAACGCCCTTCGTCGTGTATACTTTGGTCAGGTCTCTTATTTCAAGCATTTTTTTCTCCTTATGCGGGATATATCCTTAATATTATACGCTCTTTTTTCATAGTCGTCAAGTGCCGGGGGAGGTGAATATTTTACAACTTTTTTACAGAAACGGCGTTGACAGCGGCGCATACGTTTTTGTATAATAAACGGAAGAGACCGTTGAGGAGTTTTATATGAAAGAGATCATACGGGCGGAGAACGTGCGGAAGACGTTCACGCTCACGCGGAAGCAGCGTGCCATCGAGCACGCGAAGAGGAAGGTGGCGCTCGACGGGCTTTCCTTTTCGGCGGGAGAAGGGGAGATATACGGGCTGCTCGGGCCGAACGGCGCGGGCAAGACGACCATGCTGCGCATCCTCGCGACGCTTATCCGCGCGGACGAAGGGGACGCCTTCGTCGCGGGAAAGAGCGTTTCAAGGGAGCCGGACGCCGTGCGCGCCTCCGTCGGGTTTCTGACGGGGGAGCTGAAACTCGAGGACTTCTTTACGCCCGCCTACCTGTTCGGATTTTTCGGAAGGCTGCGCGGGATGGAAGAGGCGGAGATCTCCCGCCGCAGGGAAGAGCTGTTCGGGAAATTCGGCATAGACGCCTTTGCGGAGGTGCGCGTGCGCGACCTTTCCACGGGCATGAAGCAGAAGGTGTCGCTCGTCGTTTCCGTCATGCACGACCCGCCCGTCGTCATTTTCGACGAGCCGACCAACGGGCTGGACGTGCTCACCGCAAAGGTCGTGACGGACTTTCTGGAAGAGCTGAAAAGACAGGGGAAGAGCATATTGCTCTCCACGCATATCTTTTCTCTCGTCGAAAAGCTGTGCGACCGCGTCGGGGTCATCATCGGCGGGAGGATGGCGAAGGAGGGGACGCTCGATCAGGTGCGGGGCGAAAAATCTCTGGAGGACGCCTTTTTCGACATCTATAAGCGGGAGGTGACGGGAAGATGAGGAATGTTCTGACGGTCATGCGCAAAGAGTTTGCCCGTTTTTTCGGGGACAAGCGGCTGGTGCTCGGAACGCTTCTGCTGCCGGGGCTGCTCATCTTCGTGCTGTATACGATCATGGGGACGGCCTTTTCGGATACGGGGAGCGAAGTCCGCACCGTCGCCGTCGTCAACCCTTCCGCGGCTTTTTCCGCCTATGCGGACGCCCTCGCGGACGCCGCGGGCGGATCCGTCGGCGTTTCTTTTACGGAGGCGGAGGGGGATATAGAGGAACTGAAAGCGGAAGTCGGAAACTCTTTCGACGCGCTCGCCGTGTTCGACGAGGATTTTGACGAGCGGCTCGAGCCCGGCGCGCCCGTGCTTTCCCGCCCCAATGTGGCCGTCTATTATGATTCCGCCGATACCGCCTCTCTCGCCGCGTACAATCTGACGGTACAGCTTTTGCAGAGCTGGCAGGAAAGCGTGAGCGGCATCTTCAACGTCAATTTTGCGGCGGGCGGCGACCTGTCCACCGCGGAAGAGGCGCGCGCCTCGTATTATGCGATGCTGCTGCCCTTCCTCATCCTCACCCTGCTGTACAGCGCCTGCATGGGGCTTGCGCCCGAATCCATCGCGGGAGAAAAGGAACGGGGCACCATCGCGACGCTGCTGGTAACGCCCGTAAAGCGGGGCGAGCTGGTCGTGGGCAAGGTGCTCTCGCTCTCGGCGCTGTCGGCATTGTCGGCGATCAGTTCGTTCATCGGCACCTTTTTATCGCTGCCGCGGCTCGCGGGCGGGAGCATAGGGGAGGCGCTTTCCGCCTATTCTTTCGGGCAGTACGCCGCGCTGCTCGCCGTCATGCTCTCGGCGGTGCTGCTCATCGTGTCGCTCATCTCCATCGTTTCGGCGTATGCGCGCACAGTCAAGGAGGCTTCCGCCTATGCGGTGCCGCTGATGATCGTCGTCATGCTCGTCGGGCTTTCTTCGATGATCTTCGGGGCGGCGGACGTGCCCGCCGCGGCGTTCGTCATCCCCGTGTACAACTGCGTGCAGGTGCTCGCCGAGATCTTTTCGATGAATTTTTCGGCGGCGCACCTCTTCATCGCGCTGGGGGCAAACCTTGTGTGGATATCCCTCCTCGTCTGGGTGCTCGCGCGTATGTTCAGGAGCGAGAAAGTGATCTTCAACTGCTGACGGATAAACGGCGAGGCGCCGCCCCGAAAGGGGCGGCGCCTCGCCGTTGTTCTGTTTATTCTTTGAACATCCTGTTCAGGCGCTTCGTGATGGAGCGGATGT